>Ga0315281_10004643_pt1 | contig 19889 bp, 18 predicted proteins | sample YL17G07_0_MG_FD_204540 | JGI IMG/M metagenome (GOLD analysis project Ga0315281, IMG submission 204540) | Sediment microbial communities from Yellowstone Lake, YNP, Wyoming, USA - YL17G07_0 | ecosystem: Environmental > Aquatic > Freshwater > Lake > Sediment | place: USA: Wyoming | collected... | reverse complement strand
CGATTGGATTAAAGAAATAAAATAGTATAAGTGATATATACTGATCATAATAAAGTTCTCTATTGTGATGGTTATAGGTTGGTCTAAGTTTCTCCATGATAGGAGTAAGTATCTTAAAATACTTAAACCATTTTAAAGCGCTTTCTGGTATTGGCGGCGCTTTTTTTCTGCCTTTTTTTGTATCCGTAACCATCATGATTCTATTCTTTCATAACGAATACAAAAAAGTCTATACATGCAAGGTTCATGCCAGATAATTTTTTTATTAAAATATTTTATACTTTAAGCAATTTTCAGGTTGAACACTATTGGGTCTGTCCCCAATTATGTAAATATATAAATAAATTCTTTTTCATTTTTATTTTATTTTCCTTTGTGTCCCCAATTATTTATGTGTCTCTGTGGTGAATTCTATTTTTCCCACTTTTCACTTTAATTTATGATATAATTGAAAATGACAACTATAGATTCAAACGAAATAGCCAGACAAAAATTAATAATAAAACGGGGTGGAGCTGAGATTATTAATGAAGATGAGCTTTATGCCAAACTTATCGCTTCCATAGAAAAAAATATCCCTCTAAAGATAAAGGCTGGTTTTGATCCAACTGCGCCAGATATACATATAGGTCATACGGTATTGCTTGAAAAGATGAGACAATTTCAGGAGCTTGGACATCAGGTGATATTTTTGATTGGCGATTTTACTGGAATGATTGGTGACCCAAGCGGTAAAAATGCCTTGAGAAAGCCCCTTTCAATGGAAGAAGTCCTTCAAAATGCGCAGTCCTATAAAGAGCAGATATTTAAAATCCTTGACCCATCAAAAACTCAGGTAGTATTTAACAGTGAATGGCTTGGGACAATGAGCGGTATGGAGATTGTCAAACTTGGGTCAATGTATACTGTAGCAAGGATGCTTGAAAGAGATGATTTTAGTAAGCGGTTCAAAAGCGGAAACGAGATATCTATCCTTGAATTTTATTATCCCCTGTTTCAAGGTTATGATTCAGTGCATTTGAGAGCAGATATTGAGCTTGGAGGCAATGATCAGAGGTTTAATCTATTGATGGGGAGAACGCTTCAGAGGAAATTTTCTCAGCCTGAGCAGGTAGTAATAATGATGCCGCTGCTTGAGGGGCTTGACGGCGTGCTGAAGATGTCAAAGAGTCTTGGCAATTATATAGGAATAACTGAGCCGCCAGATGATATGTATGGAAAGATAATGTCAATAAGTGATAAACTTATGGTGAGATATTACGAATTATTAAGTCATATCTCTTCTGAGCAGTTAAAAGCGTTAAAGGATGGACTTATTGATCAGACTATTCATCCCAAAAAGGCAAAGGAAGACCTTGCTAAAGAGATTGTAGGCAGGTATCATGGGCTGGATTTGGCGGATAAGGCGGGTGAGCGGTTTATTAGTGTACATAAGATAAAAGAGATACCTGATGATATGCCTGTAATTACTTTAAGCAATCTAACCCTTGGTCAGAAATATTGGTTGCCTCAGATTTTGAAAGATGCTGGTTTAGTAAAGAGTACAGGCGAGGTTATAAGGCTTATAAATCAAGGAGGAGTAAGTTATAACAACGGTAAGAAAGTTGAAAAAGATGGTTATATACCTATATTAATAGGCAATACTGAATTTATTATAAAGATTGGTAAAAGAAAATTTTATCGGTTTATACTTAGTCCTATAATAGGTAAATAAAAAAATTTAACTTGAAAATTACCTGTAGCTTGGCTTCTGGATGGTATTACAAAAAAACAAGATACCCCGTCTGCTTCGCATCCACCCCTTTTAAAAAAGGGGAATTAAAGAAACAGACAAAAATAAAGAGATTGAAATTTTTTTTTATTATGGGGTCAAGGGGGCTTAGCTCCCTTGCGGGAGCCCTTAGATGAAAAGGGCAGCGCCCTCATGAGAGACAATTGGAAGACATATCGTTACATATATTGGATTTAGCGGAGAATTCTTATAATGCTGGGGCGGGCAGGATAGATATTGTTTTAGTGAAGGATGAGTTGCTTGAGACGCTTGAAGTAGAGATAATAGATAATGGGAGGGGGATGGATGAGGAGGCATTAAGGGGGTGTATTGATCCATTTTATACGACGCAGAAGAAGGGATTTGGGTTAGGGATAGGGTTTTTTATGCAGTCTGCGCATGAGTCGGAGGGTGAGTTTGATATAAGTTCGAGGCTTGGAGAGGGGACGAGGATATGGGCTAAGTTTAGATTAAATCATATGGATTGCAAGCCTATTGGGGATTTGGCAGAGACTATAACAACGCTGCTTTTTTCGAGGCAGGGTGTGGATATAAGATTGAAATTGATAAATGGAGATTATAGGTATGAGTTTGATTCGCTAGCTATAAAGAAGGAGATTGAGCCTGCGCCTATAAATAATATAAGTGTAATTAAACTAATAAAGGAAGATATTAAGGAAGGTCAAAGAGGATTTTCTAAAGGATGATAAATGAATAAAAAAAAGGTATTGGTAGTAGATGATGAAGAGATAGTAAGGATAAGCTGTCAGAGGGTATTTGTTCCAGAGGGGCATGACGTGACGTTATGTTCAAGCGCTAAAGAGGCGATTGAACTGCTAGAGAAAGAGACATTTGATTTGGTGTTAGCGGATTTGATGATGCCTGAGGTAGATGGTTTTGAATTGACCTTGATGATCAAAAAGAGATGGGCGGGGTTGAAGGTAGTGTTGATGACAGGATATATAACGGCAAAGGTCAGGTTAGAGGCAGAGAGTGTAGGGGTTGATTTATTTATTGAGAAACCGTTTTTACCAGAGGATATCTTGGCTGCTTTGCAGATATGATTTTTGTGATGTTGAGGTGTGGTAATCAATATTATTCAGTTAGAATTGGAAATAGTTATCGAGCCTTGGCTTTGGAGATGAAAGAAGGATTATTATGGTTTTGGATTGGAACTCATGCGGAATATAATAAATTATTACGTTAAGATTTCATTTAATACATTAGTGATGATTTAATATATCACTAATATAAAACTATAAAGATTAAAAAGGATGGATAATTATGAATGCAATTAAAAATGAAGTAATTTCATTAGTCCAACAAATGCCTGAATATTCAACATTAGAGGATATAATGGAGCAGTTATATGTTATGCAGAAGATTCGTAAAGGTAAAAAACAATTATCAGAGGGACAATTTTATTCTCATGAAGAAGCTAAGGAAATGTTAAACCAATGGCTAAAATAAAATGGTCAAAAGATTCTATTGAAAACCTTAAAGAAATAACAATGTTTATTGCAAAGGATTCTCCTTATTACGCAAAATTATTTAGAGATAGAATCTTTGAGATGGTAGAACATTTGGAATACTTCTCTGAAATCGGATGATAGTCCCTGAGTTTAATGACCCAAATGTAAAAGAACTGATATTTAATAAATATCGAATTATATATCAAATCAATGAATATTACATTGAAATTATTTCTATCATACATGGCAGCAGGTTATTACATAATTAGCGCAAGATTTAACAAATGGTTTTATTGCTATTGAATAATTTATTATCATTTTTAAATTTCTGATTTTAAAATCAAACATGACTTTATTATTTCAATAATGTTAGAATTATTTTGATTTAATAATATTTAAGAGATAAACTATAAGATTGACTGATTGACGTGATAGGAGGCAATAAATGGAAGGGAGTATTTTAATAGTTGACGATGATCCTATTGTTGTAAAAAGTTGCGAATATGTGCTTAAACCTGAGGGTTATGAAGTTACAGGCGTAACTATGGTAAAAGAGGCTATGGGGATTCTGCCTAATAAGACCTTTGATTTAATCATAACTGACCTTAAGATGCCTGAGATAGACGGCGTAAAATTTATATCGTGGCTCAAGGAAAAAAATATACAATCTGGAATTATTGTAATGACAGGCTACCCATCTCAGGAAAGTATCAAGGATACCCTTGAACTAGGGATTGTAGATTATGTGACTAAGCCGTTTTCTCCTTCATTATTGCTTGATGTTGTAGCTAAGGGAATTAAATTTATGCTGACTAGGGCAAATATTCTCTCTGGAGAGGTGGATGCCACTAAATCAAAGGCGGAAGAACTCAAAAAGATCATACAGATAAATAAAAATCGGCCAGGCGCTTTAATTCCAATACTTCAAAAGGCGCAGGAATTAATTGGGTATCTGCCTCCCTCTGTGCAAAGGATTATTGCAAAAGAATTGAGAATCCCTGTAAGCGAAGTTCATGCTGTAGTGTCTTTTTATTCATTTTTTACTATGAAACCAAGGGGCAAACATAATATTAGGGTATGTCTTGGCACTGCATGTTATGTCAAACAGGCTGGAGAAATACTTGACAAACTCAAGGCGCATCTAAATATTGAGGCAGGCGGAATAACCGATGACCGTAAGTTTTCCCTTGAGACAGTGAGATGTCTTGGGGCATGCGGACTTGCTCCAGTGGTAGTTATTGATGGAGATACGTTTCCAGCGGTTGATCCTGTAAAGTCTAAGGATATGCTCATTGATTATGACTAAAATTTAGATAAAGGAGTCAGTATTGGCTCCGGTAGTAGTTATTGATGGAGATACGTTTCTATCAATTGATCCTGTGAAGTCTAAGTATCTGCATATTGATTATGACTAAAAAATTAGATAAAGGAGACACTCATGGCTAAGTTGACAATAGAAGACCTTAAAAAAATCAGAGATGAGCATAAATCTGTTGTAACGATGAGAGATGGCGCTGAAAGGGTCAAGATAAACGTGCATATGGGAACTTGCGGTATTGCGGCTGGCGCAAGGAAGATAATGGCTTCAATCATAGATGAGATAGAAAAAAATAAGGTGACCGACGTAGTTGTCACTTCATCTGGCTGCGCTGGTCTATGCAGTAAAGAGCCTATGGTTACTATAAATATCATAGATAAACCTCCTGTTAAATATGCGCAGTTAAATGATGAAAAGATAAGAAAGATATTTAAAGATCATGTTATGGAAGGAAATATTGTAGAGGATTTGGCTTTAGTAATTGGCAGCGAGATGTCTTATTAAGCATAAAAAACTTAGTTTTTTATGAGTTATAAGTGAAAAGATAAAAACTAAAAGTTTAAAGTATTTAATATATTTATTTAACTGTTGTTCACTTTTCACTGTTCACTGTTCACTTTTCACTTTGAATTTTGGAGGAGATAAATGGAGACCTATAGGTCAAATATAATGCTTTGCGGTGGAACGGGCTGCATTGCTACTGGGAGCTTAAAGATAAGAGATGCCCTTACTGTAGAGTTAGAAAAACGAGGGTTATCCAAAGAAATATCCGTTACTCTGACAGGGTGTAATGGTTTTTGCGCTCAAGGCCCTCTGATAGAAGTTCATCCCGATGGTATTTTTTATCAAAAATTGACGGTTGATGACATTCCTATGCTTGTAGAAGAACATTTTATAAAAGGCAGACCTGTTGAAAGGTTGATGTATAAGGATGCAGAAAAGAAATCTGTTGTCCCAAGCATGAAAGACATCCCATTTTTTAATCTTCAAGTATTAAGGGCATTAAGAAATAAAGGACTGATAGACCCAGAAAAGATAGATGAATATATAGCAAGAGACGGATATATGGCAGCAGCAAAGGCGCTTACAGAGATGACCTCTGAGGACGTCATATCAGTTATGAAAGATTCTGGGTTAAGAGGCAGAGGCGGCGCTGGTTTTTCAACTGGTTTGAAATGGGAATTTTGCGCTAGGACCGCTGGCAGTTCAAAATATATATTATGTAATGGAGACGAAGGCGACCCAGGCGCATTTATGGATAGAAGCGTTATGGAATCAGACCCTCATGTTGTGCTTGAAGGAATGATAATAGCAGGTAAGGCAATTGGCGCAGATAAGGGATATATCTATGTTAGGGCTGAATATCCTCTTGCAGTCTCAAGGCTTACTAAGGCTATAGAGCAGGCAAAGGAATATGGTTTGCTTGGCGATAACATCTTAAACAGCGGGTATAGCCTTGATATAGAGATATATCTTGGAGCAGGCGCATTTGTTTGCGGAGAAGAGACTGCGTTAATGCGTTCTCTAGAGGGAAAGCGCGGGATGCCGATTCCTAGACCTCCTTTCCCTGCGCAAAAAGGTCTTTGGGGAAAGCCGTCTGTGCTAAATAATGTTGAAACATATGCAAATGTCCCTCAGATAATATTAAGAGGCTCGGATTGGTTTAAGGAATTAGGCACGGACAGATCCACTGGCACAAAGGTATTTGCCCTTTCTGGGTCAATCACTAATATTGGACTTATAGAGATTCCAATGGGCATGAAACTGCGGACAATTATCTATGATATTGGCGGAGGGCTTCCAAAGGGTAGGACATTTAAGGCAGTTCAGCTTGGAGGTCCGTCAGGTGGATGTATTCCAGATCACCTTATAGACGTGTCTGTAACTTATGAAGATATTATTAAAACTGGCGCAATAGTAGGATCAGGCGGAATGGTTGTCATTGATGATACAAACTGTATGGTTAATGTGGCAAAATTTTTCCTTGAATTTACAACTGAAGAGTCATGCGGAAAGTGTACTCCTTGCAGGATAGGCACAAAGGTGATGAAGGACCTGCTTGTTGACATTACAGAGGGAAAGGGCAAGGAAGGAGATATTGAGTTGTTGCTTGATTTAGCTCATGACATTGGCAGGGCATCATTATGCGGTCTTGGGCAGACAGCTCCGAATCCAGTATTAACTACTATAAAATATTTTAGAAATGAGTACGAATCGCATATACATGATAAATGGTGTCAAACAGGGACATGTAAAACCCTTTGTTCATTCTTTATAGATAAGGATAAATGTAAGGGCTGCACATTATGCGCTAAGAAATGCCCTGCAAAGGCAATAACAGGAGAAAAGAAGAATCCTCATTTAATAGATCAGTCAATATGTATTAAATGTAGATCTTGTTTTGAGGTCTGCAAGTTTGGCGCAGTTAAGATATGCCCTGGTAATAAGACAGAGAAAGAGGAGACTTCAGCATGTTTGGAGGTTGTCGCATGATAAATTTAACAATTGATGGCAAACAGATAAAAATCAACAAAGGGGTAACTATATTAAAGGCAGCCCTTGATAATGATATTTATATCCCGCATTTATGCTGGGATCATAGGTTGTCTCCTTTTGGCGGATGCAGGTTGTGTATGGTGGAGATAAAAGACCAGCCAAGACTATTTGCGGCATGTTCAACGCCTGCAGGCGACGGCATGGTTATCTACACAGACACTGAGCCGCTTCGAAAGGTAAGAAGCATGGTGGTGGAATTAATGCTTGTTCATCATCCATTAGACTGTCCAGTGTGTGATAAGGCTGGAGAGTGTCAGTTACAGGATTTGTCATTTAAATATGGAGCGGATTTTAGCAGATTTAAAGGCGAACGTAAGCATGCCCCTGAAGATACTGGAAGTCCTATGATCTCAAGAAACTCTAACAGATGCGTCTTATGCGGCAGATGTGTGAGGATATGTGGAGAGCATCAAGGAGTAGGGGCTATTAATTTTATAGGACGCGGATTTGAAAACGTGATTAGTCCAGCATTTGAAGAGACATTGGATTGTGAATTTTGCGGTCAATGCGTAGATGCCTGTCCTGTAGGAGCGCTTGGGAGCAAGCCATTTAAACATCGCGCAAGGTCATGGGCCCTTGAGAGTTTTGATAATATATGTCCATATTGTGGAGTGGGCTGCACAGTTACCCTTGATTTGAGGCAGGGAGAGTTATTAAGGTCAAGGGGGATAAGCTCAAAAGGCATTAACAAAGGCGATCTATGCGGCAGGGGCAGATATGGTTTAGATTTTATACATTCTGATGCCAGACTAAAAACTCCGATGATTAGAAAAGATGGAGAGTTAAAAGAGGTTTCTTGGGATGAGGCATTAAAATATATAGCTTTTAGATTAAATACCATAAAAATCGAAAAGGGAGCGGACAGAATTGGAGCTATTGGCTCACCAAGGTGCACAGTTGAAGATAATTATATGCTTCAAAAATTTATGCGTTCACTTATTGGGACAAATAACATAGATTCTTCAACAAGGTTTAGCTTTGCTGTACTTAATAAGGCTATAGAGATGGCATTTGGAATCAGAAGACTGCCGATTGAAATGGATGCTCCGCTTGGTAAAAATGTGATAATTGTATTTGAATCTGACGTAACCTCTACTCATCCAGTATGGGGCTTAAAGTTTTTGGAAGCAAAATTGAAGGGATCAAGATTAATAATAGTTGATGCTAGAGAGACGAAACTTGCGCGGCATTCAGATATGTGGTTAAAGATAAAGCCGGGCACAACGCAGGCATTTATATATGGGATGATTAAGCTGGCATATGACGAAGGATTATATGTTAAAGAAGATGCCGCTAAGATTGAGAATTTTGCAAGATTAATAGAGCAGATACAATATTTTACACCTGATGTAGTCGCAAAGATAACCACTATTAATAAGGATGATTTTATAACTGTGGCAAGGGATTATCTAAAGGCGACTAGTCGTATTGTAACGCTGACGATAGCTGCTGCTGAAAATAATAAAGGCTTTAATACTATAGCTGCCGCATGCGATCTTGTCAACTTTTTAGGAGATAGTCCAAAGACGCTTCAATCGCCTGCGGAATATTCCAATACATTTGGATTATGGCAGATGGGCATTGCTCCAGATATTAAGGCTGGCGGTGAAAAGATTGACAAGCCCGGCAAATCAGTAATAGATATGCTTTATAAAAAGGGTGAGATTGACGCATTGTTTTTGATGGGTGAGGATCCGCTTGTAACATATCCAGACCTTAAAACCCTTGAAGATGTGATTTCAGGGCTTGATCTATTAATTGTTCAGGACATTAGATTAACAGAAACTGCTAAACATGCCCATGTAGTATTGCCAGCCAGCAGTTGGGCAGAAAAAGACGGCACATTTATAAATTCTATGGGCAGGGCGCAGACTGTTAGAAAGGTTATTACACAAAAAGGACAGTCCCTGCCAGATTGGCAGATACTAAGCAAATTATCTAGGGTTATGGGACAGTCCCTTGGTTTAGATAATCTAAAGGATCTTCAGGCAGAGATAGATGATATTAGTATTGTTGAAGGAGATAAGAGGCTGTGCTATATAGCTGTGCCATTTATCGAGCCTCCAATTACACCTGAATATCCATTTATAATGGTTACAGGAAATTCAATGCAGCACTCTGGCACATTATCTGTAATGTCCAAGAGTCTAACCCATGTTTTTTCTGATGCCTTCATACAGGTAAATACTGATGATGCTATAAAGTATGGGCTTGAGGATGGCAGTTATGTAACATTAGAATCTCAAAAAGGTAAGACCGTAATAAAGATCAGGGTTACAGATGAGGTAAGCGCAGGGGTGTTATTTGTGCCTGTGCATTTTAAACATGTCAGGGTAAATGAATTAACTCGTATATCTGATGATGGCAACGCTCCCCTTGCTGTGGTTAAATTAACTCCTATAAAATAATTATCTTATATGGACTTGTCTAAATGTAAGGACAAGTCCATTTTTTTCAGTATTTATGAAGCAGTAAAAAATATAAGGATAAAACTAAGAGTATAATTAGCCCCATCTTCCTAAAATAAAATTAATCAGCCATAATGATCCAACAATATAAATAGAGCTTAATTTTCTTAAAAGTCATATGATTGTCTTCACAACGGTCTATTACAACATGGACAGATCTTGTCTGATACTGGCATCTCCTTAGATTTACTTGATTGAATTAATGCCTTTTGTCGATCACTTATTTCCAATTTATTGAATTCATTAATTACTGATTTTTCATTAATAGATAATCTTTGTTGGGATTTAACAAATTTTTTGAAATAATTCAGTATGGATAGCATCGCTATTTCTCCTTTTATATACAGAGATACAAATAAAAAGAGTGTTGAGGCAACCTATTATATCGCTATAATGATTACCCCAACACTCTATATTATTTAATCAAAAGCTTGTCTTAGTCAGGGATGAGCTGTACATATTCTCTCTTAGACATTTCAAACTTCTGGGTCTGGAGATTTAGCTTGGAAATGGTGAAACATCTCCAATTCTTGTCATCTACCTTGTTAAAATCTCCTCTGTAGTAATAGCCAGGGTATCTGGTGTCTTCTCTGAAGAGGATGTGTCTTGCATGGGACTCGCCTGTCCATATTCTGTGCAGGTTCTCCCAACATCTCATAAGCTCATGAAGGTCTGCTGCTGCCATGTGGTTTGCATCCTCTTTGAGCATTTCAAGCTGCTTTAATCCTGAATCAAGCATGGTCTTGCTGGTCATGTAGTAAGTGGAAACTCCGCCTACGTATTCGTCCATGATCTTCTGGAGTCTTGCCTGAAGCATCTTTGGTCTGATGTAATTTGGGTTTACATAAGGGTCTGTAGAGTAGTTCTTGTATTTCTCATATACCTCAAATGGGAGATATATCTCTCCTACAAGCTGATCTATTGACTGTGATATTGCTGGCTTGTAATCTGGTTCGTCAAGACAAAGGGAAACCATTGCCTTTGCTGCAATTCTTCCTTCAGCATGTGAACCTGAGGAAAACTTGTGTCCTGATGCTCCAACTCCGTCTCCAGCTGAGAATAATCCTTTAACGGTTGTCATGCTGCGATAACCCCAGCTCCATTCCTTTGGCGCGCCAAGGTCTGTTGGACCACTAACCCATAGTCCTGCGCAACCTGCGTGTGAACCAAGGAGATATGGCTCTGTAGGCATAATCTCTGAAGGGGTTTTGTCTGGCTCAATGTTGTTACCAGCCCATACTCCAGCCTGTCCGATACACATATCAAGAAAGTCTTCCCATGCCTCTGCCTCAAGGTGTTTCATCTGTTTTGGGGTCATGGTCTTTCCAAGTTCTGCCAAAGCCTCATGTGTTCTCATAAGGATTGGACCTTTACCAAGCTTCATGTCTTCCATCATCATGTGGTTTCTGATAGCAGTTCCCAGCTTTGATGCATATGGATCGTATAATGCCTTTGTCTTTTCAAAATGTGTTACGCAATAGTCTTCGCCAAGGGCGTTTGTTGCCTTTGCTTTAAAGAGTAAGAACCATGCTCCAACTGGACCGTAACCATCCTTAAATCTTGCTGGCACGAACCTGTTCTCCATCAGAACCTGCTCTGCTCCAACCTGGAAAGCCATAGCATATGTTGAACCAGAATTCCAAACTGGATACCAAGCCCTGCCCTGTCCTTCTGCTGATGAACGAGGTCTAAATACATTAACCGCGCCGCCAGCCGCTAGTAACATTGCCTTAGCCTTAAATACATAAGCCTTGTTTTCTCTTACGCTGAATCCAACTGCTGCAGCTACCCTGTTTGGAACCTTAGCGTCAAGTACCAGCTTAACGATGAATACTCTCTCATAAAGATTCTCAGCCATACCAGTTGCCTGTTTGTTGGTCTCAAGGGCTTTCTTTGCTGCCTCTGCTACTATTACCTTATAGGACTCGCCGTTGATCATTATCTGCCAACGTCCAGATCTTACTGGCTTTCCGCCCTCTGATAACTTCTTTGCAGGATGTGAGCCGTCTACTGCCTCGCCGTCATCCATCTTCTTCCATACAGGAAGTCCCCACTCTTCAAAGAGATGTACTGAGTCATCAACATGTCTTCCAAGGTCAAATACCAAGTCCTCACGAATGATGCCCATAAGGTCGCCTCTTACATATCTGACATAGTCTTTTGGCTCATTCTCGCCAAGATATGTATTGATAGCAGATAGTCCCATTGCAACAGCTCCGCTTCTGTCTGCCGCTGCCTTGTCTACCATAATAATCTTTAATTTCTTAGGATTTGCCCAGCGCGCTCCCTCGTATGCTGCTCCGCAGCAAGCCATTCCGCCGCCAATGAGAAGTAAATCTGTTTCTACTTCAATTATTTCAGGCTTTTTACAGTATGAAAAATTACATGTTTCAAGCTCCATTATTGATTGCCTCCTTAATTATATTTTTTTCAAGTCAGAACTTGTGTTAAAGAAACCAGGTTTCTTCAAATTGGCAAAATCAGGCTCTGGTTTGCCAGCATATGGATTTACTGATCCCTCTGCAGTTGTCCTGATTGGGAACTTGAACCTTTTTAGAACGCCGTTTCTGAACTTAACAGTCCACATTATTGAATCTGTGCCTCTTAGCGGAATAACATTTCCGCCTAGTGGAACAAAATCAGCATATGCCCTAACCTCAATAGCCTGCTGAGGGCAAATCTTTACACAATTGTAACACTCCCAACACTGCTCTGGCTCCTGGTTCCAAGCCTTCATCCTGTCTCTGTCAAGTTTCATCAGATTATTAGGACAGATGTACATGCAAGCGGTTCTTTCTTGTCCCTTGCAGCCATCACATTTCTCTGTAATAACATAACTCGGCATAAAATATCCTCCTTTATACTAATTATTAGTGGCTTATATAGCCATTAAAGTGAATAGTGAATAGTGAAAAACAGTTAATTAAAATTTCTTTAAAAACTTTTAGTTTTTCACTTTTAGTTTTTCACTTATTTTTATTGTCCTGAAAACTTGTGCAGCTTTACCTCTACCTTCTCTGTTAGACCATCGTAGTATTTTTTTAGTATCTCAACTACCTCTGGACGACTAAAGGTTGCAGGCACAGGCTCATTGTCTGACATCATCTTTCTCAACTTTGTGCCGCTTAAAAGCATTCTGTCTTCCTTGCCATGAGGACAGGTCTTCATTGAAGCCATGCCGTCACATTTTTTGCAATGGAATGTCCAGTCTATCTTTAATGGCTTTGTCTCAAGGGCATCCTTTGGAATCTCGTCAAATATCTTGTGAGCGTCAAACGGGCCGTAAAAATCACCTACTCCAGCATGGTCTCTGCCTACTATCAAGTGACTGCATCCAAAATTCTGTCTGAATAGCGCATGTAGAAGCGCCTCTCTTGGTCCAGCATATCTCATATCAAGCGGATACCCAGCCTGAATACAGGTATTTGGCACAAAATATTTCTCCATTAATACATTGATTGAATCACGCCTTACATCTGCAGGAATGTCTCCTGGCTTTAACTTGCCTAATAGCTGATGGATAAGCACTCCATCGCATATCTCTATTGCTATCTTTGCAAGGTATTCATGGGAGCGGTGCATCGGGTTTCTTGTCTGAAATGCTGCAACTGTGCTCCATCCCTTGTCCTCAAACATCTTTCTTGTCTCAGCAGGGGTAAAATATATTCCCTTAAATTCTATTGGGAATGACCCTTCGCTAAATACCTTTACAGGCCCTGCCAAGTTTACATCGCCCTGGCCCATAACCTGCTGTACTCCAGGATGCTCCATGCTGTCTGTAGTGAATACTTGCTTACACTCATGTTTTTTATCAATGGTGTACTTTTCAGTTACAGTCATGCTTCCCATTAACTCGCCAGACTCACCATCTACAAGGGCTACTTCCTGGCCTTCCTTGATCTTGTCTGCCTGATCTTTGGATGTTGACATGGTTACTGGTATTGGCCAGAATGTCCCGTCTGCCATCTTCATATCATCGCAGCATCCCTTCCAGTCTGCCTTGCCCATAAAGCCTGTAAGTGGTGTAAATCCGCCAATTCCAAGCATGATAAGATCGCCGACTTCACGTGAAGCCATCTTTACCTGAGTAAGTCCTGCTGCCTTTGCCTTTGCTTCCTTTAATGCGTTTCCAGTAAGTAGAAGCGTTATCAGCTTCTTTGTTTTACCGTGTGGTAATACTAATGCCATGTTTATACTCCTCCTTATTAAGTGAAAAACTAAAAGTGAAAAACTAAAAGTGAAAAACATTTGAATAAAAACTTTTCACTTTTTAACTATTCACTATTCACTTTTCACTTTTCACTTTAAAAGTGAACATATCTTATTAAAAATCTCGTCAATGTCACCAACTCCGTCAACGCGTTTTACAATATTTTTCTTTCCGTAATATGCAAATAAAGGCTCTGTCTGCGCCTTATAAATCTCTAATCTCTTCTTTATTGTCTCTTCCTTGTCGTCATCTCTCTGGAAAAGCTCTCCTCCGCATTTATCGCAAACTTTGCCCTTAGGAGCTGAGAAATAAACATTATACATCTGATTACATGCTCTACAAGTACGTCTGCCTGTCAGACGCTTTAACAGCACATCAAAATCTACATCTACGCTTAGAGCAACCTCAAGGGCAGCTCCCATTTCAGATAAAATCTTGTCAAGTGATTCTGCCTGAGCAGTATTTCTTGGAAATCCATCTAATATATAGCCTTTTTTGCAATCAGGCTGCGCTATCCTCTCTTTCACTAATCCTAATACAACATGATCTGGAACAAGCTCGCCCTTGTCCATTATAATCTTTGCCTCTTTTCCAAGCGGGGTACCGTCTGCAACTGCCTTTCTCAATATATCGCCAGTTGAAATCTGAGGAATTGAGAACTTATCAATTAATTTTTTTGCCTGAGTTCCCTTGCCAGCGCCAGGGGCGCCTAGTAAAACAATTCTCATAATTATAGTACCTCCAACAATTTTGGTATTAAAGCATAGCTATTACTATTGATTAGTTATAGCAAAAAAGACAGAAACTTTTTGACTGACCCTCTAAGGATAACGTATATTATATGATGAAATAACGGCTTGTCAAGAAAAAATTTATAAACCATGACTAAAAAATTCTTAACGCATTATATTTTACGGAAAAATTCGTAAAATCATCAATAACCATTGTAAAAAATTATTGTTATTACTGTTCATCTCTTCTTATATTTCCTTACAGCATCTACATGTTCAAAGTAGGTAGCTGTAAATTGATGCGTTCCATCATGTTTTGAAACAAAATATAAATAAGGCACATCCTCTGGATATAATGCTGCAACTATAGATTTATTTGATGGAGTCGCTATTGGCCCAGGAGGCAGTCCTGATATTTTGTATGTATTATAATTTGTATCATTGCTTAAATCATTTTTTGTTACTCCCATGCGATATTCCTTGACTCCGTAAATAGCGGTAGGATCCGCTTGAAGTCGCACCCCCCTCTTTAAACGATTATGATATACGCCTGAAATAACAGCCCTTTCACTATCCACTACAGCCTCTTTTTCTATTATTGAGGCAAGGGTTAGTACCTGATTTTCAGTCATCCCAAGCTGATTAATCCTTTGATTAAAATTCTTAGGATAATTGATTCTTCGGTTTCTAAGCATTATTTTGATTATGTCTTCCATTGGATATTTCTTTGGAAATTTATATGTGTCTGGCGACAGATACCCTTCAAGCGTCGGGGCGTCAACCTTTAAACTCTTACGAAATTCTTCATCCATTATTGTATGTATAAAACTCCCTTTATCTATAACATGTTGATTATCAAATTTTTCTGCCAAATCCCATATAGTGCTTCCAGGAATCACTAAGATACTAAAATACCTTATAGTCTCACCTGTATAAAGCTCATTTAATATATCATAAGCGCTTGTCCCTCGTGAAAAAATATAATATCCTGCCTTGATTTTTTTATCTATTCCGCTCAATATTCCATAGACTTGAAATAAATATATATTTCTATTCATTCCATTTTTATCTAATAGCAGCAATATTCCATGATAAGTCATACCGCTTGGTATCTGTATCTCTACCTCTTCGTTATTGAACTCTACAGGCATAAAAAATTCGTTGGCTATATATAAAGATAGCAGAAGTATCGAAACAGTTATTATGTATATTATCTTTTTCACTTTTATACGTCTATATTTCGCACTTCTAAGGCATGCTTTGTTATGAATTCTTTTCTCGGAGCTACTAGGTCTCCCATTAATATTGTGAATATCTCATTTGCAGTATCTACATTTTCTATCATTACCTTTAACATATGTCTCTTTTCAGGATCCATAGTTGTCTCCCATAATTGCTGTGGATTCATCTCGCCTAATCCTTTATATCTTTGTATATTCAGACCTTTTTTAGCGACTGCCATTATATATTCAAGCAATGCAGTTGTATCATTAAAAAGATACTCTGTATCATTATTGTTCACCTTAAACGGCGTAGCACCTAATTCTTTTTCAATCTTATTAAATTCCTTTAATTCATAATACTCGGGTGATTTAATAAAATCTATGCTTAAATTAAGACGTCTTCCATCCCTTTTGAACTCTACTGAATAACTCTTATATTCTTCATTAAATATTACCTCTCCGCTTTTAACCTCTGGGCAGTTTTGTGTTATATCCAAAACCATTTGATTAAAAATGTCGATATCTTTAAATCTTGTTTCTATATTTTCTATCTTCAATAAATATCTCAAAAGATGAGTATCGCTTCTGCGTTTATTATGCCATTCTATTAATTTTTCGTATCTTGAGAGTCTCTTTAAAAATGGTATCAACGCCTTACCCTTTCTCAAGATTGCATTAAATTCTATAGCTAAATCCGTTGACGCTAGTTCAAATAACATCTCCTGAAGTCCAGAATCATTAGCAATATATCTTTCAGTCTTGCCCCTCTTAATTTTATATAATGGAGGCTGGGCAATATATAAATACCCCCTTTCAATAATCTCAGGCATCTGCCTATAGAAAAATGTCAATAGCAATGTTCTGATATGCGCTCCATCAACATCCGCATCCGTCATTAATACTATCTTATGATAACGAGTTTTTGCTATATCAAAATCATCCTTGCCAATACCTGTTCCTAGCGCAGTTATCAAAATCCTTATCTCTTCAGATGAAAGCATCTTATCAAATCTTGCCTTTTCAACATTTAATATCTTGCCTCGAAGGGGAAGTATCGCCTGATTTCTCCTATCACGCCCCTGTTTGGCTGAGCCTCCTGCTGAATCTCCCTCTACTATAAAGATTTCGCTTAATTCAGGGGATTTTTCAGAGCAATCCGCAAGTTTTCCAGGAAGCCCAGTATCCTCTAAAACGCCTTTTCTTCTGGTTAATTCCCTTGCCTTTCGCGCTGCCTCCCTAGCCCGCAAGGCGGAGACTGCCTTTTCCATTATTTTTTTTGCTTCAGCGGGATTTTCCTCTAAATAAGCCGAGAGTTTATCAATTACTATAGATTCAACCACTCCCTTTACATCGGTATTACCTAGTTTGGTCTTTGTCTGGCCTTCAAACTGCGGGTCTGGATGCTTAACGCTCAATACCGCTGTCATTCCCTCACGTATATCATCTCCTGAAAGCGATACCTTTAAACTCTTGGCAAGCCCGCAAGATACTGCGTAATTATTTGCTACCCTTGTTAAGGCAGATTTAAAACCGCTTAGATGCGTGCCGCCTTCTTTGGTGTTTATATTATTTACAAAGGAATATATATTTTCCGCGTAACCATCATTATATTGCAGGGCTATCTCTACAGATATTTTATCTTTGGTTGCAGATAGAAATAATGGACTTTTTTGAAGGGAAATCTTGTTGCGGTTTAGATGCTCTACAAATGAAACGATGCCTCCTTCATAATGAAATTCCTGTTTTTTCCCGTTAATCTCATCAATCATATTTATTGTAAGTCCTGCGTTTAGAAATGCAAGCTCTCTCATCCTTTGAGTCAATACCTCAAAACTAAACTCTGTTGTCTCAAAGATACCAGAATCTGGCTTAAAGGTAATCATTGTGCCAAATCTCTTTGTCTCTCCAACCTCTGTAAGGACATTTACAGGAGTGCCGTATTCAAATCTCTGTTGAAATACCTTACCTTCTCTTCTTATCTCAAGCTCAAGCCATTCAGAAAGCGCATTTACCACTGATACTCCAACGCCATGGAGACCGCCTGAAATCTTATATGTATCGGAATCAAATTTCCCGCCTGCATGTAATTCAGTCAATACTATTTCAGCTGCTGAGCGGCCCTTTGGGTCATTAGGATGAATATTTGTCGGAATACCCCTGCCATTATCCGTTACCGTGCAGCTTCCATCGTGATGCAATTTTATATCTATTGTATTACAATAACCAGCAAGGGATTCATCTACGCTGTTATCAACTACTTCATAAACAAGATGATGCAGACCATCTGTGCCGGTTGAGCCTATATACATTGCAGGTCTCATTCTAACGCCTTCAAGACCCTTTAATATCTTGATATTACTGGCTTCGTAATGACCTTCATTTTTTGTTTCATCCATTTTATATTCTCCGTTAGATAATACTTTTTTTAGAACTTTACTCTCGCCTGTTATTGCAATGTGTACATTAATATATATATATTACCTTACTTATCATTACTTAAACAAGGTTATTCACAAAAAAGATTTTAATCTTCTGAATCGGGATTTGGGGGATTACTCTAATAGTATTCTGAATGAAAATTTCTTAACCTATATAATTAATACACCCTTGCGCCCTTTCAGGGCTGTCTTGAAATTTACAAGAACAGAATTTAGTATTGTGTTCCCAAAATTTATTTGTATGTAAGAAACATATAAATTACAACAATTCTCATTATTTCAAATAAAAATCGCATATTGTCATCGGTCTGTCACAATCATGTGTTATGATATTTCATGAAAAAATCTTTTCTATGTATAATTATTTTATTGAGTTTAACATCTCACATTTGCGCAGAAGATGATATTGATGTTTATTTCTCGCCAAGAGGGCAATGTACTGAGGCAATTGTTAAAGAGATAGAGAAGGCTAAGACTGAAATATTAGTTCAGGCGTACTCTTTTACTTCTAAGGATATTGTGAGCGCTTTGGTCATGGCGCGTCAGAAAGGTATCCATATTGAGATAATCCTTGATAAATCAAATATGACTGCGAAATATAGCGCAGCAGACTTTACAACTCATGCAGGGATTGTAACTTATATTGATTCAAATCATGCAATAGCTCATAACAAGGTTATTATTATTGACGAGAAAATTGTTATCACAGGGAGTTTTAACTTTACAAAGGCTGCGGAAGAGCATAATGCGGAAAATCTAATAATTATACATTCAAAAGAATTGGCTCTAAAATACTGTGAGAATTGGGCGCTGCATAAAGGGCATAGTGAAGTTTATATGCCGAAGTAATATTTAACCAGATTTATAGAACACATATATAATATCTCTGTGGTTAAGATTTATGGTCAAAGCAAGAGGGGGAGTTCAAACAATCTTTTATATTCTTCGGTCCGCGCTTCTTCTTCGGTGATCTCTCTACCGCCTAAACTTATAAGTAAATCTCTTATTTCCTGTCCTTCGTCAATAATTTTTTTCTTTGTGTCTTTTTTGGCAGCTATCTGAACCATTTTTTATTAACCCTCTCAACGTATATTTCAAAGTTATTATCAATACGTCAATAGCTTTTGTTAGAGCTTCTTTGTTACTAAAGTGTTTATACCATACTTTTCTAATCACTATACCGTCTTTATTTAGTATATCCTTGCGCGAATAATTATGTCCACTGTCATACCTAAGAATTTCATATTTTTTAGTAACTACTCAGGTCATCCAGAATAAAGTGTAGGGATGAAGGGATTACCGGTAATAGCAGCCAATAGCGCAGGGAGGATTTGCAGATTGTTTTTACGCACTGTTGAAGTATAGCCACGAATAGAGAGAAAACGTTTAGCGCCATCAAAAGTTCTGAAGCAGCCTGATATTTTCATTTTTACTTTTATCATGTCGAACAACAGGATAGGCGCTAAGGTTTTCACCACAACCACAACTACACAATGTCAACCGATTGACAACAATATAATCAGGGTTATCCACCTGTTGCTGGGTATGACCTGTGTGTCCCTGCTGACCACCAGGTTTATTGCCTGTCTTTTTGCGCATACTTTTCGGTTGTGGCTTTGCATACCCGTCTGATGATGGAGGTTTGCTGCTGTTTCGACTGTTTTGGGTATATGAGATGACTTCCTCTTGAAGTTGCAGACAA
>Ga0315281_10004641_pt1 | contig 19891 bp, 17 predicted proteins | sample YL17G07_0_MG_FD_204540 | JGI IMG/M metagenome (GOLD analysis project Ga0315281, IMG submission 204540) | Sediment microbial communities from Yellowstone Lake, YNP, Wyoming, USA - YL17G07_0 | ecosystem: Environmental > Aquatic > Freshwater > Lake > Sediment | place: USA: Wyoming | collected... | reverse complement strand
CACCCAGGTTTCCAAAGTCTGGCGTTCCTCCACAGTCAGGATGACGGGTTTAGCTGTTCTGCTCATGTCCAACAGCATAGCCGAACTGATAAGCTTTGTAAAGCTATTTATGATTCACTACACTAGTATCGTGTTTCACAAGTACCTTTACTAAGTTTTGGCAATAAATCTTCCCCTCCCCTGGTGGTAGGGGGTTGGGGGGAGGGGGAAAGATGTTGAAATTGCAAGATATTCTCACCCCCACCCTAACCCTCCCCCATCAAGGGGGAGGGGAAAAAGCCGATTCCTTAATGCAAGATATTTCTGAAACACAACGCTAGCGTCTTGTCTCGTAAATTATATGAAAAATATTTCGACGCATTTTCCCAAGGAATTTTTTAAATCCCCCTTTTCTAAAGGGGGATTTAGGGGGATTATCAAGGGGTTAATTATAATCCCTCCTGGCCCCCTCCCTGAAAAAGTATTTTTTCAGAGGACGTCTCATATTATGATGGCGCCATGAAGGTCCACGAGCTGCTCACCCCGGAGAACGTCGTCCTAAACTTCGCGCCGCCGGCGGGGGAGACCCTCAAGGCGCTCATCGACCTGGCCTGGTCCCGGGCCCGGCCCCCGGTGGCGCCGGAGAGCTTCGAACAGGCGGAGCTGCACCTGCTACACGGCTACCTGGGGGAAGGTTTGGCCATCCTCCACAACCTCAGCGAGGCGGTGGAGCAGCCCCTTTTGCTGATGGCCATCTCCCCGGAGGGGGTGGAAGTGAACGGCCAGCGCCTCCACCTTCTGGCCGTGCTGCTCTCGCCCCTGAAGGAAAGCGGCAGTCATTTTCAGATTCTGGCCCGGCTCACCGCCCTGCTGCGCCACCGCAGGCTGCGGGCCGAACTGCTGGCCAAAGAAAGCGCCGCCGAGGTCCTGCGGGCCCTGAGGCTCCAGGAGGAGGCCGGCCATGAGAACTACTGGGTCCTGTCCCGCCAGGAGGTCCTGGAGGAGCTTGAGACCACGGAGCAGGGTCTCTCCCAGGAGGAAGCCGGCAGCAGGCTCTCCGAGACGGGCCCCAACCGCATCGAGCGGCTGCGCCGCCGGTCCCTGGTCCTGCGCTTTGGGGCCAATTTCGTCAACCTGTTCGCCCTGCTGCTCTGGACCGCCTCCGGGTTCTCGTATCTCGCGGGCATGGTGGAGCTGGCCACGGCCATTCCCCTGGTCATTCTGATCAACGCGGTCTTCAGCTTCTGGCAGGAGTACCGGGCGGAGAAGGCCATCGAGGCCCTGGAGAAATTGCTGCCCTTCAAAAGCCGGCTGTACCGCGACGGGGAGATACGGGAGGTGGACGCGGCCGACATTGTCCCCGGGGATGTCATCCTCCTGGAAGCCGGGGACCAGATCCCCGCGGATGCAAGGCTTATCGAGGCCCATGACTTTCGGGTGGACAACAGCGCCCTCACCGGGGAGTCGCTCCCCGCCTACAAGCTTGACGAGCCGGTGGAAAACGGCCAGCAGTTTCTCTGGACCGAAATGCCCAATTTGGTCTTTGCAGGCACCGCGGCGCTCTCCGGCGCGGCCCGGGCCGTGGTCATCGCCACCGGCATGGACACCCAGCTGGGCAATATCGCCTCCCTGACGCAGCGGGTGGAAGAAAAACCCAGTCCCCTGCAGCGGGAGATGCAGATGGTGGCCCGGGTGGTGGCGGCCGTGGCCCTTTCCATCGGTCTCGCCTTTTTCCTGGTGGGCCTCATCACCAGCAAGCTTACCCCGTTGGGCAGCCTCATCTTTGCCATTGGCATGATCGTGGCCTTCGTGCCCGAAGGGTTGCTGCCCACCCTCAGCCTGTCCCTGGCCCTGGCGGCGCAGCGCATGGCCCGGAAGAAGGCCCTGGTGAAAAAGCTCTCCGCGGTGGAGACCCTGGGGGCCGCCACGGTCATCTGCACCGACAAGACCGGCACCTTGACCACCAATGAGATTATGGTGGAAAGGGTCTGGCTGGACGGCGACCTCCTGGAGGTGAGCGGCTACGGTCTGACCACGGCAGGGCGGCTGGAGCTTAACGGCCAGCCCCTTTCCCGGGAACAAGCCCAAAGCCCTCTTTTGGAACTGGCCGCCACCTGCGCGGCGCTATGCAGCAATGCCTCCTTTACCGAGGCCGGCGACCGCGCCGTGGGGGACCCCACCGAGGCGGCCCTCCTGGTGCTGGCGGCCAAGGCCGGCAAGAAGGTGGAGGAAATCCGCCGGGCCGGGCCCCGGCTGCAGGTCTTCCCCTTCGAGTCGGTGCGCAAACGCATGAGCACCATCAATGCCTCCCCCGGGGGCGGCCGCGGCGCCTGGGTCAAAGGGGCCCCCGACACTCTGATCCCCTTGTGCAGCACCGTCACCGATTGGCAGGGCCACCGCCGCCCCCTCACGCCCCAGGACCGGGCCCTGCTGATCCAAACTTTAAACGACTTGGGCCAAACGGGGCTCAGACTTCTGGCCCTGGCCTGGAAAGAGGTGGGGCCAGGGGAGCTCAGCCAGTCGGAGGCCGAGCAAGACCTCAGCCTCCTGGCCCTTACCGGGATGATGGACCCACCCCGGCCGGAGGTGCCTCCGGCCATAGAGAAATGCCAGCGGGCCGGCATCCGCATCGTCATGGTCACCGGGGATTTCGGCGGCACCGCCGGGGCCGTGGCCCGGGAGATCGGCATGAATCTTGACCCCCGGTTCCCCGTCCTCACCGGGGAGATGGTCTCCCGCCTGTCGGAGATTCAGCTCCGGCGGCTCCTGAAGCGGAAAGGGGATATGATCTTCGCTCGCACTTCGCCGGAAGAAAAGCTGCGCATCGTCATGGCCCTCAGGAACCTGGGCCACACGGTGGCGGTCACCGGCGATGGGGTGAATGACGGCCCGGCCCTGAAGGCCGCGGACATTGGGGTGGCCATGGGGCGGCGGGGCACCGAGGTGAGCAAGGAGGCCGCGGTCATGGTGCTGGCGGACGACAACTTCGCCGCCATCGTGGCCGCCATCGAGGAAGGCCGGGCCGTTTACGCCAATATTAAGAAGTTCATCACCTATATTTTCAACAGCAATATCCCCGAGGCCGTGCCCTTTGTGCTGTTTATCCTCTTCGGCATCCCGCTGCCCCTGACGATCATGCAAATCCTGGCCGTGGACCTGGGCACGGACTTGCTGCCGGGCCTGGCCCTGGGGGCGGAGCCCCCGGAGCCGGGCATCATGGACCGCCCGCCCCGCTCCCGGAAAGTCCGCCTGATCGACTGGCCCCTGGCCCGCCGCTTTGTTTTTCTGGGGGTATTGAACGCCGGGGCCTCACTGGCGGCGTATTTTTTTGTCTACTTCTCCGCCGGCTGGCGCCCGGGACTGGAGATGGCGGCCAGCGGCCCCCTCTATGCCCGGGCCACCACCATGTGCCTGGGCGGGATCGTCGCAGCCCAGATCGGTAATGGCCTGGCCATCCGCACCGACCGGGAATCCGTCTTCCGGGTGGGACTCTTCTCCAACCGGTTCCTGGTGGCCGGGATTATCAGCGAAATCCTTATCTTCCTGGCCTTGAGCTACGTGCCTTTCCTGCAGCGCCTCTTCGGCACCGCCCCCCTTGAGGGCAGGGACCTCCTGTTTCTTCTAATTTTCCCGCCCCTCATGCTGCTGGCCGATGAGGCGCGCAAGGCCTGGCTGCGCCGCGGCGCCGGGCGCACCAAGAAAGGGTAGCCTATTGAGGGAGGGGCCGGGGGCACCTGGCCCCCGAAAGGGCAGCCGGGGCAGGGGGAACCGTCCCCACTTCCCCGGCCAGGGAGTCCATGATTTGGGGGATTAAGGCAAGGCCGCGGCCCCCGTGAAAGAAAAGAACCCTATTTCCCGGTGAGCTCCTGCACTTCTTTTTTGCCGTGCGCCATTTCCTGCACCTGCTCGGCGTCCAGGCGCAGCAGCAGGGTCTGGAATTCCCCCACGTGGGTCTTTTCTTCCTTGGCGATATCCAGCAGGACCACCTTGAGGTCCTTGTCGTTGGTCAGCGCGGCCATTTGCTCGTAGAGGTTGATGGCGTCCAGCTCGGCGATGATGGCCAGCCGGAGGATCTCCTTGTTCAGGTCCTTTTTGTCTACTTTGGTAAAATCCACGGGAATCTGTGCTAACATATAATCCTCCCAGGGCCCCGGGAACGGGCCGGTTAAGTTTGATCCTGTCGTGGAAATTAAGCACCCCACGCGGCCACGTCAAGTAAACCGGTCACCGTCCCGGCCCGCTAGCCGGCAAGCCAAGCGGCGCCCCCATGGGTCAGGGGCTTGATTTGCCAGACAAATTCCGGGAAAAATTGCGCCGCCCGCGCCGGTTTTAACAGATTTCGGTGTTTACCTAATTAAAGGATGGTTTCCTTGAGGGGAGAAGCAGAAGTGAAGATGACATGCCGGGAAGTACAGGAGCGATTGTCGGCTTGGCTGGATGGCGAGCTGGCCCCGCCGGAGGGCGAGCTGATCGCGGCCCACCTGAAGGGCTGCGCCGGCTGCCGCCGGGAGGTGGCGCAGCTCAGGGCCCTGGACGCCGCCCTGGCAGAGCTGGTGGCGCCGGTGCCGCCCCACCTGGCAGAAAAGGTGGTGGCCCGCCTTCAGGGTCAGCCGGGTCAGGGGCGCCGCCGCCCCTGGTGGCAATCCCTGGCGATGGCGGCTTCCCTGGTCCTGGGCATGGTCCTGGGAGGCAGCGTGGCCCGGGATTTCTATCCCCTGGCGCCGGAAAACGGCGTGGCCGAAGTCGCCACCCTCCAGGATTTCCATGATTTTCCCCAGGGCTCCCTGGGCACCATCCTGGCGTCTTATCAGCCGGAAGAGGGTAACGGCACATGAAGCGCAACTGGCTCCTGTATCTGGTAATTTTTTCCCTGGCCCTGAACCTGGGGACCATCGGCACCCTGGTGTACCTGCGCTATCAGGACCAGAGGCAGGCGGCAGCCCGGGGCGAGCTGCCGCCCCTGCCCTTGCGGGAGCTGTGGACCGCGCTGAACCTGGATGCCGAGCAGCGGCAGGCCCTCCGGGGTCTGTTCCCGGAGCATCGGCGTCAGGTCCGGGAACTGAGAGGGGCCTTGGCCCAAAAGCGACTGGAGCTCTTTGAGCTGCTCAAGGGCGAGGCTCCGCCGTGGAGTGCGATCCAGAACAAGGTCCGGGAGATCAGCGCCCTGCAGGGAAGCCTGGAAGAAGAGATGGCGCGGTTTCTCCTGGAGTTCAAGAAGCATCTGAAGCCGGGGCAGGATGCGGCGTTTTTAAACCTGGTGCAGACCCGCCTGGGGCGGGCCTGCGGCCCCATGGGGCCCCGGGGCGGGCCCCGGCGGGGAGGGATGGGCCCAGGTATGGGTCCTCGAGGCCCCGCCGGCCCCGAAGGTCCTCCCGATTAAACGTTGAACCGTGGCAGACTAACTATAAGGAGCATGATGATTCAGAAATCGACCTGGCTGACGACTTGTTTGGCCCTGGCCCTGGCCGGGACCATGATTATAGCGGTCCCCGTTTTTGCCCAGGGCCGCGGGGGCGGCCCCCGGGGCCAGGGGAACCAATGGTGCCAGGGGGGAGGAATGGGCCCTGGTCCGGGGGCTGCCAACTGCCCCAACTATCCCGGGTACCAGAATTGTCCGTTAAACCGCGGCGATAATACCCAGGCCCCCAGGGGCCGGGGGGGCATGCGGGGAGGGGGGCGCAACAATCAGGCCACTACCCAGACCATGCCCCCGGCAGTGACCCAATAAACGCAACCGCCGCCGGCAGGCGGCGTTTCCATATAAAGAACGGGCAGGGCCGAGAGCCCTGCCCTCCCTCGCGTCCGAGGGCGCCTCAGACAGGCAATCGTCCCCCCTTCAAGTTGCCTGGAAACAAAGAATCCGGGGTTGGAGTCCCCTCCAACCCCGGATTTTGTTAACGCGCTAGCAGCTGCTGCAGTCGGAGGGCGAGGCGCAGGAGCACCCCATCTGGGTGGGCTTATCGGTGATCCCCACCACCTTAATGGCGAACTCCAGGGTTTTCCCCGCCAGGGGGTGGTTAAAGTCCACCGTGAACTTGTCCGGGTCCAGGGCCAGCACCGTGCCGGACACGGGGCCATGGGGGCTGGAGAACCTCAGCACCTGCCCCACTTCGATAGCGTGGTCGCCCAGCATATCCTTGGGAAACTCCCGCGTGAGATCTTCCCGGTTTTCCCCGTACGCCTGGTCCGGGGTCAGAGTGAAAGTCTTTTCGCCGTTCACTTCCATGTCCATCACCGCGTCGTTGAAACCGGCAATGATGCCGCCGCCGCCCACCTGAAACTCAAGGGGACCGCGGCCGTCACTGTTGTCGAACACCGTGCCGTCTGCCAGGGTGCCGGTGTAATGCAGCTGGACGAAATCGCCATTTTTTACCTTGGTCATTACTTCTCCTTTAAGACGCGGGCGGCAGGCTGCCCGCCGCCTGCGTCAGGTTTGTCTTTTAGCCGAAGCTCGCGCCTCGCCTGCCCGCAGCAGGACCTTTGAGGCCCGACCGGAACCGGGCTCAAGGCTCTAAAGCTTCACTACATTCTGGGCCTGGGGGCCTTTGCGGCCTTCGACGACCTCGAACTCCACCTCCTGGCCTTCTTCCAGGGTCCGAAAGCCCTCGCCCTGGATGTTGCTGTGGTGCACGAAGACATCTGGGCCGTCTTCCTGGGAAATAAATCCATAGCCTTTGGAATCACTGAACCATTTTACTTTACCTTTTACTCGCATTACCAACCTCCGATAAATTCCTCCCCCTCAGGGGGAAGCCAACCCAGGCAAAAAAATAAGGGAAACGACCAGTAAAGCGTTCCCCTCTTGGAAAAGCCTACAGGCCCCCGAATTAGCCTGGAATACTCTTAAATTTTATAAAATATCCGCGGCTTGTCAAATAGTTATCTGCCGTGGGGGGAGATTTAGGGATTTTCTGGCGATTATCCGGGCCTGGGTGGGCCGGTGGGAAAACCTGGCGGCAGTGCCTGGGACTCGACCCCACCTGCTTTGGTTGACAATTCCCCGGGAATTCCCCCTGCCGCAGGCCTCCTCCCCCTCTTTTGCGGCGTCTGGCGCCCCCCCCGTGATCGCCGCCGCGGCCAAGAGCTTCCGTCTCCGCTCAAGGCCCGAAAATTGCCAGAGCCATAGGGGCCCTTCTGAGGTATGGCCGGATCATCCAATTCACCTTACCCGGGATGACGGCGGGTTTTCGCCGCGGGCCCCCCGGCGCGCATTTGTCCGAAGTTTCGGTGGGGGCAAGTTATCCGCCAATTTTGGCGCCCCGCCCAAAAACGTATCCTCCCCCTTGAAATATCTAAACAGACCCCTATCTATAATTATTATAAAAGGTGCTCTGCACCGCGCCGGAGAAATCTAGAACCTGCAAAAGATGGGGAGAGAGATGCCATGACCCAATCGGCAACCGAACCATACTGGAAATGCAGCAATTGCAACTTCACCGTCCAAGCGGCCCGGCCGCCGGACCTCTGCCCCATGTGCCGGGGGCAATGTGAGTTTAAAGATGTGAGCTGCTACCATCCGGAGTGTGGCGGCCCCGGACATATTGATCCACAGCTGAAATAATCCGGCGCCACGTCCTGCTAACCTCAAGCTGGCTCACCGGGCATAACAAGGAGAACCGCCATCATGTCCGAACCGTTACGGGTTACCCCCCAGGAAGTTTATCAAAAATTGAAATTGGGTGAACTTCTCCTGGTCTGTGCCTATGATGACGAGGAGAAATTCAGGAGGATGCGCTTAGAGGGCGCGATTTCACTAAAAGAGTTCCGGTCCAGACTCCCTGGGATTTCCAAAAACCAGGAAATCGTCTTCTATTGCGCCTGACCTAACGAAGGGAGCGCTGCCGGTCAGGCAGCCCAGTTACTGGAGCACGGGTACAAAAACGCCAAAGCCCTGGGCGGTGGCGTCGATGCCTGGAAAAGGGCGGGATACCCAATTATCGGCGCGCCGTCTGCTTGAAAAGTGCCTTGCCAGCCTAGTGGTGTGGCAGACTAAAGCAATCGGTAGGTAGCGGCGTCTGCCGGCACACCTTAAGAAAAAGGAGGCCAAAAATTTTGACCTCCAGGCTCGCAAATCGTTGGCGGAAGTGCATGGGAATCGAACCCACCCACCGCCTTCCGCAGACGGCACACCGGATTTGAAGTCCGGGGGCCCCACCAGGAACCAGGCACTTCCAGAAGTTAATTTAACATTTTTTCCTCCCGGGATGGGAGCAGTTTTTTCCAGGAACAAAGTTAAGATTATCCCAACCAAGTTCCAAGGCCGGGCCGCGTGTCGGCGCGGCCCGGTTCCGGCCCTGGGATGCGGTCATATTATATATTTCGGCCCCTGGCCAAGATGGCTCGCTGGCGGCCGAAGTTTCTCATCCCGCCCTGGTCAAAAAATCCTCACGTTTGCCCTCCGGTTGGTTTATTCTTAATCGTCTGGGCGCCGCTGGTTTCGGAAATGGCCCAGGCCCCGTGGGCCGGCGCCGCCTTTGGGGAAGGAGGGCAGCAGAGAGATGGGCCGGAGTCTTAGGAGATGGCTCCTGATCGTCCTGGGAGTCTGCCTGGCGGGCTGGATTCCTGTGGGGGCCGCGGGCGCTTCTGCCCAGGAAGGCCCGATGGAGGAGCAATTGGTCCGGGGGGAGAAGGCCTCCGTCACCACCGGTCCCATTATCACCGACACCGCCATCCCCCAGCCGCCAGGGACCTGGGGCATCCAGGGCACCGGGTTCCTGGCCGTTACGGCAGGCCGGTTCGGCCCCGGCTGGCGCCGGGCGGGGGCGGGAGGCGATTTTCTGTCCCTGGCTACCCCCATGCAGATCACCTATGGCCTGGCCCCGCGCACCGAGATCTATACGGTGATTCAATATCAACACAATTGGGCCGCGCCGGCGGACCACCCCGGGCCCGGGGGAGAGAGAAACGCCAATTTCGGCGGCCAGGGGGATCTCAGCCTTGCTTATAAGTACCTGCTCCTGAAGGAAAAGCCGTCCGTGCCCGCGGTCTCCGGCATCTTTACGGTGAATTTCCCCGCGGGCCACCATCGGCACCTGAACCCCAGGTTCCTGGGGACCGATCAGCTGGGCCGGGGCGCTTATACCTTCACGCCGGGGATCAATGTCTATAAGTACCTGGCCCCGGTGTTGCTTTACGGTAATCTCTGGTACTCCATGTCCACCGACGCCACCGTGGCCGGGCAGCGGAGACACTACCGGGACCAGGTCATCCTTAACCTGGCGGCGGAATACCCTCTCAGTCCGCGCCTGGTTTTCCTGCTGGAGTACGTCAGCTTCTATGACGGGGGGCGCCTCCTGGGCCCCCGGGCCAACCAACCCCCCGGGGCCCTCATGAGCCTCTTACCCGCCCTGGAATTTATCGTCAGCGACGACCTGTCCTTCGCCGGCGGGGTGGTCCTCGACCTGTGGGGGAAAAACGCCAGGTACAATTATACCCCGGTCCTGGCGGTTTTTGTCAACCTCCAGTAGCCGTTTGCCAGGAAAAACCCCGCAGGTCCTTAAGCCTGCGGGGTCATGGGCCTGGAAGCTAATTTGTCGGGTAAAGTGGCTGGGGGAGGAGGATTCGAACCTCCATCGGCGACTCCAAAGGCCGCTGTCCTGCCGTTGGACGATCCCCCAGAAGAGGTGGCAGGGGTTGCGAGCAGCTTGGAAAATTATAATTTTCTGGCCCGGGCCGCGCAAGCATTTTGTCCCATTATTCCCGGCGAGCTGCCGACCGCCGACTAGTCGCTGCACGTAAACCACCGGCTTCTAAGCCCCGGTGAAGCGCGAGGCGCATGATTGACGCGGCAGGCAATATGTCATATAATTGTGAAGAGTTTCACCAAAGAGGAGGCGCCCCGTGAGTTTCCTGATCGCCATGGCCGGCAAAGGCGGCACCGGCAAGACCACCGTGGCTGGCATGCTGCTGCGCTACCTGGTGGAACACGGCAAAAACCCGGTGCTGGCGGTGGACGCTGACGCCAACAGCAATTTCAACGAGGTGCTGGGACTGACGGTGGAACAAACGGTGGGCCAGGCCCGGGAGGAGATGAAAAAGGGCGGCGGCGTGGTGGACATCACCAAGGACCAGCTCATCGAGATGCGCATCAACCAGGCCCTGGTGGAGGCCGACGGCTTTGACCTCCTGAGCATGGGCCAGCCGGAAGGCCCCGGCTGCTACTGCGCCGCCAACCACCTGGTGGCCCGGTTCATGGACGTTCTGGCCAAAAACTATCCGTACATTCTCATGGACAACGAGGCGGGCATGGAGCACATGAGCCGCCTGACCACCCACGAAGTGGACCTGTTGGTGCTGGTTTCGGATCCCTCTTGGCGGGGCATCCAGGCGGCCCGCCGCCTCAAGGACCTGGCCCACTCCTTGAAAATCGTGGTGGGGCGGCCGGCGCTCATCGTCAACCGGGTGGTGAACGGCCTCAGCTCCAGGGCCGCGGCGGAAATCGACACCCAGGGCCTGGAACTGGCCGGCCTCATTCCGGAAGACCCCCTCATCGCCGAGTTCGACGGCCAGGGGCGACCCACCTACCAGCTTCCCGCTGATTCTCCTGCATTACAAGCAGCTTACGCCATCTTTCCCCGATTAATTTCTTGAAACCTGATAACCGCGGGGTGTGAAGGTGATTTTTTGCTTGACAGGATGACCAATAAATTATTATTTTCACAATGTTTATACCCTTCCAGGTTCAAGTCCGTTAAGATGCCGGCAAACCCGGAAAAATAAGGAGGGAACTACCTTGGCTTTCGAGATTCCCAAACAGGTTTACTCTGGCGCAATTAAAACGGTAACCATCGGCAAAGGCGCTAAGGCCATCACCCTGGGAGGAGAGACCTCCTACCCCTTTTATGTATTTGAGGGGGCCATGCCCCACAAGCCCTGCATTGCCATGGAAGTGTGGGACAAAGACCCTGGAGAGGAATGGGCGGCTCCGGCTTATGAAGCCATCAAGGATGTGGCCAAGGACCCGGTGGCCTGGGCCCAGAAATGCATCAAGGAGTTTGGGGCTGAAGCCATCGCCTTGATCCTGGTGAGCACCGACCCCAACGGGGACAACGCGCCCCCGGAGGCGGCCGCGGCTATCGCCAAGAAGTTGGCCGACGCCATTGATGTGCCGCTCATCGTTTTCGGCACCAGCAACGTGGAAAAGGACGCCGAGGTGTTGCCCGCGGTGGCCGAAGCCTGCGCCGACAAAAACATCATTATCGGCCCGGTGCAGGATAAGAACTACAAGAAAGTCGGCGCCGCCGCCCTGGCTTACAACCACACGGTGATCGCCAACTCCCCCATCGATGTCAACCTGGCCAAGCAGTTGAACATCCTGCTGGGGCAACTGGGGGTCAAGGACAGCCATATCCTGGTGGATCCCACCACCGGCGGTCTGGGGTACGGCATGGAGTACACCTATTCGGTCATGGAACGGGATCGCATGGCCGCCCTCACCCAGGAAGACGACAAACTGCAGCTGCCCATCGTCAACTACGTGGGGCAGGAAGTTTGGAAAGTCAAGGAGTGCAAACTTAGTAACGCAGAGGCCCCCCAACTGGGCGACCAGACCAAGCGTGGCATCCTGATGGAGGCCATCACTGCCGTGGACCTGCTGCTGGCCGGGAGCGACCTGCTCGTCATGCGCCATCCGGAGGCGGTGAAAATGACCAAGTCCGTCATCGACGAACTGGTCTAAGGGCGCGGCGGCAATTCGGAGAGGTTTTTTCTTAATTCGGGAGTCCGGCCCCTTACCTGGTTCAGACACCGAGCATTCCGCGCCGGGCTTCCTTTCCACAGAGGGGCCATGAAGGTCGCCTCTTAAAGTACGAAACCGGAGGACAATTTAATGGCTGAGCTAGATTTTGACAAACTTACCATTGACCCCGCCACCAAAGAGATGATGAAGAGGGCCCAAACGGAGGGCATTGAGACCATTTGGGACCGGGCCCAGGCCATGAAGCCCTGCCCCATCGGCGCCGAAGGCGCCTGCTGCCGCATCTGCGCCCAGGGTCCCTGCCGGGTGCCGCCTCCCAAGAAGAAGGAAGGGGAGACCGGCGAAGAGAAGAAGCAGCGCATGGGCCTGTGCGGCGCCACCGCCGAGACCATCGTGGCCCGGAACTTCGCCCGCATGGTCTGCTCCGGCGCCGCCTCCCACAACGACCATTCCCGGGGCGTGGCCAAGCTCTTCAAAGAAACGGCCTTGGGGAAGGCCCAGGGCTACAAGATCAAGGACGTGGCCAAGCTGCGCCGTCTGGCCCGGGATTGGGGCGTGGCCACCACCGAGGGCGAGGGCGAGGACGCCAAGTCCCGTGCCCCCGAAGCCATCGCCCTGGAAATGGCGGATAAGATTTTGTTGGAGTTCGGCCAGCAGGACGGCGAACTCACCAACATCAAGCGGGCCCCCAAGAAACGCCAGGAACTGTGGCGCAAATACGGGATCGTGCCCCGGGGCTGCGACATCGAGATCGTGGAACTGATGCACCGCACCCACATGGGGGTGGACCAGGAATACCACAACATCATCAAACAGTGCAGCCGCACCGCCCTTTCCGACGGTTGGGGCGGGAGCATGATCTCCACCGACCTCCAGGACGTCATTTTCGGCTGCCCGGTGCCGATTGCCGGCGAGATCAACCTGGGCGTCCTCAAGGAAGACCACGTCAACATCATTATCCACGGCCATGAGCCGGTGCTGCCGGAGATGATCTATGTGGCCTCCCAGGAGCCGGATCTGCTCCAGTACGCCCAGAACAAGGGGGCCAAGGGCATCCAATTGGCGGGGATGTGCTGCTCCGCCAACGAGATCCTCATGCGCCACGGCATTCCCATTGCCGGCAACTATCTCCAGCAGGAGCTGGCCATCATTACCGGCGCGGTGGACGCCATGGTGGTGGACGTGCAGTGTATCATGGAGTCCCTGGCCAACGTGTGCAAGTGTTACCACACCAAGCTCATCACCACCGACCCCCGGGCCCGTATGACAGGGGAAACCTTACACATCCCCTTTGACGACCATCACGCCCTGGACATCGCCCGGCAGGTGGTGCGGGAAGCCATCGACAACTTCCCCAACCGCCGGGCCCCGGTGATGATTCCCGACGCCCACACCCCCATGGTGGTAGGCTTCAGCTATGAGACCATCCAGTATCTCCTGGGCGGCTCCATCCGGGGCACTTACTACACCCTGAACGACAACGTCATCAACGGCCGCATTCGGGGCGTGGCCGGCGTGGTGGGCTGCAACAACTGCCGCACCACCCATGACAGCTCCCACTTGACCCTCATCAAGGAACTGCTGAAGAATGACGTCATCGTCCTCTCCACCGGCTGCTCCGCCATGGCCGCGGGCAAATACGGCCTCCTGACCCCGGAAGCGGCCTCCAAATACTGCGGCCCGGGTCTGGCCGAGGTCTGCGAGACCGTGGGCATCCCGCCGGTGCTGCACATGGGCTCCTGCGTGGACAACTCCCGCATCCTGATGGCGGCCACCGCCTGCGTCAAGGCCGGCGGCCTGGGCACCGACATCTCGGACTTGCCCGCCGCGGGCGCGGCGCCGGAGTGGATGAGTGAAAAGGCCATCGCCATCGGCCAGTACTTCGTGGCCTCCGGGGTCTACACCCTGTTCGGGGTTACTTGGCCCACCACTGGCTCCGAGATTCTCACCGACTACCTCTTCAAGGGGATCGAAGAAGAGTTGGGCGGCAAGTGGGACTTCGAGGCGGATCCGGAGATGATGGCCAAGAAGATGATCGCCCATATCGACCTGAAGCGTAAAGCCTTAGGCATCGACAAGGCCCGGGAGCGGGTGCTCTACGACATGGCCATGCGCCGGGAACTGGAAGAAGCCGCCGCGGCCGGCGAGGAGGCCTAAGAAAGACCGGGGGCTGGCCACCTTTCCCGGAGCCCAGCCCCTTTTCAGATAAATTCCTTTACGAAAAAGGAAGGAGGAAGCCACTGTGTCGAAAATCATCATATCCGCCGCCATTCGAGGGGCTCACAAGATCGTCGATAAATGTGCGGCCAAGCTGGACGAGGCCATTGCAAAATATGGGGAAAACCAGGACATCGGTTTCCCCAACACTGCTTATTACCTGCCCATTATCTACTCCTTGATGGGCACCAAGATCGAAAAACTCAAAGATGCGGTGCCGGTCATGAAGCGTTGTAAGGCCTTGCTGCCTCCGGTTCCCGCGGAAAAGCACCATCTGCCGTACCTGGGACCAGGTCTGGACGCCGGTCTGGCCACGTTGTTCGCCGAAGAAATCTTCGAGGCCATCCGCTACGTGGATGACCCGAATTTCTACGTCGGCGGCGAGGAAGTCTATAGCAAAGGCGCCACCAAGTTCTGGCTGGGCGCTGCCGAAGACACCATCTTCCGCAAAAGGGGCATCGAGTTCGTGGACGGCTCCGCTCCGGGGTTTGCCGCCATCGTCGGCTCCGCCCCCTCGGTGCAGGAAGCCGTGGACCTGGTGACGGAATATCAGAAGAAGAACCTCTATATCTTCTGCGCCGCCAAGGACATCGAAGGCAAGACCTCGGTGTGCGAGCAGCTCCTGGAAGGCGGGGTGCAGATCGGCTGGCCCACCCGGATCGTGCCCTTCAGTCCCGAAATCTCCGGCGCGGTCTTCGCTCTGGGGTTCGCCAACCGGGCCGCCATGGCCTTCGGCGGCGTCAAACCGGGGGCGGCCCTGAAGATGCTCCTGTACAACAAGGACCGCATCTTCGCCTTCGTCAACGCCCTGTCCACCATCTCCGACGAGTGGTACGCCAACGCCGCGGGGGCCATCAACTGGGGCTTCCCCACCATCACCAACCAGGACATCCCCCAGGTGCTGCCCACCGGTATCTGCACCTATGAGCACGTGGTGTCCAACGTGCCCATGGCAGAAATCGGCCAGAAGTCCATCGAGGTGCGGGGCCTCAAGGTCACGATCACCGAGATCGACATCCCGGTGAACTTCGGCGCCGCCTTCGAGGGCGAGCGGGTCCGCAAGGACGACCTCTTCTTGGAGTGCGGCGGCGGCAAGACCCAGGCGGTAGAATGGGTCACCAGCAAGCGCATGGAGGAAGTGGAAGACGGCAAGGTGGAGGTCATCGGCAAAGACATCCCCGATCTGCCCGACGGCGGCCGCCTGCCCCTGGCGGTGACGGTGGAAGTGGCCGGCCGGGCTTTCCAGCCCGACTTCGAGCCCATCCTGGAGCGCCAGATTCACCACCTGGTGAACTACGCCCAGGGCATCATGCACATCGGGCAGCGGGACATCGCCTGGTACCGCATCGGCAAGGCCGCGGTGGAGAAGGGCTTCACCCTGAAGCACATCGGCACCCTCCTGCACGCCAAGTTCCACCAGGATTTCGGCGCCATCTTCGATAAATGTCAAGTGAAGATCTACACCGACCCCGACAAGGTGAAGGAGATCACCGACGTCGCTCGGAAAGTCTACCACGAGCGGGACGCCCGGGTGGAGAACATGCGGGACGAAACCACCGAGACCTACTACTCCTGCACCCTGTGCCAGTCCTTCGCGCCCAACCACGTCTGCGTGGTGAGCCCGGAGCGTACCGGCCTGTGCGGCGCCTACAACTGGATGGACTGCAAAGCCTCCTTCGAAATCAACCCCACCGGTCCCAACCAGCCCATCCTGAAGGGCGAGACCCTGGACGAGCGCTACGGCATGTGGCAGGGCGTCAATGATTTCGTCTTCAAGGCCTCCCGCCAGAAGGTGGAGAAATACAACTTCTACAGCCTGGTCTATGATCCCATGACCACCTGCGGCTGCTGCGAGTGTATCTCCGCGGTGCTGCCCATGTGCAACGGCATCATGACGGTGAACCGGGACTACACCGGGGAAACCCCCTGCGGTATGAAGTTTACCACCCTGGCCGGCGTCATCGGCGGCGGGCAGGTAACCCCGGGCTTCGTGGGCCACAGCAAGTACAACGTCTGCCAGCGGAAGTTCGTCAAGGGCGACGGCGGCTTGAAAAGGGTGGTCTGGATGCCCAAGTCCCTGAAAGACGAGCTGCGGGAACAACTCCTGAAGCGGGGCGAAGAAGAGGGGATGCCCGATCTCCTCGACCGCATTGCCGATGAGACCGTGGGCGTCACCGAAGACGAGATCCTGCCCTTCCTGACCGAGAAAAATCATCCGGCCTTGGGCATGGAACCCATAATCGGCTAACCCCGAAGGGGGCTGGGAGGTGCGCCCCTCCCAGCCTCCTTCCGATTAGGGACTCGACGGGCAGGGGCTTTGAGCCCGACCGGGCCACCTGCCATGGATAAGGAGAGAGACGATGGCTTTAACGGGAATTGAAATTTTCAAACTTCTCGCCAAAACTAACTGTAAGGAATGCGGTTTCCCCACCTGCTTGGCCTTTGCCATGGCCCTGGCCAGCGGGAAAGCGGAACTGAACGCCTGCCCTTACGTATCGGAAGAGGTAAGAGAAAAATTGGCTGAAGCCTCGGCCCCGCCCATCCGCCCGATAAAGTTCGGCATGAAAGAAGGGGCCAAGGCCATCGGCGGCGAAACGGTCATGTTCCGCCACGAAAAGACCTTCTTCAACCCTACCGTCATCGCCGGGCTGGTCACCACCGCCATGGCCGATGGGGAAGTGGATCAGAAGCTGGCCGATTTCATGAAGTTGCAGTACGACCGGGTGGGCCTGCTGCTGCGCCCGGAAATGATCGCGGTGAAGGACGCCGCCGGTGACGCCGGCAAATTCTCCGCCCTGGTCAAAAAGGTGGTGGATAAAACCGATGCCGCCATCACCCTGATGAGCGACAGCCCCGAGGTCCTCAAGGCCGGGGCCGAGGTGGCCAAGGAGCGCAAACCGCTGCTCTATGCCGCCACCCCGGCCAACGCCGACGCCATGGGCGCCCTGGCCAAAGAACTGGGCCTGCCCCTGGCCGCCAAGGCCAAAGGCTATGACGACCTGGCCGCCCTTACCAGCAAACTCACCGGCATGGGGCTCAAGGACCTGGTCATCGATTCCGCCACCCGGGGCCTCAAGGAAGCCTTTCAGGATCAGGTGGTCTTCCGCCGGGCCGCCCTGGTGCCGAAATTCCGGCCCTTCGGGTTCTCCACCATCGCCTTCCCGTGCGAGATGACCGACGACCCCATGATGGAGAAGCTCTACGCCGCGGTCTTTATCGCCAAGTACGGCGGCATCGTGGTGCTCAACGACCTCTCCGCCCACGGGGTCTTCCCCCTGCTGCTGGAGCGCCTCAACATCTTCACCGACCCGCAGAAGCCCATGATCATTACCCCGGGCATCTACGAAGTCGGTACCCCCGGGCCGGATTCCCCGGTGGCCGTCACCACCAACTTCGCCCTCACTTACTTCATCGTGTCCGGCGAAATCGAGGGCAGCAAGATCCCCACCTGGCTGCTCATCCAGGACACCGAAGGCTTGTCGGTGATGACCGCCTGGGCCGCGGGCAAATTCTCCGGAGATTCGGTGGCCCACTTCGTCAAGAAATGCGGCATTCAAGATAAGGCTAAGACGCGCACCATCATCATCCCGGGTTATGCCGCGGGCATCAGCGGTGACCTGGAAGAGGAACTGCCCGACTGGAAGGTTCTCATCGGTCCCCGGGAGGCGTCGCATATCCCGGCCTTTTTAAAGTCCCTGTAGTAATGGTGGGAAGCTCCTTAAAAGAAAGGGGAGAAAGCCTCAGCCGGCTTTTTCCCCTTGCATACCCAGCTAAGAAGGGGGTCACCTGATGACAAAATTTTACCGAATCGGCGAAAATCTGAACGTGGTGACCAAGGTATATGGTCAGGCCATGAAGGAGCGCAACCCCAAGCCGCTCCAGGAACTGGCCCTGAAAGAGGCCGAGGCCGGGGTGGACTTCATCGACGTCAACATCGGGCCGGCCCGCAAAGGCGGCGAAGAGTTGATGGAGTGGATCGTCAAGGCCATCCAGGAAGTGGTCCCGAATATCCCCCTGGCCCTGGACACCTCCAACATCGCGGCCATGGAAGCCGGCCTCAAGGTCCACAAGGGCAAGGCCATCATCAACTCCATCATGGCCCGGCCCGAGCGCATGGACGGCATGATGCCCTTGGTGAAGAAATACGACGCTTACATGATCGGCTTGCTGTGGGGCCCCGAGGGCATGCCCCGGGATGAACACGAACGCGGTATGCTCACCGCCGAAATCCTGGCCAAGGCCGCGGAATATGGCATCGAAAACGAAGACATCTGGTTCGATCCCATCATCGCGCCCCTGAACATCCAGCAAAATCAGCTCATGGCCGACCTGGAGTACATGAAGATGCTCCAGGATATGGCCCCGGGAGCCAAATCCACCTGCGGCCTCTCCAATGCCTCCAACGGGGTGCCGGATGAACTGCGGCACATCATCAACCGCGCCTACGTCATTATGATTCAGCGTTGCGGCATGGTGTCCGCCATCGTGGACGCCTTCGACGACGAACTGACGGCCCTGGTGACTGGCAAAAGGCCGGAAACCGTGAAAATTGTTCACGATATCATGGACGGCAAGTCGGTGGATATCGCCGCCATGCCCAAGGACCTGCAGAACTACGCCAAGACCGCCAAGGTCATCATGGGCCAGGTGCTGTTCTCGGATTCCTGGTTGGAAATCTAAAGACGCATCATTTCCATAGCTTCAAAAATCGTAGGGGCGGGTTTCAAACCCGCCCCTAACTTTTTTCAGGTATATAATTTGAGGGGAGGCCGGGGGAAAGCGATTCCCCCGCCTCCCCTCAAACTCCCCTCCCACCCCCTTTATGGGGGCCTCGACTGTCCAGGCCAATTAACCCTCTTGAGGGGTTGGGGGTAGGGGTTTGGGGGAGGGATTGTAAGAGGCCGTCTGCCCCTGGCCCCCTCCCCCAACAACCTGCTCCCCCAAGGGGAGCAGAACTTCCTGCAGAGCCCGCTCCAGCAGCTCCAGGTAGTGGCCGGCGTCGTAGTCGTCCAGAGTCTCCAGGAAGGGCGCGGCCTGGATGCGGCACTCCTTGGGGCCGCCTTTGCCCTCCCGATGCACGTAGCGCACCTTTTCGCCCGGGTTCAGGTGAATCCCGGCGTTATCCAACTGCCTCGCCGCCAGGGCCGTGGGGGTGTCCACCTTATAGTCCGCCACCGGTTGCGACAGCACCCGGGTGATCACCAGGTCCTGGGGGCGGACGCTTCCTTCCCGGAGGCGCTGGCGAAAGCCCGCGGCCATCTCCTCCAGCTCGGGTTTCAGGGCTGCCAGCTCTTCCGGCGTGGCGGCCTGGGCCAGCCTTGTCAGCATCTCCTCCTGGGCCCGGCGCACGAAAGGCGGCGTGTCCCGCCGGCGCAGCGCCAACCCCCGCACCTTCAGCGACCCATTCCCGAAGACCCCGAAGTAGCGGGTGGCCACCGGCCGCTTCGGATCCTGGCGGGAAGGCAGGAAATAGAGCCAGCGGTACACCCCCTCCAAAGCCAGCTTCACGCCGGTGGCCCTGGAGACCTTCCGGCACAACTCCTCCACCACCGCCTCCTTGAGCCCCGCCTTTTGCACCCAGAGGCAGTCGGTGAGGCCGTGGAGAATCTCAAAACCCGCAGCCTCGAAGATCTCCTTGGCCCGGAGCAGCTTGTCCCGGCCATGGGCGGTCACCGCCTCGTGGGCCTCGATGCGCCCGAACCGGGCGTTTTTGTAGCCCAGATACCCGAAGCAGGTGACCAGCATCCATTTCAGGGCATTCTGGCGTTCCTTGTAAGGTCCCGCCAACTCCGGCCCCACCTCCTTCGCCCTGGCCTTGAGCCGCTCCCGGAGCCGCAAAATGGGCCGGAGCGTCCGGGGCACCAACCCCTCCCGCTGCCGGCAGAGGCGATAGCCGGCTTCAGGAACGGGATTATGGGGGGAGGGCCAGGATTGTAGGGGCGGGGTTACCCCGCCCCTACCCCCTGAGGGGGTTGAGGGGAGGGCCGGGGGACCGCAGGT
>Ga0315281_10004640_pt1 | contig 19894 bp, 23 predicted proteins | sample YL17G07_0_MG_FD_204540 | JGI IMG/M metagenome (GOLD analysis project Ga0315281, IMG submission 204540) | Sediment microbial communities from Yellowstone Lake, YNP, Wyoming, USA - YL17G07_0 | ecosystem: Environmental > Aquatic > Freshwater > Lake > Sediment | place: USA: Wyoming | collected... | reverse complement strand
CGGAACCTGATTCACCAGCACACGCGTGTCCACGCCGGTGAACTCGCTTTCGAACTGCCAGTACTTCTTGCGCACATCGCGGAAGTACGCGGAAATATCCTGCAGCAGTGGCAGGCTGATCCCGGTGTCGTATTGCGTGCCCTGCAGCGCTGCCACGATGCTTTCCGTGGTGGAATGGCTGGCGCCCTCGGAAAAGGCCGAGTTGCAGGTATCCAGCATGGTTGCGCCGTTCTCGATGGCCTTCAGGAAACACATGCCGGAAAGGCCGGAGGTCGCATGGCTGTGCATGTGGATGGGGATGTTCACGGCAGCTCTGATGGCCGCAACCAGTTCGCCGGTCGTGTACGGGGTCAGCAGGCCGGCCATGTCCTTGATGGCGATGGTGTCGCAGCCCATGCCCTCCAACTCGCGCGCCAAACCCACAAAATGCGGAATGTCGTGCACCGGACTGGTGGTATAGGAAATAGCGCCCTCGGCGTGTTTGCCGGCGGCCTTGGCGGCCTCAATGGAAACGCGCAGGTTTCTGAGGTCGTTCATGGCGTCGAAGATGCGGAAAACATCGACGCCATTGTCGGCCGAACGCTGCACGAACGCGCGCACCACGTCATCCGAATAGTGGCGATAACCGAGCAGGTTCTGGCCCCTGAGCAACATCTGGATGCGTGTATTGGGAAGCGCCTTGCGCAGCTTTTTCAATCTTTCCCAAGGGTCTTCCTTGAGAAAGCGTACGCAGGCATCGAAAGTCGCGCCACCCCATGCTTCGAGCGACCAGAAACCGGCACTGTCCAGCTTGGCGCAGATCGGCAGCATGTCCTCGGTGCGCATGCGCGTCGCAATCAGGGATTGGTGTCCGTCGCGCAACACCAGATCGGTCAGAAGAATTTTTGCCATGCCAGATCCTAATACTTTAATTATTTGAGACTTGAGTTGAACGGCTGCACGCTACAGCCCTTCGTGAGCGGCAATCGCTGCGGCGATTGCCGCGGCCAGAAGCTCGGGAGGCCGGCTGACCGCGTAGTTTATCAGTTCCGGGTGGCTCTCGACGAAGCTGGTGTCGAAGTTTGCGCTGCGGAAGTCCTGGTTCTTCAGGATTTCCTGGTAGTAGGGAATGGTCGTCTTGACGCCATACACGGTCATGTCGTTGAGCGCGCGACGGCCGCGCTCTACCACGCCTTCCCAGGTCAGATTCCATACTGTCAGTTTGGCGCACATGGAATCGTAGTAGGGCGGGATGACATAGCCGCTGTACATGGCCGCGTCGGTCCGCACGCCCGGTCCACCCGGCGCGTAGTAGCGCGTGATGCAGCCGAAGCTGGGCAGGAACTCGTTTTTCGGGTCTTCCGCGTTGATGCGGAATTCCATGGCAAAACCGCGGTAGTTCACGTCGGACTGCTTGTATTGCAGCGGCAGGCCACTGGCGATGCGTATCTGCTCCTGCACGATGTCCACGCCGGTGATGGCCTCGGTGACAGTGTGCTCCACCTGCAACCGGGTGTTCATTTCCATGAAGAAAAACTGGTTCTCGGAGTCGAGCAGGAATTCAACCGTGCCGGCATTGACGTAGTTCACCGCCTTCGCCGCCTGCACCGCAAGGTTGCCAATATAGCGGCGTTGCGCTTCGGTGAGTTGGGGGGAGGGCGCGATTTCGATGAGCTTCTGGTTGCGGCGCTGGATGGAGCAGTCGCGCTCGAACAGGTGAATGACGCTGCCGGCATTGTCGCCGATCACCTGAACTTCGATGTGGCGCGGGTTGATGACGCATTTTTCCAGAAACACCTCCGGCTTGCCGAACGCCTTGCTGGCTTCGGACACCACCCTGTCGTAGTTCTTGATCAGCTCTTCTTCGCTGTTGCAGCGGCGGATGCCGCGACCGCCGCCACCGTTGGTGGCCTTGAGCATCACCGGGTAGCCGATCTTGTTGCCGAGCTTCCTGGCCTCCTCGACGTTCTCCAGGTTGTGATCGCTGCCAGGAATGACCGGGATGCCGGCCTTGATCATGGATTGGCGCGCCTGGATCTTGTCGCCCATCTTGCGGATCACCTCGGCCGACGGGCCGATGAAGCGAATGCCGCGGCGCGCGCAGATTTCGGCCAGTACGGGGTTCTCCGAGAGGAAGCCGTAACCCGGATGAAGCGCGTCGCAACCGCTCGCCACTGCCAGATTGACTATATTATGCGCGTTCAGATACCCCAGCACCGGATCGGAGCCGATGTTGTAGGCCTGATCCGCCTTTTTGACGTGTAGCGCATGGCGGTCCGCATCTGTATAGATGGCCACCGACTGTATGCTCAACTCCGAACAGGCGCGTACGATACGTACTGCAATCTCTCCCCGGTTGGCGATGAGGATTTTCTTGATCACGCGTTAACCTTCTTTGACAGCCAAAGCCAAAAATTATATCATGCGCGCCTTATGTCTGAACAGGTAGCCATCGACAGCCTTGAGTTTGCGCGCAATGCGGCCACACTGCATGGTAAAATTGCGGTTGCCGACTTGGCGCGCTTGCAGGACGCCCTGCATTCCAGCGAAGGTGTGCTGGAGTACGTCCTGGCCGGTGGCGTAAACGGGCACGGCAGGCCTGTCCTGCACTGCGAAGTGAAGGGCGAACTGCAACTCACGTGCCAACGTTGCCTGGGTGGGTATAAGTATCCGCTTGTCGTGCGCACCGACCTCGTACTGGTGAAAGACGAGGCGGCGCTGGCGGAAAGCGACAATGAAGCAGACACCGACGCCATTCTCGCCGATCCCCGGATGGACGTGCTGGCGCTGGTGGAAGACGAAGTGCTGCTGGCTTTGCCGATATCGCCGATGCATCCTTCCGCGGACTGCGACGACCAGACCGTCAAGGGATCCAGCCTTCGGACAGGCAATGCTTTTGCAGCACTGGTGGCATTGAAGCCGCGAGATCAATCAGGAAAATAGCAAGGAGTTCATCATGGCCGTACAGCAGAACAAGAAATCCCCTTCCAAACGTGGCATGCACCGCGCCCACGATTTCCTCACCAACCCACCTTTGGCGGTAGAGCCAACCACGGGCGAAGCTCACCTGCGTCATCACATCAGCCCGAGCGGTTACTACCGTGGCCGGAAAGTCATTCGCGCCAAGGGCGAGTAAGCTCCGTTTTTGTCGACTTTCATACTCTTGATTTCCGCTGACTAAGGGCTTGTCCGTATCTAGTATGGGCAAGCTCTAAGCCATGAGGGATATCACCGTAGCAATTGACGCCATGGGCGGCGACCATGGGCCACATGTCACCGTGCCGGCGGCGCTCGCCTACTTGCGCCGCGATCCCGATATCAACATCGTCCTGGTTGGCTTGCGCGATGCGATCGAGGCCGAATTGCGCGTGCGCAAGGCTTCCGTTGGTCCGCGCCTGCGCGTTCATCATGCCGGCGAAGTGATCACCATGGATGATCCGCCGGCGGCGGCGCTGCGCAACAAGAAAGATTCCTCCATGCGCATCGCCATCGATCTGGTGAAAAGCGGCGCCGCGCATGCCTGCATCAGCGCCGGCAACACCGGCGCACTGATGGCGATTTCGCGCTTTGTCCTTAAAATGCTGCCTGGCATCGAGCGGCCTGCGATCGCCACCGTGCTGCCCACACTCAAGGGCCATACCCACGTGCTCGACCTCGGCGCCAACGTCGACTGCAGCGCCTCCCACCTGCTTCAGTTCGCCATCATGGGCGCGATGCTGGTGTCGGCGGTGGAGCACAAGGACGCGCCGACGGTCGGGCTTCTGAATATCGGCGAAGAAGACATCAAGGGCAACGAGGTGGTGAAACAGGCGGCGGAACTGCTGCGCCACAGCGACCTTAATTTCTACGGCAACGTCGAGGGCGACGATATCTACAAAGGTACGACGGATGTGGTGGTATGCGATGGATTTGTCGGCAACGTGGCGCTCAAGACTTCGGAAGGCCTGGCGCAAATGATAGGCACCTTCCTGCGCGAAGAATTCAAGCGCAACCTGTTTGCGCGGTTCGCCGGACTGGTTGCCCTGCCGGTCCTCAAGGCCTTCAAAAACCGTGTCGACCACCGCCGCTACAACGGCGCCAGCCTTCTTGGCTTGCGCGGCATCGTAATCAAAAGCCACGGTTCCGCCGATCAGTTTGCCTTCGAATACGCCATCGAGCGCGCGGTTGCGGAAGTGCGCAACGGCGTGTTGCGCCGCATCAGCGAGCAGATGGCCGTTCTTCAGGAGGGGGCTGCCTGATGTACTCGCGCGTCGTCGGCACCGGCAGCTATCTGCCGGAACGTGTGCTGACCAACCAAGAACTCGCGCAGACCATAGACACCTCGGATGCGTGGATAGTCGAGCGCACCGGCATCCGCGAGCGCCATATTGCCGCGGCGGGCGAGACCACCAGCGACCTGGCCCTGCACGCCGCCAGGAGGGCGATCCGGGCAGCCGGCATCGACACCCAGGAAATCGATCTGATCATCGTCGCGACCACCACGCCTGACCTGGTTTTCCCCAGCACCGCCTGCATACTCCAGTCCAAGCTCGGCATCGAGAACGGCGCTCCGGCATTTGATATACAGGCGGTGTGCAGCGGCTTTGTCTATGCCCTGTCGGTTGCCGACCAGTTCATCCGCAGCGGCCTGAACAAATGCGCCCTGGTAGTCGGCGCGGAAACGCTGTCGCGCATCACCGACTGGAGCGACCGTTCCAACTGCATACTCTGGGGTGACGGCGCGGGCGCAGTCATCCTCAAACGCAGCGACGTGCCCGGCATCATCTCCACGCATTTGCATGCGGACGGCAGTTATAAGGATTTGCTCAGGGTTTCCGGCGGCATCTCCTGCGGCATGACCGACAAGACCTTCATGCAAATGGAGGGCAATGCCGTGTTCAAGGTGGCGGTCAACACGCTGGACGAGATCGTGGACGAAACCCTGGCCGCCAACAACATGCAAAAATCCGATGTCGACTGGCTGGTTCCGCATCAGGCCAATATCCGCATCATTCAGGCCACCGCCAAAAAACTCGGCATGAGCATGGACAACGTGGTCGTCACCGTCGACGGCCATGGCAACACATCCGCCGCCTCAATACCGCTGGCGTTGGATACCGCGGTGCGCGACGGCCGCATCAAGGCGGGCGAGATCGTGCTGATGGAAGCCTTCGGCGGCGGGTTCACCTGGGGCTCGGCCCTGCTTAAATGGTAAGCACATGAAACTCGCATTCGTTTTCCCCGGCCAGGGTTCGCAGTCGGTCGGCATGCTGAAGGGCTACGAGGCCCTTGCCACGGTGCGCGACACCTTCACCGAAGCATCTGACATCCTCAAGCTGGACCTGTGGCGCCTGGTTTCGGAAGGCCCGGCCGAAGAACTCAACCTTACCCTTAACACGCAACCGGCCATGCTGGCGGCGGGGGTGGCGGTTTACCGCGCGTGGGTTGCGGAAAATGGCGTCAAGCCCGTGCTGATGGCCGGGCACAGCCTGGGCGAATACACCGCTTTGGTTGCCGCCGGCGCGCTGGCTTTCCACGACGCATTGCCTCTGGTGCGCTTCCGCGCTGAAGCGATGCAGCAGGCGGTTGCCGAAGGGGTAGGGGGAATGGCGGCGATTCTCGGCCTGGATGACGATGCGGTGCGCGCGGTGTGCGCCGAGGCGGCTGCGGGCGAGGTGCTGGAGGCGGTCAATTTCAACTCGCCCGGCCAAGTGGTGATCGCCGGCCATAAAACCGCCGTCGAACGCGGCATGGAGCTTGCCAAGGCGCGCGGCGCCAAACGCGCGCTGCCGCTGCCCGTCAGCGTGCCGTCCCATTGCGCGCTGATGCGCCCGGCAGCCGCGGCGCTGGCTGACTACCTGCAAACCGTTCGCCTCAATGCGCCCGCCATCCCCGTGCTGCACAACGCCGATGTCGCGGCCTACGCCGTCGAGAGTCGGATCAAGGACGCGCTTGCGCGGCAGCTATACAGCCCGGTGCGTTGGGTGGAGACGATCCGGGAATTTTCACGGCAAGGGGTGACGCATGTGGCTGAATGCGGTCCGGGCAAGGTGCTGGCCGGCCTCAACAAGCGCATCGATGCTGCCATGCAGGTGTTCGCCCTGACCGATGCGGATGCGTTAAACCAAGCCAAAGGAGAACCAGGAACATGCTGAACGGACAAATCGCGCTGATTACCGGGGCAAGCCGGGGGATAGGCCAGGCCATCGCCCTCGAGCTGGGCAGGCACGGAGCAACCGTCGTCGGCACCGCCACCAGCCAGAGCGGCGCGGACAACATCGGCGCTTATCTGGCTGCTGCCGGCATCAAGGGGGCGGGGGTGGTGCTCAACGTCACGGACGCGGCCCAGGTCGCCGCGACGGTCGAGAGCATACAGCAGCAATTCGGCACCATCGCCATCCTCGTCAACAATGCCGGCATCACCCGCGACAACCTGCTCATGCGCATGAAAGACGCGGAGTGGGACGACATCATGGAAACCAACCTGAAATCGGTGTTCCGCCTCAGCCAGGCGGTACTGCGCGCGATGATGAAGGCGCGCTACGGGCGCATCATCAGCATCGCCTCGGTGGTGGGCGTGATGGGTAACGCCGGACAGACCAACTATGCCGCCGCCAAAGCCGGCATCATCGGCTTCAGCAAATCGCTGGCACGCGAAGTCGGCAGCCGCAACATCACCGTCAACAGCGTGGCACCGGGTTTCATCGATACCGACATGACCCGCGCCCTGCCGGAGGAGCAGCGCCAGGCCTTGCTCGCGCACATCCCGCTTGGGCGTCTCGGGCAGGTCGGGGACATCGCCGCGGCGGTGGCATTTCTGGCGTCACCCCAGGCCGGATACGTTACCGGAACCACGCTGCACGTGAATGGCGGCATGTATATGGATTGAGATAAGCGGATATTCAACTCCTGGTGTTGTGTGCCGCCATTGGAACGCGGCTCCGACATTTTGTTATGTTGGCAAGTTTGGTACAATGCCAACGCTTTTTAGATCATCGTAAAGGGACATAGAGATGGAAAACATCGAACAACGCGTCAAGAAAATTGTTGCCGAGCAGTTGGGCGTCAACGAAGCGGAAGTCAAGAACGAATCCTCGTTCGTCGACGATTTGGGCGCCGATTCCCTGGATACGGTCGAACTGGTGATGGCGCTCGAAGAAGAATTCGAATGCGAAATCCCCGATGAAGAGGCCGAAAAAATCACCACGGTTCAACAGGCCATCGACTACGTCAACAGCCACGAAGCCAAGTAGTTCCCCCACCCTTGCCAGCGCGGAGCAGCCTTGTCTAAACGCAGAGTAGTGATCACCGGTTTGGGTATCGTTTCGCCCGTTGGCATCGGGCATAAGGATGCCTGGGCGAACATCGTTGCCGGGAAGTCCGGCATCACCAGGATCACGCGCTTCGACGCTTCGGGTTTCGCTTCGCAGATCGCTGGCGAGGTCAAGAACTTCGAGGTGACGCAGTATCTTTCCGCCAAGGACGCCCGGCGCATGGATGTCTTTATCCAGTACGGACTGGCTGCGGCGATCGAGGCGGTAAAAGACTCCGGCATCGAAGTCACGGAGCAGAACGCCGAAATGATAGGGGTGAATATCGGCTCCGGCATCGGTGGCCTGCCGATGATAGAGGACACGCACAGCGCCTATCTCGAAGGCGGGCCGCGCAAGATATCCCCGTTTTTCGTGCCGGGAACCATCATCAACATGATCTCGGGCAACCTGTCGATCATGTACGGCTTCAAGGGCCCCAACCTTGCCATGGTGACCGCCTGCGCCACGGCCACGCACTGCATCGGGGATTCGGCCCGCCTGATCGAATACGGCGACGCGGACATCATGATCGCCGGCGGTTCGGAGTCGACCATCTGCCCGCTGGCGGTAGGCGGATTCTCTTCCGCGCGGGCTCTCAGCACGCTCAACGATGATCCTGCCAGCGCGAGCCGGCCGTGGGACACCGGGCGTGACGGATTCGTTCTGGGCGAAGGTGCCGGGGTTCTGGTGCTCGAGGAGTACGAACACGCAAAGGCGCGCGGAGCCCGGATTTACGCGGAACTCGCGGGTTTTGGCATGAGCGCCGACGCTTTCCACATGACGGCCCCCTGCGAAGACGGCGAGGGCGCCGCGCGTTGCATGAAAAACGCCCTGAGGAACGCCGGCCTCAATGTGGACCAGGTGGACTACATCAACGCCCACGGCACCTCTACTCCACTGGGCGACCTGGCGGAAACCGTTGCCATGAAACGTGCCCTCGGCGACCACGCGCGGAAAACCGCAATCAGTTCGACCAAGTCCATGACCGGGCACCTGCTCGGCGCCGCGGGCGGGGTCGAAGCAGTGTTTTCGGCGTTGAGCGTTTTCCACCAGGTCGCGCCGCCCACCATCAATCTTTCCAGCCAGGATCCCCAGTGCGACCTCGACTTTGTGCCCAATACCGCGCGGGACATGAAGATCGATGTCGCCCTGTCGAACTCCTTCGGGTTCGGCGGCACCAACGGTTCTCTGGTTTTCCGCAAGGTCTGATCAGGAAGCCCAAGCGCAGGGGCTTGCAGCCTGCGATGAACTCCTAGCCGTGCCCACCATCCGCCTGCCCGGCACTCCCGACCTGCTCAGCCTGCATGCGGCGAACCCGCAGCGCTACCCTTACCTGCTGCAGACCCCCGGCACGGGTGGCTGGGACATCCTGTTCGCGTTTCCGCAGCAGACTTTCTTTCACACCCTGGCGGACGTGCGGCGTCGGGATTCGTCATTCTTCTCTCTGCTCGACGCCCAGTGGCGCGGCGCGGCGCTTGCCCGCAGCATCGGCCCAGCTGAACTGCCCTTCAGTGGCGGCTGGTTCGTCTATCTTGGGTACGAATTGCTGCACGAACTGGAGCCGAGCGTCACTCTGGGAGACGCCAGTTCATCCTTCCCGCTGGCTTGCCTGTCGCGCATTCCCGCGGCCATTCTGGTCGATCGAACGAACCGCCGGACCATACTGCTGGCCGAGAGCGGATACGACGACTGCCTCGGCGCGCTGCGTGCCGACGTTGCGGGGGCCTGTGAATTCGAGCCTCTGTCCCTCGGCGTTGCCGACTTGGAGGAGGATGATGAAGCCATCTTCCTCGACGGCGTGGAACGCATCAAACGCTACATCACGGAGGGCGACGTGTTCCAGGTGAACCTGTCGCGCAGGTGGCAGGCACGGCTGGACGATGCCGCCATGGGCGCGAACCTGTATGCCAACCTGCGCCGGCGCAACCCAGCGCCTTTCTCCGGCATTGCGGATTTCGGCCAGTGCCAGATCGCCAGCTCTTCGCCGGAAAGGCTGGTCAGGGTCCACGACGGCTGGGTGGAGACGCGCCCCATCGCTGGAACCCATCCACGCTCGGCCGACGCCGGCGAGGATGACGCGCTGCGCCAAGCGCTGTCGGCCCATCCCAAAGAGCGGGCGGAGCACATCATGCTGGTCGATCTCGAGCGCAACGACCTGGGGCGCATCTGCCTCCCCGGCACGGTCGAGGTCGACGAGCTGATGGCCGTGCAGAGCTATGCCCATGTGCACCATATCGAATCGAACGTGCGCGGCCGGCTGCGCGACGACGTCACGCCAGCCGGGGTGCTGCGTGCCCTGTTTCCGGGAGGCACCATCACCGGCTGCCCCAAGGTGCGCACCATGCAGATCATCCGCGAGCTGGAGGCGTCGCCACGCCTGGCCTACACCGGCAGCATGGGCTACCTCAACCGCGATGGCAGCATGGACTTGAACATTCTCATTCGAAGCTTCATGTTGGAAGGCGATAGGCTGAGTTTCCGCGCCGGAGCCGGGATCGTGGCGGACTCGATCGCGCAAAAGGAGCTCACGGAAACCCGCTGCAAAGCCGAGGGTTTGCTGAGGGCGCTGAAATGATACTGGTCAACGGAATTGAAACAGACACCGTCAGCGCGCTGGACCGCGGACTCATGTATGGCGACGGGGTGTTCCGCACGCTTCCGGTGCGGGGCGGGGCTGCAGTCTGCTGGGAGCTGCATTATGCGAAGCTTGCCGCCGACTGCGCGGCGCTGAGGATAGCCTGTCCATCCCGCGAATCCCTCAGCGCTGAACTTGAGCAACTTGCCACGCGCGAGCCCGACTGCGCCGTGAAGATCATCGTCACCCGAGGCCATGGCGCCCGTGGCTACGCCGTGTCAGCCTCGCAGCAGCCTACCCGCATCCTGCTGAGCTCGCCGCTGCCACGCTACCCCCACAGCTACGCCGCGACGGGGGTGAAACTGCGGCTTTGTGCCACCCGGCTCTGCCATCAGCACATGCTGGCTGGTGTCAAGCACCTCAACCGTCTGGAAAACGTACTTGCGCGCATGGAATGGGATGATGCCGAAACCGCCGAGGGGTTGCTGCTGGACGTGGAAGGCAACGTCATCGAAGGCACCATGAGCAATCTCTTCGCGCTCAAAGGCGCTGTGCTCTACACGCCCGACCTTGCCCGTTGCGGCGTTGCCGGCGTGCAGCGGCAACGTATAATGGCGTTGGCCCCGGGCCTTGGGTTGCAGGTGTCGGTGCAAAACTTTCCGCTGGGGTTCCTGCTCCAAGCGGATGAAGCGATGCTGTGCAACAGCTTGATCGGCGTTTGGCCGGTCCGGGAGTTCGCGGGAAAATCATGGGCCAGGCGCGACCTAGCCCACAAAATAGGGCGCATGCTGCATGCTGCAAACGATTAAACGCCTGCTCCTTGTGGCCATCGCCATTGCGCTGCTGGGCATGGGCTGGATGGCCTATTACGCCAATACGCCCTTGGCGCTGCCGCGCGTTCCCGCAGAATTCACGCTGAAACATGGCAGCAGCCTCAAGAGTGTCGCCAGACAGCTGACCGAGGCGGGGGTGTTGCAGCAATCGTGGAGCTTCACGCTGCTGGTGAGGGTCATGGGCAAAGCCTCCGGGATCAAGGCCGGCAATTATCAGTTGGAACAGAGCATCACGCCGTTGCAGCTCGTCCACAAGATCAGCCGCGGCGACGCCAGCATGAGCGAAATTACCTTCATCGAGGGCTGGACTTTCAAGCAGTTGCGCGACGCCCTGGATCGGCACCCAGGAGTGCGCCACGACACGGCAGGCCTCGGCGAGCCGGAAATCCTTGCCAAGATCGGTGTGAACGCCGCGACCGCCGAGGGTCTGCTGTTTCCGGACACCTACTATTTCAGCAGCGGCATGAGCGACATCTCGTTGCTCCAGCGCGCGCATCAAACCATGCAAACCCACTTGGCCAAGGCCTGGAACGAACGGGAGGCGGGCTTGCCCTATACCGACCCGTACCAGGCGCTGGTGATGGCATCCATCGTGGAACGAGAGACCGGCCAGGCGGCCGAGCGGCCGTTGATTTCCGCGGTATTCACCAATCGTCTGCGCATCGGCATGAGACTGCAGACGGACCCGACCGTAATCTACGGAATGGGCGAAAAATTCGATGGGAATTTGCGCAAGCAGGATCTCGCGACCGACACAGCCTACAATACCTATACCCGGGCGGGCCTGCCGCCCACGCCGATCGCCATGCCCGGGCTCGATGCCATCAACGCTGCGCTGCGGCCGGCAAAGACATCGGCCTTGTATTTCGTGGCGAAGGGCGACGGCACGCACCACTTTTCCAGTTCTCTTGCCGAACACAACCGGGCCGTGGCGCGCTACCAAAAAGCACCCGCGGCCCGCAGCGCGCTAAACTAAATCCATTAAATGACGCAAATACCGGAAGAGGCACAAAATTAGCGCCAAATTCATTACTCTGGAAGGAATAGACGGTGCCGGCAAGAGCACCCATGTGGAGTGGCTTGCAGAGTTGCTGCGCAGCCGCGGGCATGAGGTGATCGTCACCCGCGAACCCGGCGGCACGCCGTTGGGCGAGCAACTGCGGGGACTGTTGCTGCACCAGCAGATGCACGGAGAAACCGAGGCTTTGCTGATGTTCGCCGCACGCCGTGAGCATCTCGACAAGGTCATCCTGCCTGCTCTGGCCCGGGGTGCATGGGTGGTGTGCGACCGGTTCACCGATGCCTCCTTCGCTTACCAGTGCGGGGGGAGGGGAATCAGCGAGAGCAGGCTGCGTATCCTGGAAGACTGGGTGCAGCAGGGCTTGCAGCCCGACCTGACGCTGTTGTTCGACGTCCCGGTGGAACTGGGAAGGGCGCGGCTGCTGGCATCCCGGGGCGACTCCTGCGATGCGGGCCTGGACCGATTCGAACTGGAACAGGAAGCGTTTTTCCAGCGAGTCAGACACATGTACCTGAAGCGTGCGGCAGAATTTCCGGCCAGAATCCGTGTCATCGATTCCGGGCAGCCGTTGCCAGTCATTCAGGAAACACTCAAAGAAGTTCTGTCAGCGTATTGATATAATGGCTATTTATCCTTGGCAATCCGATCTATGGCGCCAGCTTGGCGCGCGCCGGGCAAACCTGCCGCACGCTTTGCTGTTGCAGGGCAGGGCGGGGATAGGGAAGCTTGCCCTGGCAAGGGAACTGGCCAAGGCCCTGCTTTGCGAAAGCAGCGCGGACGGGAATGCCAATGCCGCGTGCGGGCTATGCGCCGCCTGCATGTGGTTCGAACAGGGCAGCCACCCGGATTTCCGCCTGCTGGAACCGGCAGCATTGAGCCAGGCCGCCGAAGTGGCCGATGCTCCGGAGAGCGAACGGAAGGAAGGCAGGAAGCCGAGCGTCAAAATCGCCATCGACCAGGTGCGTGCCTTGTCGGATTTCATCAACCTCACTGCCCACCGCAACGGCATGCGCGTGGTGCTGATCCATCCGGCGGAGTCGATGAATCCGAATGCGGCCAACGCGCTGCTGAAAACCCTGGAAGAGCCGCCCGCGCGGACACTGTTCATTCTGGTAACACACCAGCCGCAGCAACTGCTGCCGACGATACGCAGCCGCTGCCAGGCGGTCGACATGGCCAGGCCATCGCGGGAAGCCGCCAGGCAATGGCTGCAGGGGCAGGGGGTGGCAAACGCCGATGCGTGCCTGGCGCAGGCCGGCTATGCGCCGCTGCTGGCCGTCGAATTGAGCGCTGCGGACTACCAGGAGCAGCGCAAAGGCTTTCTGCAGCAGTTGTGCGACCCGGCGACGATGGATGCGCTGAATCTGGCCGAGAAATCCGTCAAGCTCGAACTTGCGGACGTGGTGGACTGGCTGCAGAAGTGGGTCCACGATTTGCTCAGCCTGAAACTGAGCGGGAAAATCCTTTACCAGCCGGATTTCGAAGCAGGACTGCAGCGCTTGGCCGGAAAGGTCAGCATGCCCCGCCTGCTGGCGTACCAACAGAACTTGCTCGGCGTGCGGCGAGCCATCTCGCACCCACTGAATTCTCAACTATTACTTGAGAACATTCTGTTAACCTATTCACGAATATCTGAATCATGATCATGAGGTTAAAACATGGCTGAATCGCCACTGCAATCTGCGCCGGGTGGGCGCCCCGGCGTCCTGTCGCTCAGCATCAAGGAAAAGTCCGCACTTTTCGCCGCCTACATGCCGTTCCTGAAGGGTGGCGGAATTTTCATTCCGACCACCAAGGCCTACCGGCTCGGGGACGAGGTGTTCATGCTGCTGAGCCTGATGGACGACCCGAACAAGATACCCGTGGCGGGGCATGTCGTCTGGATCACGCCAGCCGCGGCCCAAGGCAACAAGACGCAGGGGATAGGCGTGCGATTCAGCGACAACGAAAGCGGGGTTGCCGCGCGCAACAAGATCGAGGTACTGCTGGGCGGCTCCATGAAATCCGCCCGCACCACCCACACGATGTAACCGGAATGCTTCGAACTCCCGACCATGCTGGTTGATTCCCACTGCCATATCAATTTCCCCGGGCTCGCCGATAAACTGGACGAGTTGTTGGCGTCGATGGCGCAAAACGGCGTCAGTCATGCTCTATGTGTCAGCGTCAATCTTGCGGATTTCCCCCAGGTGCGCGCCTTGGCCGAGCGCCATGCCAACATTTTTGCCTCGGTTGGCGTGCATCCGGACTACGAAGACGCCGATGAGCCCACCGTCCTGCGACTGGTTGCCTTGGCTGACCACCCCAAGGTCATCGCCATAGGGGAAACCGGTCTCGACTACTTCCGCCTGCAGGGCGGCCTGGAATGGCAGCGCCAGCGCTTTCGCAACCACATCCGCGCCGCCAAGGCGTGCCGCAAGCCGCTCATCATCCACACCCGCGAAGCCGCCGCCGACACCCTGCGCATCATGGCGGAGGAGGGGGCTGCCGAGGTGGCGGGGGTCATGCATTGCTTCACCGAGAGCTGGGAAGTGGCCGAGCAGGCGATCGACATGGGTTTTTATATTTCCTTTTCCGGGATCGTGACATTCAAGACCGCACACGCACTGAAAGACGTGGCAAAGAGGGTGCCGCTTGAGCGCATGCTGGTCGAAACAGACTCGCCGTATCTGGCACCTGTGCCGCATCGCGGCAAGACCAATCAGCCCGCCTTCGTCAAGCACGTCGCAGAGGAAATCGCCAATCTGCGAGGCATTGCGCTGGAAGAGGTGGCCGACGCCACGACGCGCAACTTCTTCCGCCTGTTCCACCCCGGCTGAGCATGGAAATCATCTTTCTGGGCACCGGGTCCAGCACCGGAACTCCCGTCATAGGCTGCACCTGCCCGACCTGCACGTCTTCCGACCCGCGCAACAAACGCACGCGCTGTTCCGTTGCCATCCGGATGGGCAGCGGCGCAACGCTGCTCATCGACACGGGGCCAGACCTGCGTTTGCAGGCCCTGCGGGAAGAATTGCTGCGGGTGGACGGCGTGCTCTACACCCATACTCACGCGGATCACCTGAACGGCATCGACGACCTGCGCAATTTCTGCTTCCTGCAACAGCAGGCCATCGCAGTCTACGGCAACGACATCACCATCAACGGCATCCGCCAGAGATTCAGCTACGCGTTCGCGCCCCCGGGCCAGCACTGGGACAAACCGGTGCTGACTTCGCATATTGTGGCCGAGCCATTCGATCTGGCAGGGGCCAGGATTACCCCCATCCCGGTCATGCACGGCAAGCTTCCAATCCTCGGGTATCGCATCAACAATGCAGCCTATATAACTGATGTGTCGGATATACCGGAATCCAGCTTCCCCCTGCTTGCGGGCTTGGACACGCTCTTGCTGGATTGCCTGCACTACCGTCCGCACCCGACGCACATCCACTTCGACAAGTCGTTGGAATACGCGGCGAAAATCAGCGCCAGGCAAACCTACCTCATCCACATGACCCATCAGATGGAGTACGCCGAAGTGAGCGCAAGGCTGCCGGCCAACACCCATTTGGGCTATGACGGACTGAGGCTGCGACTTGATTGACGCTGCCTTTCTCCGCCGCACCGCCGTCTGCGTGACGCTGGCCTTTTGCGTCAACACCGCTGCCAGCGGCGGCTCCTTCGACGACCTGTTTCAAGCGGTGCGGACGAACGATGCCAGCACGGTCACGGCGCTCCTGCACAAGGGCATGGATCCGGACACCACGGACAGCGACGGGAACACCATACTCATGACCGCGATCCACGAGGGGAATGAGGAGGTTGCAAACATCATTCTCAATGCCCATCCCAACGTGAACTCCAGCAACCGCCACGGCGAGACTGCGCTGATGCTGGCGGCCTTTCGTGGCTCTGAATCGCTCGCAACGGCGCTGCTGGCGAGAAAGGCCGAGGTCAACAGGCGCGGCTGGACGCCGCTCAGCTACGCCGCATTCAACGGCCACACGGCCGTCGCCCGGTTGCTGCTGGACCACGGCGCAGTGGTGGATGCGCGCAGCGAAAACGGCACCACGGCTTTGATGGTGGCGGCCAAAGGCGGGCACATGGAAATCGTTAAGCTGCTCCTGCAAAGGCATGCCGACCCGAACGCCGCGAACGGGAACGGCGCGACGGCGACGAGTCTCGCACTGGAAGCGGGGAACACGCACATTGCGGAACTGCTTGCGGAGCATCGGCAATAGGAGCAATAGGACAGGAATGGCACGCCGCTTTTCCCGCTTACCGTACTTCGCATAATGTGTATTATGTTAAATCGCGGTTGCGCGTTCAGGGAGTTCAGGGACGTGATAACAAAACTGAAACACTCCCCGCTTATCATCTCCCACGACCAGTTACCCTGAAGGACCGCGTCATTTCCTCTTGCAGCCTGACCGTGATTGCCGATGGACGCTGTGTCCGGCAGAACGCAGCCGGAGTCGAGCCGGCCGGGGCGCGCTTCCGCCGCTATCCGGCGCACGGACGCAAAAACTGATGGCCGCCGAGGTCCGGTCGATTTTCATCTCCGACGTGCATCTGGGCACCCGTGCCTGCCAGGCTGACCGGCTGCTCGATTTCCTGCGCGACTACCCTTCCGAATATCTGTTCCTGATCGGCGACATCGTCGATTTTTGGGCCATGCGCCGCGGCGGCATCTACTGGTCCCCGGCGCAGAACACCGTGGTGCAAAAGGTGCTGCGGCGTGCGCGCCATGGCGGCAAGGTGTTTTTCATCCCGGGCAACCACGACGAAGCGCTGCGCGAATACGTCGGCACTTCGTTCGGCGAAATCCGCGTCGAGCACGAATACGTCCACACCGCCGCCGACGGCCGCCGCTATCTGCTGCTGCACGGCGACCAGTTCGACCAGGTCACCCGGCATCACCGCTGGGTGGCTCTGCTGGGGGATGCGTCATACGAGCTGCTGGTGCGGCTCAACGCCTGGCTGTCGCTGGTGCGCAGGACGTTGCGCCGTCCGGGCTACTGGTCGCTGGCCGGCTACGCCAAGCGCAAGGTAAAAACCGCGGTCAGCTTCATATTCGATTTCGAGGACTCGGTGATCCGCCACGTGCGCGAACGCGAGCTCGACGGCATCATCTGCGGCCACATCCACTGGGCGGCCATGAAGGAAGTCCAGGGCCTTGCCTACCTCAATTGCGGCGACTGGGTGGACAGCTGTACCGCCATCGTCGAACGCCTGGACGGCACCATGGAGTTGATCGTATGGGACAACGCCGCAGCACCGCACAACCACCACGGAACCCTATGAACATCCTCTTTATCTCGGACGTCTATTTCCCCCGCATCAACGGCGTATCCACCTCCATACGCACGTTGCGGCGGGAGCTGGTGAAGCTGGGGCACAAGGTTCATCTGATCGCGCCCCACTACCGGGTTCCCCAAAGCGAAGAGGACTGGATCACGCGCATCCCCTCCCGCTACCTGTTCCTCGACCCGGAAGACCGGGTGATGGTGATGTCCAAGGCGCGCGAGCAACTGGAATTCCTGCGCGCCGGCAACTTCGACGTGGTGCATGTGCACACGCCGTTCGTCGCGCACTACTTCGGCAAGTGGCTGGCGCGCGAACTCGATCTGCCCTGCGTCGAGACCTACCACACCTTTTTCGAAGGCTATTTGCACTACTACGCACCCTTCCTGCCGCGCTGGTTTGCAGCACCCACGGTGCGCCGGATCACGCGCAGGCAGTGCCATCAGGTCCACGGCATCGTCGTCCCATCCCAGTACGTCCTCGACGTGCTGCGCCAGTACGGGGTTGAAAGCCACGCCGAGGTGATTCCCACCGGCATGGAGCCGGAGCGCTTCAACCCGGGCGATGGGCACGGTTTCCGGGCGCGTTTCGGCATCCCGCCGCAACGGCCGATGATGCTCTACGTGGGGCGTGTCGCGCACGAAAAGAACATCGACTTCCTGCTGCGGGTAGCGGCGGGGGTGAAACGTGAGGTCCCCGAGGCATTGCTGACGATAGCCGGCGAAGGGCCCGCCCTCGCGCATCTGCGCCGCGAAGCCGAGCGCCTCGGGCTGCACGACAACGTGCTGTTCGTGGGTTACCTGGACCGGGTGACTGAGCTCAACGACTGCTACCGGGCGGCGGACGTTTTTGTTTTCGCATCGCGTACCGAGACGCAAGGGCTGGTGCTGCTGGAGGCCATGGCGCAGGGAACGCCTGTCCTCTCCACCGCGGAACTGGGAACCAGGTCGGTTCTGGTGCACGGAACCGGCGCCGCCGTCGTGCCCGAAGACGTCGAAGCCTTTGCCGCCGAGGCGGTGGCCCTGCTGCGCGACCCGGAACGCAGGCGCGACCTGGGGGAGCGAGGCCAGCCCTACGCGCTCCAATGGTCGGCGGAGAGCATGGCGCACAAGGTGCTGGGCTTCTATCGGAGCACCAGCGCCAGGAAAGTATAACCAGGAGCGAGGCCATCCTGGCCGCATGCGGGCTGCAAGCCCGCGGTCCATTGAACCGATTTTCAAACGATCGACTCGCCCTGCGCCCCCTTTTCTCGGAGGCTGCCGATTTCATCGAGCTTCCGCTTGATGGCAAGCCTGTCGAGGCCCGACAGCGGAAGGTTGGTGAACAGCGAAATGCGCCGGCTCAGCAGGGTAAACGCCTTGGAGAAAGCCTTGCGCCTGTCCTCATCGCTGCCCTCCGCGGCGGCCGGATCCTCGACGCCCCAGTGCGCCGTCATCGGCATGCCCGGCCAAGCTGGACAGATCTCCCCGGCCGCGCTGTCGCACACGGTGAAAACGAAATCCATTTCCGGTGCGCCGGGTGCGGCGAACTCGTCCCAGCTCTTGCTGCGCAAATCGGCCACATCCAGCTTGTGGCGCTGCAACAGCTCGACGGCAAGGGGATGGACCCGGCCAGCCGGATGGCTGCCGGCGCTGAATGCCCGGAACCGCCCCCACCCGCCATGGCCGAGTATGGCTTCGGCCAGGATGGAGCGGGCCGAATTGCCGGTGCAAAGAAACAGCACGTTATAGACCCTGCCGCTCATGCGCGCTTCCTGAAGCCGATGGTGGAAGCGGCCGGCGCGCAGCAGGCAGTCTGCCCCTCTCCCGCCGGCGCGGTGCCGAAGGTGGGCACGCTGTCCAGCGTATGGAAAGACTCCCAGGCGATGCCTTGCGGATCGACGGTCCAGTATTTGTCTGATTTGGCATAGCAGCAGGCCGTGCCGATCTGCTCTGCTACGGGGAGCGCGGCCTGTTCCAGCCTGGCGCTCATCTCCGACAGCTCGGTGTCCGATTCGACCTGTATCCCCAGGTGATCCAGACCCACGCGCTGGGCGCGCTGCGAAATGGCAAAATTCACGCGCGGATCGTCCAGCATCCATTTGGCGTAGTCGGGCTTGACCACCGAGGGTTCGGCGGAAAACAGGGCGTTGTAAAAGCGGATGCTTTCCGCCAGGTCGGTAACGCTGACGTGCACGTGCAGACGTTTCATGGCTGCTCCTCGATAGTGGTCGAACATGCCGGTGTGCAAACCGGTGAGCACGGGTTGCCGCCGCAGCAGTTCTCGGTCAAAAAAGCCAACAGGTCGTTCATGGCGGAAAACCCGCCCGAATAGATGACGAAACGCCCTTCCTGCCGCGCCGTCACCAGCCTGGCGTGAGCCAGCTCCTTGAGATGGAACGACAGCGCCGAGGCCGACACGCCAAGGCGCTGCGCGATGGTGCCGGCCGCCATCCCCGCCGGCCCGGCCTGCACCAGCAGGCGGAACACCGCCAGACGGGAATCCTGGGCAAGTGCCGCAAGGGCGATGACTGCGTCTTTCGTTTCCATGGTTCAATGATAATTGAAACGTTAAGTCAGGGCAAGCGGGTGAACGGTTAAAGACATTGCCCCGCCCTGCCGCTATCGGCTCACACCCCAGATTTGCCGGCACAGGACGATCCGCCTTTGAAACGCCACCCGCTACGCGTAGTCCCCGGTCTGATGCTGCTAGCGCTGTTTGCGCTGCATGCGGTGCGCATCGTCGACCTGAGCCTGGTGGACAGGCTGGAGGCGATCGCCTACGACGCGCGGCTGCGGCTGTCCATGCCGGAGACGCGCTTTGCGGACGTGGTCGTCGTCGACATCGACGAAAAGAGCCTGGCCGAGGAAGGCCATTGGCCGTGGGGCCGCGACCGCCTGGCCAGCCTGCTGGACGAGCTGTTCGACCG
>Ga0315281_10004637_pt1 | contig 19898 bp, 13 predicted proteins | sample YL17G07_0_MG_FD_204540 | JGI IMG/M metagenome (GOLD analysis project Ga0315281, IMG submission 204540) | Sediment microbial communities from Yellowstone Lake, YNP, Wyoming, USA - YL17G07_0 | ecosystem: Environmental > Aquatic > Freshwater > Lake > Sediment | place: USA: Wyoming | collected... | reverse complement strand
CGCTCGTCGAGCGGGTGAGGAAGATCACCGACGCCGTCGCCGGCCGGGCCTGCTGCCACGACATCCTCATCCGCCGGCAGGGCGACTGGTTCGCGGTTTCCCTTCACTGCGGCTTCGACAAGAACCTGCCCGTCATAGAAGCCCACCGGCTGTCCTCGCGGATCGAAGAGGCCCTAAAAAAGGAGATCCCGGAGATCGAGCACGTCCTCATCCATACCGAGCCCGAGCCTTCCCTGCGATGAGCCACGACAAGACGCCGATGACGCCGGCGGTGCGGGCCCTCAAGCAGACCGGTGTGCCGTTCACCGAGCATCCCTACACGTACGTGGAGCACGGCGGCACGGCGACGTTCGCCCGGGAATTCGGCGTCGACGAGCACGCCGTCGTCAAGACGCTGGTCATGGAGGACGACGCGAAGAGACCGCTCGTCGTCCTCATGCACGGCGACCGGGAGGTTTCGACCAAAGAGCTGGCCCGCGTCCTGGGCGTCAAGTCGGTCGGGCCCTGCGCCCCCGACACGGCCGAGAGACACTCCGGTTACATGGTCGGCGGCACTTCGCCCTTCGGGCTGCGCAAACCGATCCCTGTTTATGTGGAAGAGACGATCCTGGAACTTCCGAGAATTTACATCAACGGCGGCAAGCGCGGTTTTCTCGTCGGCCTCGACCCAAAGGACTTGGTAAGCGTCCTCAAGCCGATCCCGGTCCGGGTCGGGATCGTTTAGCGGACGGCCGTCGAAGGTCGCACTAACCCGACATCTCCAGAACTCAAGATTCGCCGCGCTTTTCCCGTTCTCTGATGGAGCCCATCGCTTCCTCGGGCGTTCCGGCGGTCCGGAGTTTCTGGAGGAATATCCGGTTTTGTGCCGCCCGGCTGACCAGGGCCAGGAGCTTCACCTGGGCGTCCGGGCTACGGGCCGGGGACAGGATCAGGAAGACGACCTCGACCGGCTTTAAGGTCGCCACATCGGAGATCCCCTTCTTGGTCAGCCCCAAGGCGATGATGGGAGCCCCCAGGTCCTTCACCCGGATGTGAGGGAAAGCCACGCCTTCATTGAAGAACGTCGAACCCTGAGCTTCCCTTTTTAAGATGTCTCCCAGCAGGACTTCCTCGTCTGCGATCTTCAATTCTTGTCCCACGGCCGAGGCAAGAGCCTGGAGAACGACGAACTTGGGGACGGGCTCGTCCCAGATCCGGATGCGCTGCCCGGTGATCCAGCGGCTGAGCAGGAGGTGGTCTGTAACTTCCGTTTTCCTATCCTCCCTTGGCCGCGCCGATTCTGCCGGCTCAGGAGATCGCGGAGGCATCCGGCGATCGGGGAGAGGCTCCTCGCAGGTATCCAAGACGATGACGCTCACGCCCCGGGCGTTCCGGATGAGGGTTTCGACCACGGCCTTGTTCCGCCCGATCCTCTTCCACAAAGGCCGCGGCCGGGAATTCCCGACGACGATGTGGCCCACCCGATACTCTTTGGCGAACCGCAGGATCGTATCGGCGATGTCCTGTCCCTTGTAGGTGAAGACCATGGCGCCCAGCTGTTTGGCCAGGGTCAGCGTTTCCGACAGGTTGCGCTGGATACCGGCGTCGATGACCGTGGCCTCCTCGGCGGGCGTCTGGACGTAAACCGCGTACCAGTTCCGGTTGAGCTTTCCCGCCAACCGGGAGCCATAGCGCAGGAGCCTGTCGCTGTTCGGGCCGTGCGAGCTGAGACAAACCATGACCTGGTCCGAGGCGGTCCCCTGGTCCTCCTCCGCCTCCCGCCGGCGGAGGTCGATTTGGGCGGCGAGCTCGCGGAGGGTCAGTTCCCGGAGCTTCTCCAGGTTCGCCGGTTTGAAAAAATTCTCTAGAGCCGTGTCGATGCGCCCGGCCGGGTAAACCTTGCCCTCCTGGAGGCGCCTGCGGAGGTCCTCCGTGGCCAGGTCGACGTCGACGATCTGGTCCGCTTCAGCCAGCACGGAGTCGGGGAGGCGCTCCCGGACCTTGACTCCGATGGACGTCTCGACGACGTTGTAGAGGCTTTCCAAATGCTGGACGTTCAGGGTGCTGATGACGTGGATCCCGGCCGCGAGGATGTCCTGGACGTCTTCATACCGTTTCGCGTTGCGGCTGCCCGGGACGTTCGTGTGGGCCAGCTCGTCGATGAGCGCCACATGGGGACGGCGGGAGATCACGGCCTCCACGTCCATCTCCTCCAGGGCGATGCCGTGATAGTCCTGGCACTTTCTCGAAACCGTCTCCAATCCTTGGGCCAGATCGACGATATCGGCCCGGCCGTGCGTTTCGAGGAGCCCGATGACGACGTCGATGCCGTCGCTTTTCAACCGGTGGCCTTCCTGGAGCATCTGGTAGGTCTTGCCCACGCCGGCGCTGTAGCCGAGGTAGACCTTCAGCCGTCCCCGCCGGGAGAGGCGGACCATCCGGAGAAAGGCGTTGGCTTTATCGTCCGACATCGCGAACTCCGTCGAGCGCCAGGTTCAACCTCAATACGTTTAAGCGAGGCTGCCCCAGGATGCCGAGGGTCCGGCCCGCGGTGTACGCTTCGACCAGCTCCAGGATCTTCTCCTCGGGAACGCCCCGCGCTCTGGCCACGCGGCCGGCTTGGAGACGGGCGTTCTCCGGGGAAATATGGGGGTCGAGGCCGCTTCCCGAAGACGTGACCGCATCTGCGGGGACCAGGGTGTTCCGGGGGAGCCCGTTTTCCTCGCGGTATTGCGCCGCCCGCCGGCCCACCGTCTCCATCAGCCTCTTCGAGGTCGGACCGAGGTTTGTGCCTCCGGAACGGGAGGCGTCATAGCCGCTCCCCGCGGCCGAGGGACGGGGGTGAAAATAGCGGGGTTCGACAAAAGCCTGGGCGATAAGTCGGGACCCGACGACCCGGCCGTCCCGTTGGATCAAGGACCCGCCGGACTTCTCCGGAAACAACCCCCGGTCGAGAAGCCATACGGACGTGGGATAGATCCCGCAGACGAGCACGGCTAGGGCGACGATCGCCCGAAGCGACGTCCGGAGTTCGTACAGCCAGACTTTCATTCCCGTTCGTCCTGACTCATTCTATACCAGATGTAGAGCGTTCACGACCAAGTCCACGAGCTTGATGCCGGGGAAAGGTGCGATGAGCCCGCCCATGCCGTAGACGAGGAGGTTGCGCTTGAGCAGGGCGGCGGCGTCGAGCGGCCGGAAACGGACACCCCGAAGGGCCAGGGGTATCAAAGCCACGATGATGAGGGCGTTGAAGATGACGGCGCTCAGGATGGCGCTCATCGGCGAGCCGAGGGCCATGATATTGAGCGGGGCGATGACCGGAAAGGCGCCGACAAGCATGGCCGGAATGATGGCGAAATACTTGGCGACATCGTTGGCGATACTGAACGTCGTCAGGGCGCCGCGCGTGATGAGCATCTGTTTGCCGATCTCGACGACCTCGACGAGCTTGGTCGGATTGGAATCGAGGTCGACCATGTTCCCGGCCTCCTTGGCCGCCTGGGTTCCCGTGTTCATGGCCACGCCGACGTCGGCCTGGGCTAGGGCGGGGGCATCGTTGGTCCCGTCGCCCGTCATGGCCACGAGATGTCCGGCCGCCTGTTCCTTCCGGATGAGGGCCAGCTTGTCCTCGGGCTTGGCCTCCGCGACGAAGTCGTCCACTCCGGCTTCCCGGGCGATGGCGGCGGCGGTCAGGGGATTGTCGCCCGTGATCATGATCGTCCGGATGCCCATGGCCCGGAACCTCTCGAAGCGGTCGCGGAGGCCGCCCTTGACGATGTCCTTTAAGTGGACCACGCCCAGGATGCGCGTTCCCTCGGATACCAGGAGAGGCGTGCCTCCCGAAAGCGCAACCCGGCTCACGGTGTCCTCGATTTCGGGCGGGAGGCTCCCGCCGGCGAACTCCCGGATGGCGTCGGGGGCTCCTTTCCTGATCCGCCGGCCGTCGCTGTCGAGGCCGCTCATCCTCGTCCGGGCGGAGAAGGGGACGAACGTGGCGCCGGGAATATCGGCCAGGGACCGGCCGCGGATCCCATATTTCTTGGCCAGGACGACGATGCTCCGTCCCTCCGGCGTCTCGTCGGCCAGGGAGGCCAGTTGCGCCGTATCGGCCAGCTCTTCGACCGAGATCCCCGACGACGGCAGGAACGCCGCAGCCTGACGGTCGCCGAGCGTAATGGTGCCGGTCTTGTCGAGCAGCAGGACATCCACGTCTCCCGCCGCCTCGACGGCCCGGCCGCTCATAGCCAGGACGTTTTTCTGGACCATGCGGTCGATGCCCGCGATGCCGATGGCGTTGAGGAGGCCGCCGATCGTCGTCGGAATCAGGCAGACGAGCAGGGCCACGAGTCCGGCTATCGTGAAGGGGACTCCGGAGAAGAAGCCGAACGCCCTCAGGCTGATGACCACGACCAGGAAAATGACGGTCATGGCCGAAAGGAGGATGGTCAGAGCGATCTCGTTCGGAGTTTTTCGTCTCTCCGCTCCTTCGACGAGAGAGATCATCCGGTCGAGGAAGCTCTTGCCGGGGTCGGCGGTGACGCGGACGGTGATCCTGTCGGACAGGACGCGGGTCCCGCCGGTGACGGCGCTCCGGTCGCCTCCGGCTTCGCGGATGACGGGGGCGGATTCCCCGGTGATGGCGGATTCGTCCACCGTGGCCGCGCCCTCGACGACCTCTCCGTCGGCCGGGATAACCTCCCCGGCGGACACGAAGACAATGTCGCCCTTCCGCAGAAGGGAAGCGGGAATCTGTTCGGTCGCGCCGCCGGCCCCGGCGCGCTTGGCGAACGTATCCGTGCGGGTTCTGCGGAGTTCTCTCGCCTGGGCTTTGCCCCGGCCCTCGGCCACGGCCTCGGCGAAATTGGCGAAGAGCACCGTCGACCAGAGCCAGAGGGCGATTTGGAGGACGAAGCCGCCGGCCTCGTCTCCGGGCCGGGTGAAGAGATCGAGCGTGATGACGGCCGCGCCGACTTCGGTCACGAAAATGACCGGGTTTTTCAGAAGCCGTCGCGGGTTGAGCTTCTTGAAGGCGTCGACGGCCGCCCGGCCGAGGATTTGCCTGTCGAGGAGGGAACGCGATTTTTTGGCCATATCGAATCCCCGCTAGTAGAGGGCTGACGATCCGGTCATCACGAAGTGTTCGATGACCGGCCCGAGGGCCATGGCCGGGAGGAAGGTCAGGGCGCCGACGATGAGGATCGTCGCGACGAGGATCAACGTGAACATCGGCCCTCCGACCGGAAAACCCCCCGCCGATGAAGAGAACACCTTTTTTCGGGCCAGGCTTCCGGCCAGGGCCATGACCGGGACCAGGACCAGGAAGCGGCCGAAGAGCATGGCCAAGGCCAGAGTGATGTTGAAGAAGGCCGTGTCACCGTTCAATCCGGCGAAGGCGCTGCCGTTGTTGCCCGCGCCGGACGAAAAGGCGTAGAGGATCTCGCTCAGGCCGTGCGGCCCGGCGTTGTTTAGGGAGGCCGTCGCCCCGCGGCTTACGGCTGCCCATGCGGATAAGCCGAGGATACAGAAGATCGGGACGAGCACGGCCAGGACGCTCATCTGGACCTCGGGGACGTCGATTTTTTTCCCCAGGTACTCGGGCGTTCGGCCGGTCATCAGTCCCGTCAGGAAGATCGCGAGCACGATGAAAATGATCATTCCGTAAAGCCCCGAGCCGACGCCGCCGAAAACGACCTCCCCCAATTGGATGTTGAAGAGAGGGACGAGCCCGCCCAGGGGCGTGAAGGAATCGTGCATGGCATTGACGGCCCCACACGAGGCCGCCGTCGTGACGGAGGCGAACAGGGCCGAATCGAGGGCGCCAAACCGGACTTCTTTTCCCTCCATGTTCCCCGCCGCCCGGCTTACGCCGAGGTCCGCCCACCGCGGATTGCCGCCGCTCTCGGCTTTCCAGCAGACGAGAACCCCGGCCAGAAAGAGAAGGGCCATGGCGCTCCAGACCGCCCAGCCGTGCTTCGGGTTTCTGACGGTCCGGCCGAGATAAACCGTGAGTCCGGAAGGGATCAAGAGGATGGCCAGCATCTGGAGGAAATTGGACAGAGGCGTGGGGTTTTCGTAGGGGTGGGCGGCGTTGGCGTTGAAAAACCCGCCGCCGTTTGTCCCCAGGATCTTAATGGCCGTTTGGGATGCGGCCGGACCTTGGGCGATGGATTGAACCTCTCCGGTTTCGACAGAATGGGCCGCTTCATAAGGCTTGAAGTTCTGGACAACGCCCTGGGACCCCAGGAAGATCGAAAAGACGAGGCTCATCGGCAAGAGGACATAGAGGTTCACCCGGACGAGGTCGACCCAGAAATTCCCGACGGTGCCGGCCGCCCGGCGGGCGAGGCCGCGGACCAGTGCGGCCGCGGCGGCGATGCCCACCGCGGCCGAGGCGAATTGGTGGAAGACGAGACCTACGGCCTGGGAAAAATAGGACAGAGTCGTCTCGCCGGCATAGTTCTGCCAGTTCGTGTTCGTGGTGAAGCTCACTGCCGTGTTGAAGGCGAGGTCGGGGCGGACGGGACCCAGTCTTTGAGGATTCAGAGGCAGAAGGTGCTGGAGACGGAGGACGGCGTAGGTCAAGAGGAGCCCGGTCAGGCTGAAGATAAGGAGGGACACGGTGTAGCGTTTCCAATCCTGTTCCTTCCCGGGGTCGATGCCGAAGATCCGGTAGAGCAGGCGTTCGACCGGCCTGAAGATGCCGTCAAGGAAGGTCCCGGCTTGCGGATCCAGGACGCGGACGAGATGGACGCCCACCGGCTTGGTGAGGAGTCCGAGGATCCCCATGAAGACGACCAGCTGGAGCCAGCCGTGGATGTCCATTATTTCCGCGCCTCAGAATTTTTCGGGCTTGAAGATCGTCAGGAGAAGGTAGCCGATCAGGAGAAGCCCTATAGCCAAGCCGATGAAGTCGGTCATGAAGGATCCTCCTCCTTGGAGAACCGGTCGGCTCGTCGCAGCGTGAACGTGAAGGTCGATCCCTCCCCCTCCCGGCTTTCCACGGCCACGCTGCCGCCATGGACTTCCACGATCTCCTTGGCGATGGCCAGCCCGAGCCCCGCGCCGGTCTCGTTTTGGCGACCGGGAACACGGAAGAATGGTTCGAAAAGCCGCGGCAGGAACGGCGCCGGGATGCCCTCACCCGTGTCAGAGACCTGGAAGCGGACCCATGCCTCTCCGGCCGAGGCTGAGATGGTGACGCGCCCTCCGGGCGGCGTGTGCTTGAACGCGTTGGAGAACAGATTGCCGAAGACATGGCCGATGCGGGTCCTGTCCACCCAGACATCGGGGAGGTCCGCCGCGATGTCCGTTCGCAGGCTGATGCCGCGGTCCTGGGCGGTCCGGCGATGCGGCTCGAGGGCGTCGAGGACGATCGAAGAGGGCGAGGCCCTCTGAAGTTCCAGCTGGACCCTTCCGGCTTCGAGGCGGCTGATGTCGAGGAGGCTGTTGAGGATCTCGTGCAGACGCTCGCTGTCCTCTCTTGCTGCCACGAGGAGTTCGGCCTGCTTTTCCGTCAGGGCGCCGACCCTTTCCTCGAGGAGCAGATGGATGGCCATACGGATGGAAGTCAGGGGAGTCTTCAGCTGGTGAGAAACCGTCCGGATCACGCCCTTCTTGATCTCGTCCTGCTGGCGGACCTGGGTGACGTCCTTGAGCATGATGATCGCCCCGGTCGTCAGCCGGTCGTTGTCCAGGATCGGGAGGGCCTCCGGCCGGAAATACCTCTCCTGGCCCTGGACGAATTGCTGAATGGCCCTTCCGCCTTCGAGCGCGGCCCCACGGTCGGTGTGAACGGCCCGCTCGAAAAGCTCGCTCAGCCAGCTGAACGGCAGGTCGGACAGGACGGCTCCGGGCTTCATGCCGAAAATCGTCTTGGCGGCCTCGGTGGCGACCTCAATGCGGCCTTCCGGGTCGACGACGGCGACCGCGTCGGGCAGGCTGTCGAAAGCTTGCTGGGTGGCCCGCTGGATACGGAGGAGCTTGGCTTGGTCGGTCCGCCGGAATTCCCTGAGGCTGGCCGCCATGACGTTGAAGGACTCGGACAGCTGACCTATCTCGTCCCGCGACTGACTGGAGACGACGAGGTCGAGATTCCCGCGCCTGATCTCTTCCGTGGAGCGGATGAGACGTTGTATGGGCCGCATGACCCACTTCCTTGAGAAAATGATGAAGGCTGCGGCCGCCGCTGTCCCGGCCAGCAGGAGAACATACATGTGCCTTCGGGCCTGGGCCGCGGTCCGTCGGGCCCTATCGTTGGCGTCGCTCATGTTCTGCTGGTTCATCCGGAGGATGCCGTCCGCGGCGTCCTTGATCTCGCCGAAGAGCGGGAAGAGGCTCGAAAAATAGACTTCTCGGCGGGAAACGATCGACCCGGCGGAGTTCTCGACGGTTCCGAGCTCTGTCCGGTACCGGCCGAAGAGGTCGCGGAGGCGGGAGGCTTTTTCAGCCTCGCCCGGCAGAGTGATCGTTTCGAGCTCCACCTGCAGGGCTTTTTCAAACTCGGCTTCGTTCTGGCGGATAAGGGCGCTGCCGCGCTCGGCCTCCCCAATGAGCGTGAACAGCAGGCCGCTGTCGATGCGCTCCAGGGCTTCTTTCATCCGTTGACAGGCGATCACGCTCCGGTAGTTTTCCCTGAGGATCACGTCGACCGACCCGCCCAACCTGGTGATGTTCACGATACCCTGAATGCCGATGATCAAGGTGATGACCAGGAGGCCGAAGAATCCCAGGGTGATTTTTTGCCGCAATCCCAGCATTTGTTTTCTCCTCGCGTCCGTATAGGTGCAAGCGGCATGCCAAGGATTTATCGGCAGATAGATATATTTATCAATAGGATAGCTGGCCTTGATTTAAAAAGCCGTTGCATTATGAAAGGGCGGGAAGAAAACGCCCTTGCGTTCCGCAAGGCGGGACGGGGCTTCAGATGCCGTACTTCTTGCGGCGGCGCCAGAGGGTGGCTTGGTCGATGCCGAGGACCTTGGCCGCATCCTGCAGGGATCTTGTCGCGGCGAGGACACGCCGGATATGCTGTTCTTCGACCATTTCGAGGGAGATGGGGTCGCCGATCTGCGGGCACGCATCGGCCGGGGCGAGGCGGGAAGGCAGAAACTCCGGGCCGATCCGCTCGCCGCGGCAAAGGATGACGGCTCGCTCGATGACATTGCTCAGCTCTCGGACGTTGCCCGGCCAGGGATACTCCCGGAGCACGCTGAGCGCTTCGTCGGAAAAGCCGAGAATCGTGCGGTGGTTTCGCCGGGCATGGAAAGCCAGCAGCTTCGCGGCGAGCCGGGCCAAATCTTCCGGACGCTCGCGGAGAGGGGGGATCTCGATCTGGATGACGTTGAGGCGGTAGAACAGGTCTTCACGGAACCGGCCCGCCTTGACCGCCGCTTCGAGGTCGATGTTCGTAGCCGCGAGGAGCCTGACGTCGGCCTTTCGGGTGACATCGTCGCCGACGCGCTCGTACTCCTTGTCCTGGACGAAACGGAGGAGTTTCGGTTGGAGCGCGAGCGGCAGGTCGCTGATCTCGTCCAGGAACAGCGTTCCGCCCTCGCTCGCGGCGATCCGGCCGGGATTGTCGCGGATAGCGCCCGTGAAGGCCCCCTTGACGTGACCGAAGAGCTCGCTCTCCAGAAGCTCGGACGAAAAGGATGGACAGGAAACCATCCGGAAGGCTTTCGCCGCCCGTCGGCTCCAGCCGTGGATGGCCCGGGCCAGGACGGTCTTTCCCGTGCCGCTTTCCCCGCGGAGGAGAATAGTGGCTTCGGATGAGGCCGCCTGACGGGCCATGTCGACGGCCTTTTTCATCCGGGGATTTGTGCTCGAGAAATCGACCTCGGGATGTTCCTGCCCCAGGTCCTCCTGCAGGGCCGCGACCTTCTGCTCGAGGGATCGCATCTCGAAGACCTTGCGGACGGCCAGGCTGATCTGGGCCGGAGTGAAAGGCTTGGGGATGTAGTCGGTGGCGCCGCGGCGGATGGCCTCGACGGCCGTATCGATGGACGCGTAGGCGGTGATCACGATGATCTTCAGCCAAGGGGATTTTCCATGCAAGGCCGGGATCAGGTCGAGGCCGTCGTCCGTGCCCAAACGAAGGTCGATGAAAGCCAGGTCGAAGGATCGCCGGGCGGCCTCGGCCATCGCGTCGTCAACGTTGCTGACGCCGACGACGTGATGGCCTTCCGTCTCGAGACAGACGGCGAGCGTCCGGCGAATGTTGGCTTCATCGTCGACGACGAGAATTTGGAGAGACTGGCCGCTGGCCGGGATATCGCTCGGGGATTCCATGGATCAAGGATAAAGAACTCCTGCAGGAAAAGCAAACTCCAGGCCGCCTGGCAAATCGGCCCGGAAACGCGCGCATGTCAGACGAGGATCTCCCCCCGGATGACCGTCACCGCGCTGCCGGCGATGCGGACCCGGTCGCCGTCGAGACGGAGGTAGAGGACACCCCCGCGCGCCGAGGCCTGAAACGCCGTGAACGACGTTCTTCCCAGCCGGCCGGCCCAATAGGGCACGAGGACGGTGTGGGAAGAGCCGGTCACCGGGTCCTCGTCGACCCCGACCGCCGGGGCGAAAAAGCGCGAGACGAAATCGAAACGCTTGTCGGAAGAGCGGCTGGTGACGATGACGCCGCGTGCCGGGAGAGAGCGGAGCGTCGCGAAGTCCGGCTTGATGGCGCGCACGGCTTCTTCGTCGGCCGCCTCGAAGAGGACGTCCTCCGCGCTCATGCCGATGTAGGCCGGTTTGATGCCCAGGGCGCCGACGACCGCGTCGGCCCATTCCGGCGGTTTCGACAGAGGAGGCCGGGCCGGGAAGTTGAGTTCGATGAGGGCGCCGTCGCGCCGCGCCGTCAGGAGCCCGCTCAGCGTCTGGAAGCGCGCCTCGCGGTCCTGGCCGAGGATCCCCGTTTCCCAGAGGACATGCGCCGTGGCCAGGGTGGCGTGGCCGCACAGCTTCACCTCGACCTTGGGTGTGAACCAGCGCAGGCGGAACCCGTCCCCTTCGGGGAGCGGAAAGGCCGTTTCGGCCAGGTTCATCTCGGCAGCCACGTTCTGCATCCAGGCCGCGTCGGCCGGCGCCGGGAGAAGGCAGACCCCGGCGGGATTGCCCTTGAACGGCTCTTCGGCGAAAGCGTCGACCTGAAAAATGGGGATGGCCATAGTCGTGTCCCTTCGTCCTTATCTTTGGCCCTAGGATATCACAAAAGACTTTGCCCGACGGCCCGGTTTTCATTATAATGTTCTCGCGGCCTTCATGATGCCGCCCGGAAAAAGGAGATCAATGGCCGGCAGTCCGCACCCATCCCCTTACGACGCCCCGGAACTCTACGACCTCCTGTTCGACTCGCTCGACTTCGACATCCCCTTTTGGCTCGACGTCGCCCGGACCGCCGGGGGTCGCGTCCTCGAACTCGCCTGCGGCACGGGCCGGGTGCTCCTGCCGATCCTGAAAGCGGGTATCGCCATCGACGGCTTCGATGCGAGCCCGGCCATGATCTGCCGATTAAAGGAAAGGGCCAAGGAGATCGGGCTCACGGTCCGGGCCGAAGTCGCCGACATGCGGGATTTTTCGATGGGCCGCCGTTACGTCCGGCTCATCTGCGCCTTCAACGGTTTCGCCCATTGCGATACGGTCGAAGACCAGCTCGCCGTTCTGCGCTGCTCGCTCGAGCACTTGGAGCCGGGCGGGGCGCTCGTCCTCCACATGTCCTATCCGGGCCCGGGCTACTGGTCCGAGCCCGAAGGGGCGGCCGTCCTCGAACACGAAGCGCCGCGGCCCGGCGGAGGCAAGCTCCAGCTGTGGGACAACCGAAAAAAGAATATCGTCGCTCAGCGGCAGGATTCCGAGGTCGAGATCTGGGAGCTCGGCGACTCCGACCGTCCGGAGGCCGTCCACAAGTTCTCGACCTCCCAGCGCTGGGTCTACCGCTTCGAGTTGGAGCTCCTCTTCCGGGCGGCGGGTTTTTCCCGCTGGGATATCCTCGGCGGCTTCGACGGCCGCCCGCTAAAGGCCCCCGACGACCAGATGATCGCCTGGGCCTTCAAAGACTGAGGCATGACGATGAAGAAGCGGCTCCTCATCCCCCTGTTCCTTCTTCTTCCGACCCTTCTTTTGACCCGCTGCCAATCGACGTCCTCTCCGGAGCGCGAGCCCGACGTGGTCGTGACGGTGAGCGGGAACTCGGCCCTCCGCGAGCTCGAACCCGGCCTCATCTTCGGGGCCAACCTCGGCGCCTGGGTGTCGAACACCAAGCTGGGCCCGACGACGCAGGACCTGTTCAAGGCCCTCCGGCCTTCGGTCGCCCGCTTCCCCGGCGGCAACATGTCCAACAACTACTGCTGGGTGACCCAGAAGGTCAGCGGCAACGACCACCTCGTTTGGGAAGACTGGAATTGGGGCATCGACGTCGGTCAGTACATCGCCTTTCTGAAAGCCATCGATTGCGTCCCGATGTTCTCCCTGAATCCGTTCGATCACACCATCGACGGGGAGGCCCACAGCGCCGTGTCCGAGGCGGCGGACCTGGCCCGCCTCTTCGTGGCCGAAGGTTTCGCCGGCGCCTATTACGAGGTCGGGAACGAGAACGACGGCTCCTGGAACCCCATGCTCAGCATCAACGACTACACCGACAGGTTCATCCTCCTGATGACGGCGGTCAAGGCGGTCGACTCGTCCGCCCGGTCCATGGGCCCGGTCGTCTCGGGCTACAACATGACCTGGATCAACGGCTTCCTGAACCGCCTGCAGAGTCTCGGCGCCCTGAACCTCCTCGACTGGGTCAGCTATCACCATTACGGCGGCTGGATCTCGAACAGCAATCAGAACGGGATCGACCTCGACGACCCGCAGGACTTCGGCGGCGAATTGGAGACGATCCGCAACGCGCTGGCCTCCCGCGGGCTTTCCCGGGTCAAGATCGCCGTCACCGAGATGAACGCCGCCATCTGGGACGAAGGCTGTACCCGCGGCCAGTTCACTATCGAACAGGGACTTTGGCTGGCCGATGCCCTGGGCGTATCTCTCATGAAAGCCGACGCGGCCAATGTTTGGATCCATCTCCACCCGGGCGCGGATCCCCACTCCCTCATCGACGATGGCGCGACGCCGCCGCGGCCGACGAAGAACTACTGGCCCGTGGCCCTGCCCGCGCAGACGCTGTCGTCCTCCGACGCCGCGGTGCCGGTCGAGGTCCTGGCAGTGACGCTCGACGCCGAACCCTCGGTCGTAACGGGATATGCCGTAAGGGAGGCCGACGGCAGCCTCGGCGTCCTTCTTATCAATAAAGGCGACCAGAGTCTCGAGGTGGCCGTGGACCTTCCGGCGTCGCCGCGGGGCGTCACGGCCAGACGGTTGGGGCGGGCGGAGTACGCCGCGGGTTCCGGGCCGGCTCAGCTGTCGGTCCGGGTCGAGTTGCGCCGGGCGACCATCACCCTCCCGGCGACTTCCATGGCCGGCCTCGAAGTCCGCTGACCGCAGGGATTCCGACGCCAAGGCCCAGGCCTTTAGAGCTTGAGCAGCCAACGCCCGAGCAGGGCGCCGGCCAGGGAAACCAGTCCGCCGAGCATGGTCCCCCAGACGAGGTCGACGACCGTCACAACCACCGGCCAGTCCTTCAGAGTCGCCAGGTTGCTCAAGTCGTAGGTGGCGTAAGAGATCAGGCCGAAGAAAGCTCCCAAGAGAAGCGCCTTGAGCGGCTCTCCGCTGACCAGCGCCGGCCGAATGACGAAGACGACGAGGCCGACGATGAACAGCAGGTAGAAGAGGAGGGCCGCGGCCCAGTTGACCTTGGGGCTGAGCATCGATCCGAGGTGCTTGCGGTAGAAGCCCTTGGCCACGACGCCGAGCCAGATCATGTCGATGACGAAGAACACCGCCAGAGTGATGAGATAGAGAGTGACCGCTTGCTTGAACGTCATTTCGCCTCCTTCTTCTCCTCTTTCCTTACTTCCTTTTTCTCTTCCTTGGCCGCTTCGCCCTTGTAGAGCGGCGTCACGTCGCGCTTGCCCCGCTCGAGATAGGGCACACCCTTCTCCATCCACTCCGGCCTCGGTCTTCCCAGCAGGAAGTGGTCGAAGAACTCGTCCTGGTGGACGGTCCAGTGCTTCTGGTTCTCCCGCTCGCGGAGGCCGTGCTTCTCGCCGTTGTAGTTGAACATGTAGGCCTCCTTGCCGAGCCGGCGGAGGGCGGAGAAGAACTCGATGCCCTGGTACCAGGGTACGGCGTCGTCCTCATCGTTGTGGATCGAGAGATAGGGGGTCTTGACCCGCTCGACCCAGAAGACGGGCGAGTTCTCGATGAACTGGAGGGCCCGCGACCAGAGCGGCGCGCCGATCCGGCTCTGGGTCTTTTCGTATTGGAAGGCCCGGGACATGCCCGTACCCCAGCGGATGCCGCCGTAGGCGCTGGTCATGTTCGAGACCGAGGCGCCGGCCTGGACGGCGGCGAACATCTCGGTCTGGGTGATGAGGTAGCTGATTTGGTAGCCGCCCCAGCTATGGCCCTGGATGCCGACCCGTTTGGGGTCGATGAAGCCCATGTCGAGGACCTTGTTGACGGCCGGGATGACGCACTTGAGGGCGCTCGAACCCGGGTAGCCGACCTCATAGATGATGTCCGGCATGAGGATGACGTAGCCGTTGCTGACATAACGGGTGAAGTTGATGCTCGTACCGGGAGAGGGTGGGTAGTAGCGATGGAGGCCCGAGGCCAGGGTTTCGTAGATGTAGACCATGAGCGGGTACTTCTTGGTCGGGTCGAAATCCTCGGGCTTGATCAGGACGGCCGGGAGCGGGACGCCGTCGGCATTGGTGTACTCGATGAGCTCGGCTTTGCCCCAGTAGTAGTTGGCCTGCTGCGGATTGGCGTTACTGACCTTCCTGGCGCTAGCGAAATCGAGGCCGCTCACCCAGAGGTCGGGGAACTCCTCGAAGCGCTGCTGGGTGAATACGTAGACGTCGGCGTTCTTGGACTTCTGCAGGCCGCCGAAGAGCTTGTCCATTATGACGACCTTGACCGGGTCGGCCGGCACGGCCAGGTCGACGCGGTAGGCGCCCGTGGCCCGGGTTTTCTCGTTCGAAGCCTGGAGGACGAGAGGCCCGCTCGCCGGGATGGTCGTTTTCTCCGGGTCGAGGCGGCTGTAGCGGAAGACGAGCTTGTCGCGGCGGCCGACGCCGTTCGTGATCATCCGGCTCTTGCCGCCGTCCGGAGAGACCTCCCAGATGTCGTAGCGGTCGTAGACGAGCAGGGACTTGTCGCCGTCGGTCCAGCCGGCCGTCCCGTAGGGACCCGGCTCGCTCGGGGAGTCCCAGACCTCCTGATCGAAGCTGACGCCGAGCTTTCCGGTCAGGTTGAAGGTCTTGGCGTCGGCGATCCGGTAGGTGTACCAGTCGTCGTCCTCATCGTTGAAATAGGTGAGCCAGGCGCCGCCGGGGGAAAAGCGGGCGCCGTTGGGGGTTTTTTCAAGGACTTTTTTTTTCGAGCCATCGTTGACGTTGACGACGTAGATGTCCTCGTAACTCTGGTCCCAGGAGACGAGCTGGCGGTAGGCGAGGTCGGAGGAGCCGAGGGCGACCCTGGCGTCCTCGGCGAGCGTAATGTCGGGGACGTCCGCGGTGGCCAGCGAAACGAACTTCTTCTCTTTCGGACCGAAGTGCATGACGCACATCAGGGTCCGCTTTTTGTCTTCGTCGGCCTGGGCCTTCTGCATGGGCTGGAGGTAGGGGTCCTTCCAGTTCCAGATGTCGACCTTGACCTGTTCGGGGACGTCCTTGGGCTCGGGCTTGGGGGCGGCGGCGATGCCGAAGAAGAGCCGTCCGCCGTCCTTAGAGAACTGGGGCTTGCCGTTCTCGCTGACGGCCATGTCGGCAGGGAAGCCCTTGGCCGCGGCGGGGGCGATCTCGATGGCCGCCTCGCTTGGAGCCGCGGGCTTTGCCGCCCCGGCGGCGGGGGAGAGTTGGTTCGCCGCCGGGGCGAGCTCTGTAGCACCGGCAGCGGTGGCCAGCTTTATCGCTGCCGGTGTCCAGTGGTAGAGCTTGGAAGCCGATTTTTCGGACTTGTAGTCGTCGCGGTCGCTGGTGAAAGCGAGCTGGGCCCCCTTCTCGTCGAAGGTCAGGTTCTTGTAGTTTCCCAGGCCTTTGAGCAAAGCGACGGTCTTGCCCGAAGCCGCTTCAAGGGCGAAGGCGCCGTCGTTCTCAGGGGTCTTAGAGGAGACGCCGTAGGCCAGCCAGGTTCCCGGCTTGTTCCAGACGTAGTCGACGACCTCGGCGACCTTGGTTTCCTTCGCGGAGGCGAGCTCGCGGATGATAAAGTCGTTGCCGGGCTCCTTTTTCTTCTCCTCTTTTTTCGGCTCTTCGGTCTTGGCTTCTTCCTTTTTAGCCTCCGGTTTGACCTCCGGCTCTTTCTTGACCTCGGGTTCTTTCTTCGCCTCTTCCTTCTTAGCCTCCTCCTTCTTCTCGTCGGGCTTCTTCAGAGGCGGCTCCATGAGGTAGGCCACGAACGCGCCGGATTCCTCGGGAACCTTGAAACTCTTGACCCGGTCTACCGTGGTCACCTCGCCGGTGGCCAGGTTCATGATGCCCAGGCCGTTCTTGGGCTGTTCCTCCGGTTTCTTCTTGTCCTTCTTGGCCTTGTCGACGTCCGCCTTGGGCGGGGCGATGGTGAAGGCGACGAACTTGCCGTCGACGGTGAAAACAGGCTGTTTGCCGCGCGCTGAGCGGTAGTCCTTGTTCGTTTTGAGGTTCAGGGCGACGAGCTCGCCGTCCCCGTCCTGGGGGACGAGGGCGTAGACGAGCCACTGGCCGTCGCGGGAGAGCTGGGTTCCCTGGATGGACCGCCAGCCGTCGTAGGCGTCGTAGCTTATCGGTTTTTTCGCCGCAGCCGTACCGCTCGCTGTCGCGACCGGTATGGTTGCGACGGCGAGCGGCAGGACGAGGACGACGAGAATAACGATCCTTAAAAGAGAGAGTCCGGCTTTCTTTTCCATGGGGCCTCCTCGGGGGAGAGGGACTGCCCCAAGCTTGCCACAGGCTTGGGACTGTCCCTCTGGTATTTCTCTGGCGGGAAAGAGCATGAGACGTGAATATATCAGCGCCGCTCCCGGCCGTCAATCCGGGCCCGGGAGCATCATTCTGGCACCCTCGCGAATCCCGTCCCTCTTACCCCGTGAAATAGAGATAAGCGGCGACGATCAGGGCCAGGACGATGCCGGAGGTGATAATATCCGTCGCCGTCCAGCTGGCCCGCGATTCCTTCCGGTGCTCGGCCGTGACCGTGCCGTAGGTCAGCCCACTGATCTTCTCGTAGGACGGCGGCTCGGTCAGGTAGCTGACGACGATCATGACGACGACGCTGACGAGGAAGATGATCAGGCTGTAGTACTGGAAGAAGATGTGGTTGACGATCCACAGGAACGAGCCCTCGGCATAGGAAAAGCCGCTCATGAGCTTGACCGGTGTGTCGACGGCCAGGCGGAATATTCCGAGCGAGAAACCCGTGCCGAGCGCGGCCAGGCAGCCTTTCGCGTTCAGCCGCTTCATGAAGACGCCGAAGAAGAAGACGACGAAGATGGGCGGGGCGAGGTAGGACTGGACACCCTGGAGGTAATCGTAGAGGCCGCGGCCGCCGCGGATGACGGGGATCCAAAGCAGCCCGATGAGGACCATGACGCCCGTGGCCACGCGACCGACCCAGACGAGCCGTTCTTGCGTCACCTTCGGCCTCAGCCGCGAATAGAAGTCCATGGTGAAGAGGGTCGACGCGGCATTGAAGGCGCCGGCGAGCGAGCTCATGAGCGCGGCCAGCAGGCCGGCCACGACCATGCCGCGGATGCCGACCGGCAGGACGGTGGCGACGAGCATGGGGAAGGCCTTCTGGGCGTTGGCCCGGATGAGTTCCGTACCCGTGCCGAAGAGCTCCTGCTGGAGGGTCTGGCTCTGGCCGCTCTTGGCCAGGGCGAAAGCGATCATGCCGGGGATGATGAAGATGAAAACGGGCAGCAGCTTGAAGAAGGCCGCGGCGATGGAGCCCCGGCGCGCCTGGCGCTGGTTCGGGGCGCCGAGCACGCGCTGGACGATGTACTGGTCTGTGCACCAGTACCACAGGCCGATGATGGGCGCGCAGAAGAGCATGCCGATCCAGGGATAGTTGTCGTTGAAGTACCAGGCCATCCGGCCAGCCTCCTTGATCGGGGCCCAGGTCCCTTCGACCCCCGCGGGGACGAGGGGCTTCCACAGGTTGAACATCTCTCCGCCGACGATCGCCCGGAGCTGGCCCCAGCCGCCGAGGGCCTTGAGACCGTAGATCGTCACGAGGGCCGAGCCGATGATGAGGATGAACGTCTGCAGGGCTTCCGTGTAGGCGACGGCCTTGAGCCCGCCCATGACGGTGTAGAGCCCGGTGATGACGATGACCAGGATGGAGCCGATCCAGAAGCTGTCGAGGCCCATGAAGTTGATCTCGGGGAGGAGGACGCTGAAAACGACGCCGCCGGCGAAAATCCCGACGGCCATCTTGGTCAGGACGTAGGCCACGAGCGAGATGAGCGAAAGGACCGTCCGGGCCGCCGGGGAGAAGCGCCGTTCCAGGAACTCCGGCATGGTGAAGATCCTCGAGCGCATGTAGAACGGCACCATGACCCAGCCGAGGACGAGCAGGCACCAGGCGTGGAGCTCGTAGTGGGCCATGGCCACGCCGTCGGTCGCGCCCGACCCGGCCAAGCCGACGAGGTGCTCGGCCCCGATGTTCGAGGCGAAGATGGAGGCCCCGACGATGAGCCAGCCCAGGTTGCGCCCGGCAAGGAAGTATTCGTCGGATGTCTTCTGCTTTTGACGCATGACCTTCCAGGCCAGGCCGAGGATGATGCCGAAGTAGATCAGAATGATGATCCAGTCGAGGGGCTTGAGAACGGTCATGGTGTCTCCTTCCCTGTAACGGTCGGGCCCGATTTTACCTCATCTCGCGGAGGTGGGAAAGCCCTCCGCAGAAAGCATGCAGGACTCGCTTAAGATATTTCCTAAAAGCGCGGCTCCGGGACGCTCCGCCGCGCTTTTATCGGTCGCTCTTCAGAATCCGCTCCCTGCCGATCGTCGGGAACAAGTGTCACGGCCCAAGCGGGGTAGGGGACGGCCGAGCCCTTGACCGCGTGCCAGAGGATGCGGTTGAGCGTGTCCTCCGGGCAGGCGTCGACCCGCTTGAAATTCAGGCGCCCCGACTGGATGGCCTGGCGGCGGAGCAGGGCGTCGGCGATCTTATCCTCGGGCGGGTTCATCGTGTCGAGCGGGATGTTGCTGGGCACGGCGTCGAACGGCGTGAAATTCGGCGTTCCGGTGAAGCAGTCGAACATCGGCGTCGCCGTGGCGTCGAACTGGTTCATCGGCGGCAGGCCGAGGATCTGCTCGATCGTCCGGACGAGGCTCGTCGTGTTGTACTGGGTGCTGACGACGGCGCCGCGCTTCGTGTACGGGCTCGCGCAGTAGGCCGTCGTCCGGTAGCCGCTGACGTGGTCCCAGCCGTTCTGGGGGTCGTCCTCGATGCCGAAGATCACGGTCTCCTTCCAGAAGGAGCTGTGGCTGAAGGCCTCGACGATGCGGCCGAAGGCCAGGTCGTTGTCGGCGACGCAGGCTTCCGGGGTTGGCGAACCTTCCGACGTCCCGCTGGTATGGTCGTCGGGCAGGCAGATGAGGATGAGCTGGGGCATCCGCCCCTCTTTCTCCCAGGCAGCGATCTGGTTGACGATATAGCGCGCCCGCCAGGCGTCCGGGACGGCCATGTTCCAGCCGACCGTGTCGGCCGGCGAGAAGGGGCGGACGGTCTCGATGGCCGGCACGCTGCCGATCTTCACTTCGCCGCGGCCGTTGAGGTACTCGTCCCAGTAGTCCTTCCATTCGGGGTCGCCCTTGCGGGCCGGGTCCTTCCAG
>Ga0315281_10004636_pt1 | contig 19904 bp, 18 predicted proteins | sample YL17G07_0_MG_FD_204540 | JGI IMG/M metagenome (GOLD analysis project Ga0315281, IMG submission 204540) | Sediment microbial communities from Yellowstone Lake, YNP, Wyoming, USA - YL17G07_0 | ecosystem: Environmental > Aquatic > Freshwater > Lake > Sediment | place: USA: Wyoming | collected... | reverse complement strand
CGAAGAGGTCGACGGTTGCCTTCGTGAGGATCGCAGTGAATCCGTAGGTGGTACCGGTGGCGATCCCGAGGTACAGCGCCCGACGTGAGCCCGACGTGCTCGCCGTGAGCGCGACAAGTGCGGTCGTGACCACCGCGACGACAACACCCGCCGTGACCCACGCGCCGAGCGATGCAGTGGACCGATCGCCCTTTGGCGACCCGACCACGACGAAGATCGCGAGCCCACCGGTGACGGCGATCGCGGGAATCCACTCACGCCGGGTGACACGACGCGAGTCACCGATCGTCGAAAACGGCAGCGCGAACAGGAGACCACTCACGAGCAGCGGCGCCACCGTGACGACGGTGCCGGCTGCGAGCGCCCCGGCCTCGAGCCCGTATGCGCCAATGTCGAGCACGATCCCGAGGAGCCAGACAGGGCGGCGGACCAGCGCGCTGATCAGCGCGGGGCGAAGCGACAGTTCGGGCGGCTGCTCCGACGCGGCGCGCTGCTGGAGCACCGACGCGCCTGCATAGCTGAGGCCCGCGAGCAGCGCGAGCGCGATAGCCATGTCAGCGAAGGTACGAGAACGCCCTGGCCGACTCGATCCCGTGCTCGCCGACCGGCCCGACCACCAGACCGCGGAGCGCGAACTCGTCGGCGAGCAACGGCAGCGCCCCGAGAGTCGACTTCCATGATCCGGGATACGACTCGCCGTCGGAATCGTGGAGCAGCACCGTCCCGCCGTCGAGATAGCGGCGGGTCACGTCGGCGACAACCGTCGCGGGCGTGGCCTCGCGTCGCCAATCGCGTCCCCAGGTCGTCCAGAGCACCGTGGTCATCCCGTGGCGGCGCGCCGCCCGCAGCGCGGAGAGCGACAGGATCCCGAACGGTGGGCGGAACCAGCGCGGCTCCGCGCCGGTTGCTGCGGCGATGGTGTCGAGCGAGTTGGCGATGTCGCGTTCGGTGGCCCGAGGAGTTCGCCGCAGGAGGTTGCGATGCACATCGCCGTGGACCGCGATCTCGTGGCCCGCGGCCGCGACCTCACGCGCCAGGCCCGGGGCGCGGCGCACCCTGTCGCCGAGCATGAAGAAGGTCGCCCGCCAACCGAGTTCGTCGAGCACCCGGAGGAATTCCGGCGTCGACGCCGGATCGGGACCGTCGTCGAACGTCACGGCCACATGCCCGGGGCGACCGACGCCGACGAGGCGAGGCGTGACGCGTACCCCGATCGGCGAGACCCCGGCAAGTGCCGGTGCCGCGTGCACGGCGAATGCGCCGACGCCCAGTGCCCCCACCATCCCGCCGAACCGCGCGCCGCGGACGCTCGCCTTCAGCGGAGCTCCCCGAGCGGATGCGGATTCAGGCTCGCGCGGTCGAGCCGTCGGGCGAACTCCGCGATGGCGATCTCCATCGAGACCCCGTCGCGACCGCGGCCGTCGAGCAGGTACACCTTGCGTCCCTCGAGGTTCCTGGGGAGGTTGTCCGGACCGAAACTGTGATTGGGTACGACGAGTCGCTGCTTGGTGCGGCGGGAGAAGAACTGGTCGAACGCGTCGGGCCGTCGCGCCGAGACGAACTCGTGTGCCCGGGCACCCGTCTCGTGGGCGATCACCTTGCCCGCCTTGTCAAGGTTGTTGCGGGCGCGGTTCCAGGGCAGCAACGTGCCCTTACCCCAGCCTCCGTTGGCGATGTCGACGCCGTGGCCGGCAAGCCAGTCGAGCTCCCGCGCGCGACGCTCTGCGGTCTGCGCGTCGACGACCACCGATACCCCGAGCCGATCGATCGCGCTCAACAACCTGCGGTCGTGGAGCTGTTCGTCGTCGAGACGCACGCCGACATAGGTCGCGTGCGGTGCATTCGCGGGCGGCCTCGCTACGCCGACACCGATCGCGGACACGGCCTGAGCACCGACCGTCAACCCGGCATAGAGCACGACCAGGCTCGCGGCCAGGATCCTCGCCGACCGGCGGCCCTTAGGTCGACGCCACGCGACGACGCGGCCGTGCCGATCGAGCGAACGGTTGGTCGCGGCGAGCTCCGCGACGTCGTCGGCCGGGTCACCCATGAACAGCCGATGCGCGGAGTGCACCAGCTCCTCACGCGCCGGGCCGGCGTCGGTCACCTCCCACAACCGCGCGTGCAGTTCGTCGGCGTCGCGCGCGTAGTAGTTGACGCCCGAACGCGCCATCATCTCGGCGTTTTCCTTGCCGTGACCGGCGATCGGCAGGTAGCTGATCACCGGGAGCCCCACCGCGAAGGCCTCCATGCAGGTGAGCCCACCGGCATTCTCCACCAGCGCGTCCGAGGCGGCCATGAGCGCGGGCATCTCGTCGGTCCAGCCGATGACGGTGCCGAAGCCGTGGGTCTCGAGCTGTGCCCGCAGCTTCTCGTCACGACCGCACACGGTGATGGGGTGAAACGCTCCGGATCTTCCGATCGCCTCGACGGTGGAGACGACGTCGCCGACCCCCCACGATCCGGCGACCACGAGCACGGCGCGGTCGCCGGGCGCGAGACCGAGCGCGCTGCGCACCGCCGCGCGGTCGACGTGAGTGTCGCGGAATCGCTCGCCGACCAGCGGGCCCTGGGCGCGAGCGTCCTTGCCTCCGCGCGCTACGGCGGCTTCGGCCGACATCGGGCTGACGGCGAGATGGCGATCGACTCCCGGGTGCACCCAGAGCGAGTGCACCGCGAAGTCGGTCAGGTACGTGACGACGGGAACACGGAGGATCTTGGTGCGCCGCATGCGGCCGAGCACCAGCGACGCCAGCGGGTACACCGACACGATGGCGTCGGGTGCGAACTGCTTGATCGCTCGCTTGAGCTTGCGTCGGGTGAGCCAGGTGTCGACCATGACCGCGGGGGTTCGGAGGAGCGGCGAGAGCCGGTAGGAAAGCTCGTAGCTCCAGGGAAAGAGCTTGAGCTGGACCTCATAGAACCAGCGCAGGAACGGACCGATGTGGAACGCGACCGCGTCGAGAAAGTCGACGATCTCCACCCGGTGTCCGCGTTGTTCGAGCCGCCTCCGCAGTTCGCGAGCTGCGCCGTCGTGACCCGCCCCCATGGACGCCGAGACAATCAGGATGCTCCGACGCACGCCGGTCAGGCTATCGGGTAGCCCGCTACCACACCCGCTTCGACGCTCGGAGCGCCTGACACCCCGGGGCCGCCGTTGCGCCGAACGAGCGCCCGTCAGTTGAGCCGGTCGCGGAGGACGGCAACGATCACCCGCATCGCGAGAACGGTCGAACAGAACAGCCCGAAGTAGCCGAATGCGCGATACAGCGATGTGTCGCCGGCCAACGGCGGGCCGCCGTCGATCGCGATGAGCCCCACCGACAGCAGGCCGATCGTTCCCGAGAGGAACGCGAGGACCGCGCGATTGACGAGCGTGGTGACGAACCGCGTGTCGTCGGCATCCTGGAAGTGTGTGAGGCGGACACGGATTCCTTCGCGCTCGAGCATCGAGAAGGCACGGTCGACGTGGCGCGGAAGGCGGCGCAGCATCGGGACGGTTCGCAGGATCTCGTCGCGCACGGCCTGCTGCACCGACCCCGGAGTGATCTGCGTGCGCGCCCAGTGCCCCGCGATCGACTCGGCCGCATCAATCACCGAGTATCCGGGCGCGATGGTCGTGAGCGTCCCCTCCAACACGATGAGGGCCCGGAAGAACGTGCTCCATTCGGCGGGGAGCGTGATTCCGAACTCGAAGCACAGCCGGAGCATCGCGTTGAGCATCGCGGCGTCGGCCCGCGCACCGGGAGCGAGGTTCTGAGCCATGAACCGCGCGACCGCACGCTCGAACTCGGCGACATCGACACCGCGGCGCAGGCTCGCGACCTGGAGCACCGCTTGGGCCACCGCGTCGGCGTCGCGTCGGCTCACTCCTCCCATGAGCTCGCGCAATGCAGCCTGCTGGACCGAGTCGAGACGGCCGGCCGCGCCGAAGTCGATGAGCGCGAGCCGGCCGTCGCGCAGCAGCATCACGTTGCCCGGGTGCGGATCGGCGTGGAACACGCCCTCCTGAAGCATCTGCTCGAGGAAGGTGCGCAGCAGTCGGTCGGCAATCTTCGTGCGATTGGCCGCTCGCGCATCCTCCCAGGCGACGTCGCGCACGCTGGAACCGTCGAGCCACTCCATCACGAGCACGCGTGACGTGCTCAGTTCCTCGTAGACCGCCGGAATGGCGATCCGAGAATCGGGAGGAAGGCTTGCGCCGATCGCGCGTGCGTTGCGCGCCTCGATGCGGAAGTCGAGCTCCTCGCGCAGACGAGCGCTGAACTCGTCGACGAGATCCATCACGTGGTACTCGGCGCCCCACGACGTGCGCGTCTCGACGACCCGACCCAACTCGGAGAGCACCGACAGATCGACTTCAACCGCCTCCTCGATGCCGGGCCTGATGACCTTCACGACAACGGGCGAGCCGTCGGGCAGCGCGGCGCGATACACCTGGCCGATCGATGCCGCCGCGACCGGCTGCCAGTCGAAGCTTGCGAAGAGCTCATCGACCGGCGCGTCGAGCTCGGCCTCGAGCAATGCCGCCACGGCGTCGCGGCGAGCAGGCTTCACGTGATCCTGGAGCAGCGAGAGCTCCTTCATGGCCTCGGGCGACAACAGATCAGAACGCGTCGACGCGAGTTGGCCGAGCTTCACGAACATCCCACCGCACTGTTCGAGCGAGAGCCGGAGCCTCCGCACCGCCGATGTTCTCGCACCGTCTTCCGACGCGTCGCGATGGCGACCAAGACCGAGGGACGGACCAAGACCGTTGCGAATCGCGATCCGGGTGATCTCCGCGTAGCGGGCGAGGCGTTTTCCGCGGCGGCGGATCGACTTCACCGGGTGCGGAATCGACGCCAGGCCCGTTTGCGCGCGCGCCATCATTCCCGGCCTCGCGAGGAACTCGATCCACACCGCGGCCGCCATCGTGCCGAACAACGCGAACAGGAAGAGATTGCGCGCGAAGCCATCCGACGCCCGGTCACGCTCGTTCGCGATCAGCAGCGCGATCGACACACCCGCGACGAAACCGAACGACCCGGAGAGCACGCTGGCGCTACTCGATCGCCGGACGCCGAGTACCCGTCCGACGAGCACACCCGCGATCTCCGAGAACACGAACGCCGGAACGAGCAACCAGAGATCGCCGCCGAGCCGGCCGAAGACCGACGCGGCGAGCGCGGTCGTCACCGCCCCGGGGGCTGCGCGCGATTCACGCGAGCTCCTCGACCGCGAGCTCGCCGGCAGCGAAACGCGCTCGGAGCGCCAGCTTGTCGAACTTGCCGACGCTCGTCTTCGGAACCTCGTCGATGAATGTCCATCGTTCCGGGAGCTGCCAGCGAGCGATGCGACCGCCCAGGTACTCGCGCAGCTCGCTCGCCGTCACGTGCGCACCCGGTCTCAGCACCACGCACGCAAGCGGCCGCTCCTCCCACCGCGGGTCGGGCACCGCGATCACCGCCGCTTCGATCACCTCGGCATGTGCCATGAGGTGCACTTCGAGCTCCACCGAGGAGATCCACTCGCCACCCGACTTGATGACGTCCTTGACCCGGTCGCTGATCCGGATGTAGCCGTTCGGAGTGACGCTCGCGATGTCGCCGGTACGCAGCCACCCGTCGTCGAACTTCTGAGGATCGGCGTCGCGGTAGTACGCGCCCGTGACCCACGGGCCGCGAACCTGGATCTCGCCGACGGCCTCACCGTCCCACGGGAGCACGGTGCCGTCGTCGCCGACGATGCGGAGCTCGACGCCCGCGATGACGCGTCCGGACTTCTCGCGCCAATCGAGCTCTTCGGCAGTGCCGAGCTCGACTCCCTTGGGCGGCCACGACACCGCCGCCAGCGGGCTCGTTTCGGTCATACCCCAGCCCTGCACGATGCGGATGTCGAACTTCTCCTCGAAGTTCTCGATCAGCGCGCGCGGCACCGCAGAACCGCCGCACGTCACGACGCGCAGCGACGAGAGGTCGACCGGGTTCGCCTCCGCATAGCGGAGCAGCTCGGTCCAGATCGTGGGAACGGCCGCCGCGGTCGTGGGTCGCTCCTGTTCGATGAGGCGCGCGAGAGGCTCCGCTTGGAGGAAACGGTTGGGCATGACCAGGTCGGCGCCGGCCATCCACGCGGCATACGGCGTTCCCCATGCATTGGCATGGAACATCGGCACGACGGGAAGCACACGGTCGCGATCGGTGTATCCCAACGCGCCCGCCTGGAGCACGCCGATCGAATGGAGGAACGTCGAGCGATGCGAGTAGACGACTCCTTTCGGGTTGCCGGTGGTGCCGCTCGTGTAACACATCGCCGCGGCCGCTCGTTCGTCGATCTCGGGATACGCGATGCCCGGAGGCTCCGCTGCCAGCAGTTCGTCGTAGCGAGACACCTGAGCGCGGTTCCCCTCGAGCGGTGCGGTGTCGGCGTCGCCGGTCACGATGTAATGCTCGACGCTCGACAGCTCGGGCGCGAGCTTCGCGAGCGCGGGGACGAGGTTGCCGTCGACGATGACGATGCGATCCTCGGCATGGTTCACGATGTAGACGAGCTGGTCGGGGAACAGCCGGACGTTGAGGGTATGGAGCACCCCCCCGATACACGGGACGGCGAAGTAGGCCTCGAGGTGCTCCTGGGTGTTCCACGCGAACGTCGCGACCCGGTCACCCGACTCCACGCCGAGGCGACGGAGAGCCGCCGCCAACTGGTCGACGCGACCCGAGAGCTCGCCGAACGACGCCCGCCGGCTCGTGTCGCCCTCGAAGGTCACGACCTCGCTGTCGCCGAAGACCGCGCGGCCATGGCGGAAGATCATCCCGATCGTGAGGGGAAAGTCCTGCATCGTCGACAGCATCGAGGCCTCCGCGCGTGACTACGACAGATTCGGGCAGATGGCGGGAGCGTACCCGGGAGCACGACACCCGGCACCTGCGATCACGACTGCTGGACGCGTTGCCCGAGGAGCACGGCGAGATCCCGCTCTCGGGCCACCCCCGACGCGAGCGGAAGATCGAGCGATGCCCACACCGCGGCCTTCGCGGCGCGCATTGCGCCCGGTGGGCGGGCCGCGAGACGCGCGGCCAGCGCGTCGGTGCGCTCGCGGAGCTCCGCACGTGCGACCACCTCGTCGAGGAATCCCCGCCGGAGCGCCTCCGTAGCCGGGATCCGGTCGCCCAGCAGGACAGTCGCGAGGCCGGCGCTCGTGCCGACCACGCGGGGAAGCGTCTGTGACGCACCACCCGCGGGAATCATGCCCACCCGCGCCTCGGGCAATGCCACCACGCAGTCATCGGCCGCGAGCCGATAGTCGCATTGCAGCGCGAGCTCGAACCCGAATCCGACCGCGTAGCCGTGCATCGACGCGATCATCGGCACCGCCACTGCGCGCAGCAGGCCCCAGACGTCTCTGCCCCATCGAGCGTCGCGCATCGCCCACACCGAGGGCGCGGTACCGAACTCCTTCAGGTCGGCACCGGCCGAGAAGTGATCGCCCGCGGCGCGGAACACGACGACGCGCACTCCGGGATCCGCGGTAACCGCCGTGAGTACGTCGCACAACTCGTCGCGGGTCGCGACGTCGTAGATGTTGATCGGAGGATGGTCGAACACGATCTCGGTCACCGCGTCCCGAGCGTGTACCTGGAGTCGGGAGCTATGCACCAGCAACCCGCATCGCGCGCTCGACGGCGAAGAGGTGACCCACCGCACCCTCGAGCGACACACGCTCACGCGCGCGCTCGTGTCCCGACAGGAGCACCCCGACCGCCGCCAGCGCCGCGAGCAGACCGGCCACCGGATCGGCCACGGAGACGCGCCCGACGCGTGGCGGGTCGTAGCGAGCCGCCCATCCGCCGCGGCATTCCGCCGCGATGCCGTATCCCGGCCGATCGCCGTCGGCGAACGCGGCGACGCGCACGGTGGAAAGCGGAGGATCGGCAATGCCGATGTTCGCGAGCACGCGCGGGGTCGTGCCGTCGACGAGCAACTGCGCACGATCGAGGAGGCCCACGAACTCGTCGCGATCGACGGCTTGGTCGAGGTCGAGTGCGACCTCTCGCTGGCCTCGGAGCAACTCGTCGCGCAACGGGAACGGGTCAGGTCGAGCGGGATGCGTCACGCGCACGACCTCGGCGCCGAGCATCGCCAGCGCCAGACCGGCGAGCGGCGCCGCCCAGGTGGAGCCGAGCACCACGACCTGAGCTCCGTCGACGCGCGTCGAACCACGAGGCCACTGCACGCGCGGCGCGGCAGCAGGCGCCGAGCGGACTGCGACGGCGGGAAGTCCCCACGCGCCCGCCTCGGCGTCGATCGTCTCGGCCGCAAGAGTCGACAGATCGCCTCCGAGTGACGCCACCATCACGTCGAAGCTCTCCCATGCGGTCGGCGGCCCGGGATGCACCCAGCCGTCGGCGGCCCGCAACAACGCGGGCGGCGCCAACAGCCCGACCGCGCCCGGCCGCGCCGCCACGATCGGCGGGAGACCGATTGCTTCGCACAGTTGGCGGATGGCTCGCCGCGCGATCGCGATTCCCGTCGCTCGTGCGAGAGCGGTGCTCATTGGCCCTCGAACTCCGGTGCACGCTTCTCGAAGAACGCGGTGATTCCCTCGGCTCGGTCACGCGTCGTGGAGAGCAACAGGTTGAGGTCGGATTCGAGGCGATGACCGTCGGCCATCGTCAGGTCGCGACCGCGCAACACGGCCTCGCGGGCAGCGGCTTGCGCGCGTGGTGCGCCCACCGCGAGACGAAGCGCGAGCTCTGCGGCGTGTGCACGCGGATCAGCCGCAGACACCGCGAGCCCACTGCGTTCGAGTTCACCCGCGTCGACTTCTTCGCCGATGACCAGCATGCGCAGCGCGAGCGCGAGGCCGCCCGCACGCGCAAGACGCTGCGTACCACCCCAGCAGGGGAGCTCACCGTTCTCGACCTCGGGGAAACGCATCGTCGCGTGCTCGCCAATCACGCGTATGTCGGCGGCGAGGAGCACCTCGGCTCCGGCACCGATCGCGGGGCCGTCCCAGAGCGCGACCGTCGGCGCGGGGAAGGAAGCGAGCGCGGTGGCGGGGTCGGTCAACCCCAGGGGAGTGATCGGTCGCGGCTCGACCGTGCCGATGCCCGCGCTCGCGTCGAGCAGCAGCGCGCGTGGCGGATCGGCCCCAAGGCGGGTGAGCCGGTCGACGAGCGCGCCACACCCGGGTGCGCCGATGTCGGCCAACGGTCCGGGTACGAGCGTGATCGTGACGACGCGCTCCGCACCCGCCCCGCCCATTCGGTCAACTCCCGATGCGCGCGAGCTCGATGACCTCGGCCCGCTCGGCGTCGGTGAGAGGCCATGCGCCGGTGGCGGCCGCGTTCGCCCTGACTTGTTCCGGCGAGGTCGCGCCGGCGATGACACTCGCGACGGTCGGCGTACCCGCGAGATACGAGAGCGCGAGTTCCGGGAGCGTGTGGCCGTGGCCCTCTGCGTACGCCGACAGGCGATCGACTGCGTCCATGCGCTCGTCGGCCAGCATGGCGTTCGCCCGGTCTCCCCAGGCCGCCAGGCGCGTGCCCTCGGGCGCCGCCTCGCCCCGCTTGTACTTGCCCGTGAGCACGCCGCTCGCGAGCGGGAAGTACGGCATGAATGTGATACCGAGCCGCTGGCATGCCGGGATCACCTCTTCCTCGACCGAGCGGTCGAGGAGGCTGTAGTTGTTCTGCACGTTCACGAACGCGGGCACTCCGCGCTCCTCTGCCGCCGCGGCGGCCTCCTCGAGCATCTGAGCCGAGAAGTTCGAGCAGCCGATCTCGCGTACCTTGCCCGCGGCAATCAACGTGGCGAACGCCTCGAGCGTGTCGCCGATCGGCGTGTCGGGATCGGGCATGTGGAGGAGGTAGAGGTCGACGTAGTCGGTTCCGAGGCGCGCCAGGCTGTTGTCGATGGCCGCGGCGATGCACTGCGCGCTCCCGCGCGTCGCGCCCTCGGGCGCGTTGAACCCGCTCACCTTCGTGGTGATCACAACCTCCGACCGGCGGCTACCGAGCGCGCGTCCGAGGAACTCCTCGGACTTGCCGCCGCCGTAACCTTCGGCGGTGTCGAAGTTGTTGATGCCCGCCTCGAAGCACGCATCGACGACGGCCTTCGTGCGCTCCTCGTCGAGGCGCATCCCGAAGTTGTTACAGCCGAGCCCTGCGACGGTGACGTCGAGCGAACCCACTTTGCGCATTTCGGCCTTGCGCGTGTCGACCATTCCCAGCCTCTCCCGCTGCCGTTCGTGTGCGGCCACGCTACCGCCGCGGCCGGCGCTTCCGGCAAGAGGCCGCTGATAGGGTCCGCGCGCCAGCCACGAACGAGGACTGGGGAGTTGCATGAGCATCGTGCGCGATCGTCGTGACCACGTCGAGATCCTGCGCATCAACCGCCCGGAAGCCAAGAACGCCGTCAACGACGTGGTCGCGCACGGGATCGAGTCGGCCCTCGACGAGATCGAGGCGGACCCCTCGGTCCGGGTCGTTGTGCTCACCGGGACCGGCGACGCCTTTTCGGCGGGCGCCGACCTCAAGATGGTTGCCGGCGGCAACCCGAGCGGCTTCACGACGCCGCGCGGCGGTTTCGCCGGCTTCGTCACCCGTGACTTCCCGAAGCCGATCATCGCCGCGGTGAACGGCACCGCGGTGGCCGGAGGCTTCGAGATCGCCCTCGCGTGCGACCTCATCGTCGCCGCCGACACCGCCGTCTTCGGCCTCTTCGAGGTGAAGCGCGGGCTCTTCGCGGGGGGAGGCGGTCTGATCCGCCTACCCCGCCGCGTTCCGCTCACGCTGGCAATGGAAATCGCGATCGTCGGCACCACCATCGACGCGGCGCGCGCGTACGCGGTCGGACTCGTGAACCGGGTGGTGCCCGCCGCCGACGTACTCGACACTGCCGTCGGCCTGGCAACCGAGATCGCGGCCAACTCGCCGCTCGCCGTCCGCAACACGCGCACGATGGTCCGGGAAGCCGGTGACCTCACCGAGGCCGAGGCCTGGAAACGCAGCGGCGAACTCTCCCGCGAGGTGTTCGCGTCCCCCGATTCGACCGAAGGCGCCACGGCCTTCGCCGAGAAGCGCCCTCCCGTCTGGCGCACGACGTAGCGCCGTGATGGACGAGCCGGAGATCCAGCGCGACCGACGCGTGTCGATCGAGCTCAAGTACGCGATCATCGCGATCGTCGTCGCCCTGGGCTTCGTCGCCCTCCACACGGCCAACGCGTTCTCGGGCGTCAACACGACGGTGCAGGAGGGCGTCGACCGCCTGGCGCGACTCGGCAGCATCGGGGTCTTCTTCCTCGCGCTCGTCGCCAACGCGTCGATCATCATCCAGATCCCCTACACGCTGCCCCTGCTCTCGACGGCTCTGGGCGGTGCCGGATTCGTCACCATGGTGATCCTGGGCGTTGCGTCGGGACTGGGAGCGGGGATCGGCTCACTGGCCGGGTACAAGGTGGCCGACGCGCTGGTGGGACGCAGTCCGACGCCGCCATCCGGTCGCATCTTTCGCTTCCTGGCCCGCAACGTCGACGCCCGGCCGCGGCTCACCCGGCTCGCGATCTTCCTCGTCGCAGCCTCGCCGCTCCCCGACACCACCGTGGTCATGCCGCTCGCGCTGGTGCGCTACGGCATTCGGCGCGCCGCGTTGCCACTCTTCCTGGGAAAGTTCGCCCACAACGTGGTCTTCGCCATGATCTTCTATGGCTTCGCGTCGTGGTCCGCGGAGCACGTGTCGGAGCAGGCGAGCACCGATCTCGCCCTCGTCGTGGCGGTGATCTTCATCATGATCGTCGCCTACTCGGCCGAGAAGGCACGCATGAGCTCGACCCACCGCCACCGCGAGACCGACGACGCCGAGCCGTCACCAGATCCCGACTGAGCGCGGGCTGCGCCCTCATTTCCCGGAGGTGACCGCGGGAGCAACCGCTCCTAGAATGATCGGTCATGGAACGAGGCGCGATCGGAGGCCGGGCGACAGGAGGCCCAGCAACCGGAGGCCGGGCGATTCGAGTCGAGGAGCTCGCGCGCCGAGCCGACGTCTCCGTCGACACGATCCGCTTCTACCAGAAGCGCCAACTCCTGCCCGCGCCCCGCCGCGAGGGCCGTATCGCCTGGTACGACGCCGACCACGAGGACCGTCTGGGTCGTATCAAGGAGCTCCAGCGCCAGGGCTTCTCGCTCGCGGTCATCCGGCGGCTGCTCGACGGCGAGCTCGACGTGACCGATGTGCCGCTCGCCGCCGCGGTGGCGGGCGCGCAGCAGGGCGACGCCGACCTGCTCGACCTCGACCAGGTCGCCGCGCGTGTCGGGATCCCCGGTCCGCTCGTCGAAGCAATCGTGCGCGAGGGCCTACTCGTCCCCCAGTCGCGCGACGGACACACCGGCTACACCGTCGACGACGTCGAGGTGCTGCGTTCGGGGCTGCGACTCCTCGAGGCCGGTTTCCCCCTCAACGACATCCTGGCGCTCGCTCGTCACCACCACGAAGCCACGCGCGCGATCGCGGGCCAGGCGGTCGAGATGTTCGACACCCACGTCCGGCATCCGCTCCAGGCGGCCGAGCTCACCGACGACGAGAAGGCGGAGCGACTCGTCGAGGCGTTCCGCACCCTGCTCCCCACCGTCACCTCACTGGTCGCGCACCACTTCCGGAGCGTGCTCCTCGAAGTTGCCCAGGAGCACCTCGAAGCCGTGGGCGATGCCTCCGAGCTCGCGGCGGCGCGCAACGAGCCGGGCTGGGACCGGGCATGACCATGGGCTCGTTACGACACGATCCCGCGCTTCCCGAGGGCGACGAGAAACGCCAGACGGTCGAGCGAATGTTCGACCGGCTCGCACCCCGGTACGACCGCATGAATCGGCTGATTTCCCTCGGCCTCGATCGCGGATGGCGTCGACGCTCGGTCGCCGACCTCCGGCTGCCCGCGGGATCGCTCGTGCTCGACCTCGCATGCGGCACCGGTGACCTGTGCAACGAACTCACGGTGTCGGGCTTCCGCCCCGTCGGCGTCGACTACTCCACCGGGATGCTCGGGGCCGCGCACACCGCCGCACCACTCGTGCGCGGCGACGCCGCACAGCTTCCGCTCCGAACCGCCGGCTTCGACGGCGTCGTCTGCGGATTCGCGCTCCGCAATTTCGTCGAGCTCACGGCGGTGTTCGGCGAGATCGCCCGCGTGCTGCGACCCGGGGGCCGGTTTGCCGCCCTCGACGCCGCAGTGCCCTCCAACCGTCTGCTTCGGGCCGGCAACGCAATCTGGTTCCGTGGCGCGGTGCCGGTCCTCGGACGCGTACTCGCTCGCGATCGCGACGCCTACTCCTATCTCCCGAAGTCGACCGCGTACCTCCCCGCGCCCGAGGTGCTCGTCGCCGCGCTCGGCGAGGCCGGATTCATGGACGCTCGGTGTCGCACGCTCACGGGTGGATCGGTCCTCGTGCTCACCGGGACCCGCGCGTGACCGCCGTCCCGGCGCGTTCCGGCTTGCGCGCGATCACGCGCGAGATCGATGCGGGTCGCGACGCGATCGAGACGCTCGATGCCGGCGGCTTCGCGTGGATACACCACGACACGCGCATCGTCACGTCGGGCGTGGTCGCTCGTGTCGCACCCCACGAGGTTGCGGCGACGCTCCTCGCGATCGACGTCGACGATCCGCTGGAACTCCCGGGCACGGGCGCGATCGCGGTCGGCGGATTGCCCTTCGACCCCGGCGCGACCGGTGAGTTGGTCATCCCCGCGCGCGTCATCGCCGAGGTTGCCGGCCGCGCCTGGATCACCGAATTCGAGCCGGTACCGGCCGACTCGGTCGCGCTGCGGCCCGACCCCTCGAGGTTCTCGGTAGTCGCGCCGAGGTCGCGCGACGACTGGATCGAGATGGTCGACGCGGCGCTCTCGGCGATTCGCGACGGCGAACTCGAAAAGGTGGTGTTGGCACGTGAAGTCCTCGTCGAGGCCGACACTCCCTTCGACGTGCGCGACGTGGTCGGGCGACTCGTTTCCCAGCAGCCCGGTTGCTACGTCTACGCGGCGGCCGGCCTCGTCGGCGCCAGCCCCGAGCTGCTCGTCCGTCGCCGCGGCGAAGAGGTCGAATCGCTGCCCGTCGCGGGCACCGCCGCCGGCGACGGTGACGACGCCTCGTTACGCGCGCTGGCCGCCTCGGTCAAGGATCACCGCGAACATCGCTTCGTCGTCGACGCCATCGTCGAAACCCTGAAAGACCACTGCGACCGGCTCGACGCCGGGTCGACCCCGCACGTGGCGGTGTTCGGCCAGGTCGCCCACCTCGCCACCCGGGTGCATGGCCACCTCCGCGCGCCGGCGCCGACCGCGCTCGACCTCGCCCGACTCCTGCACCCGAGCCCGGCGGTCGGCGGCACGCCGCGCCACGCGGCCATCGCGGCGATCACAGCGCTCGAGGGTTTCGACCGCGGCCGGTACGCCGGGCCGGTCGGCTGGGTCGACGCCCGCGGCAACGGGGAATGGGCCATTGCGCTCCGGGGCGCGGAGCTCGACGGCCGCCGGGCCCGGCTCGTCGCGGGCGCAGGCATCGTGGAGGGCTCGGATCCCGACGCCGAGTGGGCCGAGACCCAGGCGAAGCTCGAGCCGATGCTCCGGGCACTCGTGCGCCCGTGACCGCCGCGCGACTCAGCGCGTGCGCACGGCCTGCGCGACCGCAGCCCACACCTCGTGGTGACGGCTGACGTTCGCCGCGCGGTCGGCGTGCACCAGGACCACGCGCACACCTCGCGCCTGAATCGCGTCGACAACCGCGGGCGCGACCTCGCCCGCGGTTGTCACCTCCGTGACCGCCAGACCGTGCACCCGCGCCAGCGCGGCGAGGTCCATCCCGTGCGGCGTGGCGAACACTTCCTCGAAGTGCTCCGGCAATGCGGCCTGCGGGAGGAACGAGAAGATCCCACCACCGTTGTTGTCGACCACCACGAACGTTGCGTCGACGCCACGGTCGGCGGCGCGGAGGAGACCGTTGCTGTCGTGGAGGAAGCACAGGTCGCCGAGGAGCGCGACGGTCGGCGCTCCGGAACCTGCCGCGATCCCGAGCGCCGTCGACACGAATCCGTCGATGCCGTTCACACCACGGTTCGCGAACACATCGATCCCCGTCCGCGCCGCCGCAAAGCTCTCGACATCGCGCACCGGCATGCTCGACGCGACGACGAACGCGCCACCGTCGGGCACCGTCGAGTAGACGTCACGCGCGACCCGGCCTTCGAACGGATCGTTCCAGCCGTCGACCAACCCGTCAATCGCCGCACGAGCCGACACGTCGGCCGCGCGCCACGCGTCACTCCAACTGGCGTCGGCGGTCGTTTCGGAAAGCTGCGACGCGAGCGCGGCGAGCAGCGGTTCGGCGTCGGCGAGCATCCGCCCGCTCGCCGCGTGTGCGGGATCGAGCCAGGCACCGTCGGGATCGACGAGCACCTGGCCAACATCGGTGTCGAGCCACTGCGTCGCGACCTTGCTCGTGAGCGGACCACCAACGCGCAACACGACGTCGGGACGATGCGCGTGCGCGAATCCTGCGGCGCGCAGCAACGGGTCGTAGGCGGAGACGGTTCCGGGCACCCGGAGGTTGGAGATCGGGTCGGCGAGCACGGGCCAGCCCGTCATCACCGAGAACCGCAGGACCGTTTCGGGCTGCGCCTGCGCGCCCCATCCAGCGACGACGAGGCCGCGCGGTGTCGACCCGACCAGCTCGACGAGCGCGTCGAGCATGCCCGCGCTCGGCGCGCGCGTCCCCGGTGCCCGCGCCGTCCACGGGCGGTCGTGCGACCGGCCGGGCGCGGCGACGAGCGGCGCGCCCGTCGGAACGAGCGGCTCTCGAAACGGGAGGTTCAGGTGCACCGGACCACCCGGAGGTCCCAGCGCGTCGGCCGCCGACCGGGCGGCCAGCGCCCGCCACTCGGCCCCTGCTCCTGGGTGATCGTCGGGAACCCCGGCCTCGTGGAACCAGCGCACCGCGTCGCCGTAGAGCTTCAGTTGGTCGACGGTCTGGCCCGCACCCGTGCCCCGCAACTCGGGTGGCCGGTCGGCCGTGCACACGATCAGCGGAATCCGCGAGTGATGCGCTTCGAGTACCGCAGGATGGAAGTTGGCGGCGGCAGTACCCGACGTGCACAACACGATCACGGGACGCGCGGACGCCTTCGCCAACCCGAGCGCGAAGAACGACGCCGAGCGCTCGTCGAGGTGCACGTGCAGCCTGATCCGGGCGTCGGACGCGAGCGCGAGCGCCAACGGCGCCGAGCGCGACCCCGGTGCGAGGCACGCGTCGGTGACCCCGTTGCGCACCCACTCGTCGACCAACGTGCGCGCGAAGGATGTGGTGGCGTCCCTGGTCATGCGAGGATCGCCCGATGACGTGGGTGCTCGTGCACGGCTTCACCCAGACCGAGCGCTCGTGGAACCCGATCCGCGGCGCGCTCGCCGACGCCGTCGCGCTGCGCGTCCCCGACGACCTCACGTTCGTCGACACCGCGCGCGCGTTGGGTGACAAGGGGGGACGAGGAACGTACGTGGGGTACTCGATGGGTGGCCGGCTCTGCCTGCAGCTCGCGCTCGACCGGCCCGACCTCGTCGAGCGACTCGTGCTGGTGAGCGCGTCGCCCGGCATCGCGGACGACGCCGAACGCGCCGCCCGACGCAGCAGCGACGAGACACTCGCCCAGGACATCGAGCGCGACGGGGTCAACGCCTTCCTCGATCGCTGGCTCGCGCAACCGATGTTCGCGTCGTTGCCCGCCGACGCCGCGGGACTCGAGGAGCGACGAGCCGCGAATACCGCCGCTCGCCTCACCCACCAGCTGCGCGCGCTCGGCCACGGCGTGCAGCCGTCGAACTGGACCAGACTCGCCGACCTCGCGATGCCGGTGATGATCGCCGCGGGAGCGCTCGACGAGAAGTACACCGACCTCGCGCACCGGATGCACGAATGCATCGGCGCATCGGCGGTCGTGTACATCGTCGACGGCGCCGGCCACGCACTCCACCTCGAACGGCCGGAGGAATTCGTTCACCTGCTCGACTCCTGGTCTCGGACGCTCTCGTAGCGAGCGACGAGGTCGGCGTCGGGCGTGACCGATCGCACACGGAGCACGCCGTGCTCGGGCGCGAGCGGCTCGCGCACCACGTCGCCGGCAATTCGGTGCAGGGTCGCGAGACCGCACGCATACGGCAGCTCGGGAAGCGCGGCTGCGAGCGCCAACCCGGCCGCGACGCCGACCGACGTCTCCATCATCGACGACACGACCGCAGGCACCCCGGCCTCCTCGAAGATGGCGAGGGCCGCACGGACACCACCGAGTGGCTGCTGCTTCAACACGATCGCGTCGGCCGCGCGGAGCGCTCGCAACCGGCGCGCGTCGTCGAGCGAGCGAACACATTCGTCGGCCGCGATCGGCACATCGACTCGCGCACGCACGCGCGCGAGGTCGTCGAGCGACGCGACCGGCTGCTCGACCAACTCGAGGTCATAGGGCGCGAGCCTCCGAATCATCTCTACCGCGGTGTCCATGTCCCACACACCGTTGGCATCGATCCTGATCGCGACGTGAGGACCAACCATGTCACGCACGCGCGCCACGAGGTCGACTGCGCCCGGTGTCCCCACTTTCACCTTCACGGCCGGGTAGCCCCGGAGTTCGTCGGCGTCGAAATCGGGTCGGTCGACGAGCGCGTTCACGGGAACCTCGTCGCGCAACGCTCGCGGGAACCCGAGCCGAGCCGCCTCCTCGGCGGCGCGGCGGCACGCCGCGGGATCGGACGGATAGCCAGGCAGCGGCGAACACTCGCCCCAACCCGCGGGACCCTCGATCAGCGTGACCATCCGGTCGCCGATGCGGAGCACGTGCTCGGTCAGGAGAGGCACAGCCCCACGCTCACCAGGACGGCCACGACCAACTCCAACCGCGACGTGGCCACGAGCGCGCGCACGAGCGACGGCGGATCGGAGCGATGCCACATGATGCGCACCGGCTCGATCGCCAGCGGCAGCGCCCCGAGACCCAGGAGTGCCAGAGGATGGAGGGTGAGACCGATGACGACCACCGCGGCAAACGATCCTCCGTAACACGCGATGGCGAGCACACGCGCCGCCGGTACCCCGACGCGCACCGCAAGCGTTCGCTTCCCCGAAACGGTGTCGGTGGGAACGTCACGCACGTTGTTGGCGAGGAGGATCGCGCAGGCGAGCAATCCGACCACGAGCGATCCCCACCACGCCGCGCCGGGTACGTACTCCACCTGGACGTACGCGGAGCCCGCGGTCGCGACGAACCCGAAGAACACGAGCACCATTACTTCGCCGAGACCCAGGTAACCGAGAGGAGCGGGCCCACCGGTGTACAGGACCGCCGCCGCGATGGCGGCGACTCCTACGAGCAACAGCCACGGATCCACCACGAGGGAGAGCACCAGCCCCACGACGGCGGCAACCGCGAAGGCGATCGCGGCCGCGTTGCGCACCGCGTGCGGCGGCGCGGTGCCGGTCGCGGTGAGACGGAGCGGTCCCTTGCGATCACGGTCGGTGCCGCGCACACCGTCGGAGTAGTCGTTGGCGTAGTTGACGCCGACCTGCAACGCGAGCGCGACCACGAGCGCGCCCGCGAAGCGCCACCAGATCACCCCGTCGGCGTCGGCCACCGCCGCGGCCGTCCCGACGAGGACCGGCGACACCGCCGCCCCCAACGTCCGCGGCCTACCGCCTTCGACCCACTGTCCAACTGAAGTCATGACGCGCAACCATGTGCCGCCGCGAGCGAGCGAAGCGAAGCGGAGTCAAGCGAGCACCGCGGAGCGAACGGAGCGGATGGAGCGGAGTGGGAGCGGAGCAAGGAATTAAGGCCGTTTCGGGAACTGCGAGAAATCGGGTGTCCGCTTCTCGACGTAGGCCTGCCTGCCCTCCTGCGCCTCCTGGCTCATGTAGTAGAGGAGCGTGGCGTCACCCGCGAGCTGCTGGATGCCGGCCAGGCCGTCGTCGGCCGCGTTGCACGACGCCTTGATCATGCGCAGCGCGAGCGGGCTGTGGCCCAGCATCTCGCGGCACCACTGCACCGTCTCGACTTCGAGGTCGGCGAGCGGCACGACCGTGTTCACGAGACCCATCGCGAGGGCCTCCTCCGCGTCGTACTGGCGGCAGAGGAACCAGATCTCACGCGCCTTCTTCTGACCGACCGATCGCGCGAGCAGTCCGCTGCCGTACCCGCCGTCGAACGAGCCCACGCGCGGACCGGTCTGGCCGAACCGGGCGTTGTCGGCGGCGATGGTGAGGTCACACACGATGTGCAAGACGTGACCACCACCGATCGCGTACCCCGCGACCATCGCGACGACCGGCTTCGGTAACCGGCGGATCTGGACCTGGAGATCGAGCACGTTGAGGCGCCCGATCCCATCGTCGCCGACGTAGCCGTCGTCACCTCTGACCCGCTGGTCGCCACCTGAGCAGAAGGCCAGCGGGCCCTCGCCGGTGAGCACGATCACGCCGATGTCGCGGTCGTTGCGGGCACGCTCGAAGGCGTCCTGGAGCTCGAAGAGGGTCTGGGGCCGGAAGGCGTTGCGCACCTCGGGCCGGCAGATCGTGACCTTGGCAATCCCGTCGGCGGTCTCGTAGCGCACGTCGCCGTACCCGGCATCGAATGGGTGCCAGTCGGCGCCCGGTTTGATCGTGACAGCGGGGTCGGTATTCATGGGCGTCTCCACTCTCGGAGCGATCACTCCAACAAACGTCGCAACGGTACTGGTTGACGGGTTGCGGCGCCATGTGAAGCAATTCACAACATGCGGTGTCCACGGCGCTGACGCACCACGCGCGCCGAATAGCGTGCCGAACGTGACCGATCTCGCCCGGCTCGATGCCACGGCGCAGGCCCAGCTCGTCCGCGCCGGCGAAGTGAGCCCGG
>Ga0315281_10004635_pt1 | contig 19909 bp, 18 predicted proteins | sample YL17G07_0_MG_FD_204540 | JGI IMG/M metagenome (GOLD analysis project Ga0315281, IMG submission 204540) | Sediment microbial communities from Yellowstone Lake, YNP, Wyoming, USA - YL17G07_0 | ecosystem: Environmental > Aquatic > Freshwater > Lake > Sediment | place: USA: Wyoming | collected... | reverse complement strand
CTTTGGCGCTCTGCCGATTATGCCGCGTTGCGTGAGGCGCACCTTGCCAACCAGAGGGGCCGTCTCGAACCGTGCAAACGTTGCTCGGTAATATGATTCAGGATTGCACTTGAAACTGTCTATCTCAAATATCATCTGGACAAAGGGACAAGACGCGTTCCCCGGTTTTCTGGATGCTGCAATGGAATTCGGTTTATGTGGAGTCGAGCTGGCACTTAACGTAATTTTTGAAGAACCCACTTCTCTTGCGGATGCCGATTTAATAATACTCCGCGAGGAAATCGCATCACGGGGTTTGGTGGTGTCGGCTTTGCATTCGCTTACGTTTACCCGCACTGATCTTGAACTATTCAACGGCAACGAAAAACGTGAAGCACTAATTGAATATCTTATAGAATATGCCCGCATCGCCAGATTGCTCAATTGCAACAATCTCGTATTTGGATCACCGTCTGCCAGAAAGATGCACGGACGAACCCGTCATGAGTGCGATGATATTTTTTTGTCTTTTCTTGCTGCGCTGGATGATCGGATAGGCGATGTTTTTTTTAACATTGAACCATTGCATCCCTCGATGTGCGAGTATCTTCACACCCTGCAAGACGCAAGAAAACTAATCATGGGCAGCAATCTGCGTAATATTAAAATTCAGCTGGATTTGCGTTCATGCATCGAAAATAACGAAAACTCAGATCAAATTCGAACATCATTGCCGTTCATCACACACTGCCAAGTTAGCGACCCCGGCCTTTCCATGCTCACTGCTAACCATAGCCAAAAACACGCGGATTTTGCAGCCCTTCTCCGTGAGGCATATTACACTGGCTTTATAACAGGCGAAATGCTGCCCACCAATGGATTGGTTGATTACGACGCAATGCAAGCAGCAGTCAATTCTTTGAAAACTTATTATGGCTAAAGATATCCTGATTACCGGTGCAACGGGCGGCATTGGTCGGTGCCTGCTTGAGCGCATCAGAAAAACGCACAACGGAAAAATAATCGCCGTAGGTCAAACCCGGGAAAAGCTGGACTTATTAGGCAAGAATATCGTGACGCTGGCGATGGATCTAGGCAATCCGGCAGAAATTGCTAATCTCGAAGATGTACTGCACAATTTCAATGTAGGATATTTTTTTCAAATGCACGGTCATGGCATCTCCTCCGATTTGATTTCGTCCTTTTCTGAGGAGCAATCAAACAAAATTTTGGAGATTAACCTCTTCAGTGCTATTCGGATATTGGATATTGTGTTACCTGCAATGGTATCCCGCCAATTTGGAAGAATTGTATTAACGTCAACAGCATCGGCAATGCATGGGGGCGGGAAAGACAGCTTCACCTACGGCTTATCCAAGGTCGGCGTGGAGTATCTGGTAAAGCACGTGGCAAAACATTATGCATCGGATGGAATATTGGCCAATGCGGTTGCTCCCGGTTTTATTTCAACCGGGTTTCATGAACGCAGAATGAACAAGAGCAGCGATGAAGTTGATAAGCGTGGTAAAAGCGTACGTGTCGGTTATCCGGGAAACCCGGGAGATGTAGCGCAAATCATGGACGCTCTGGCATTCAACAATAATTTCATTACGGGGCAGATCATAACTGTTGACGGTGGTGATTTCCTATGAAATTTCAAAAAATCCTCATAAGAAATAGCTGTTACTCCCTGTTCGCTTTTACACAGAGAGTATGGGGACTATGACAGCCTACACAAGAAAGCGAATCAAGATGGGTATAACCGCCGGTAAAAATAAATGTCGCGACGAACGATGTCTGTTCCGAACAAGCGGAACAACGAGCGATGTCGGTATGACAACCGTTACCGAAGAAACGCGCGAGGGAAAAGGGTTGTGGCAACGCTGTAATCACTGCGGTTTGGTAATCAATCGTAGCGGGGTCGCAGTAGATCAGGTAGATGCCTTTTATAACGAGGCGTATCAGGAAAAAAACTCCTTCTGCCAAGGCACAAAGATTGATGCTCGGCAGCATTTTGAAATTCGGCTTGAGTCGATAAAACCACGCGCTGACTACCTGCTTTCTAAAGTTAATCGTGACTCTCTGGTGTTTGAACTTGGCGCAGGAAGCGGCGAGTTGCTGCACCTGCTAAAGCCGCATGTACATCATTGCGTGGCCAATGAACTGTGCCGGGAATTTGTTGATTTCATGAATACCGATCTGCAGGTCGAGGCATCTTCGGGAGACTACCTTAAGGCAACACCCAACAAACTATGGGACTTGGCGATCTCCATAGGCACTCTGGACCATATCCATAATACCCGCGACTTTGTAGATAAACTGTTCCGAGATATCAAGCCTAGCGGGCTGTTATATGTGGAAGTACCGAATGATGGACAGGCATTGAAGGATCATCTTCCCGGTGAGCATTCCACAGATTTCAAACGCTATATGTATCAGGCGGCGCACTATTACTCCTTTACATTCGATACGCTCGGTGAGTTGTTATCACAGGCAGGCTTTATAATCGAAGAGTCATTTTCAAGGCATGATTACAGCCTGATGAATTATTTGAGTTGGTATTTCACAGGGAAGCGGCAAAAATCTATTGGGGATGCAAAATCCAACAGCCAGATTTTCACCGGCTGTAGCGCTTTTGAACAAGAAATGAACGCAATGCTTGCCACATCCGACCGACAATTCCACGACATAATTAACCGGCACAAACTTGGCGAGTCCATTTGCATGTTGGCGCGCAAGCCCTGATACCTATGCGTATATTGCTGTTTTACCCAAATCTTTATGGCATGAATACCTTGCCTCCGGCAATGGGTCTATTCACGGCCATTCTGCGGCAGCGCGGTCATGAGGTGATGCTCTTTGACACAACCACCTACGAGAACTTGTCTGCGGTTGATGCGGACAAGCAAAAGTCCGAAAATCTTAATGCACGCCCATTTGACGACACCTTACTTAAAAAACATGTGCGTACCACCAATGCGGTAGCCGATTTCAAGGATGTGATCAAACATTTTTCGCCGCATCTCATAGCCATGTCCTGCACCGAGGACATGTATCCATTGGGGATCGATCTGCTCAAGATGCTGGGATCCAATAGGCCGCCAGTTGTTGCTGGCGGTGTCTTCCCTACATTCGCTCCAGAGTTGGCTATACAACTTTCTGGCGGAATGATTGATTACGTTTTGCGCGGTGAGGGTGAGGAAATTTTGCCCGAGCTATGCGAGCGTTTGGAAAGGAAAGAGGTCGTATATTCGATCCGGGGGCTGTATGCCATCCTCGACGGTAAAGAAATCAAGAACCCGCTGCCTCGCCCGGTGGAGGTAGCCAGCCTGCCGCTGCCGGATTTCAGCATGTTCGATGAGAGCCGTTACTACCGTCCGATGCAGGGCAAGCTGCGGCGCATGATACCTGTACAAACTATTCGCGGTTGCCCGTACACCTGTGGATATTGCAATTCTCCTTCGCAAGTACAAATCTATAAAGCCGAAAATAGCCGATTTTTTCGTTCTCAAAGAATTGAATTGGTACGGCGTGAAATCGAACATGCGGTCAAAACTTACAAAGCCGATTCCATCTATTTCTGGGCGGACACTTTTCTTGCCTGGACGCCCAAGGAATTCGATGAATTCTGTGAAATGTATGCTGACTACAAGCTGCCCTTCTGGATACAGACTCGCCCGGAAACAGTGACAGAATACAAGTTCAAAAAACTGGTGGACATCGGCTTGCTTCGTGTGGCTTTCGGTGTAGAACACGGCAACGAAGAATTTCGCCAGCGTTTGCTGAATCGCAAGGTTAAAAACGATGTCATTATCAAGCAGCTCAACTTGGTGAATTCTCTCGGAATACCCATCAGTGTTAACAACATCATCGGCTTCCCAACTGAAACGCGTGGATTGGCATTTGATACCATTGAATTAAACCGCCATTTCAAATCTGACGGCGTAAACGCATATAGCTACACCCCATTTCACGGCACACCGCTACGCAAATTATCAGAGCAACTAGGATATGTAAAAAGTGGCGAATTGGCGCGCTGCATTTCGCAGCCCACGATGATTTCCATGCCTCATTTCACCAAAGAGGAAATTGAGGGGGTACGGCGTTGTTTTGTACTTTATGTAAAAATGCCGAAAGAGCGCTGGACAGAAATCCGAAAAGCAGAGGCTCTTACACCAGAGGGCGAACAGATATATCGCGATCTTAAGGACGAGTGCTTGGCAAAATATATGCATTATGGTGACTACGCGAAAGAAGATGATGTCGAAAAAGTGGATTTTGCCAAATAAATCATGAAAGAAACCGCTATTGTGTTTGGTGGCAGCGGCTTCTTGGGAAGCCACGTAGCGGATGCTTTGTCCGCAGCAGGTTACCAAGTAAAAATTTTTGACCGCGAACACTCCCCTTACCTGCGCTCTGATCAGGAAATGATTGCTGGCGACATTATGAATCTGGATGAAGTCGTGAGCGCATCCAGCGGGTGCAAATATGTGTACAACTTCGCCGGAATTGCAGATATCAACGATGCCAAAAATCGCCCGGTGGATACCGCCAGCATCAATGTCCTCGGTAATGTTCACGTTCTGGAAGGTGCGCGCATCAATCAAGCCGAAAGGTTTGTTTTTGCCAGCAGTTTGTACGTTTATTCGGAATCTGGATCCTTTTACCGCGCCAGCAAGCAGGCGGCCGAGCGCTTTGTGGAAAGCTACCACGAAAGGTACGGCTTGCCGTATACCATCCTGCGCTATGGGTCGCTATATGGCCGCAGGGCAGATGTGCGCAATGGCATATACAGGTTGCTCAACGAGGCCTTGAAAAATAAGACCATCACTTATATGGGAAGCAAAGCCGCCATGCGTGAATATATTCATGTTCTTGATGCGGCAAAACTGAGTGTGCAGATTCTCGGTGCCGAGTATGCAAACCGGCACTTTGTACTTTCCGGGCAGGAACGCATGTCGGTGGAAAATTTCATGAAAATGATCAGCGAAATGATTCCCGGCGGTGTTCAATTGAGTTTTGAGGGCAAAGTTGATGACGGGCATTATATCATGACCCCTTATGGCTTTCATCCGAAGGTCGGGCACAAGCTTGTATCCAATGATTACGTGGATTTGGGGCAAGGCTTGCTTGATTGTATGGCTGAAATACACGAGCATCTGCATAAAAACGAGCATTCGGATGGTGACTGGCTCGTAGCCAACAACGGGGCAAATGAGTGAGCAGGTTTGACGCTATAGTTTTTGACTTTGATGGTGTGCTAGTTGAGTCGGTTAGTGTAAAAACCCATGCTTTTGCTGAACTGTATTCCGGCTACGGGATGTCCGTCGTAGAACAAGTCGTTGCGTTTCATCTGGAAAATGGCGGGCTATCTCGCTTCGAGAAGTTCCGTTATTTTCATAATCAACTTCTCGGGCTTCCTCTTTCTTCCGAGGAGGAAAGCCATCTGGCCGCCGAGTTCAATGCACGTGTTGAAGCCGCAGTAGTTGCCTCACCATGGGTCAACGGTGTTGAAGAATTTCTGGCCAAGTACCATACCCGCACCCCCCTGTTCGTGGCTTCAGGCACACCGGAAGAAGAGCTTAAACGCATCCTGCAGGAACGGCATATATCGCATTATTTCCGCGCGACCTTTGGCTCTCCTGCAACAAAGGAAGAGATTTTACGCGGTATTCTGATGAGCGGCGGTTACCGTCCGGAAAAAGTGTTGATGATTGGAGATTCACTGCTGGACATGGAGGGTGCCAAAAAGGCTGGCACCTGTTTTCTGGGAAGACTTACTCCGCCAAAAAATATTTTCCCGCAGGAGATACCTGTATTACCGGATATGTCCGGGTTGCAGCAATTTATCCATGACTACGATAAGTAGGAATATTGGCGTATTAACACCTAATTCATGAGCGAAAAGTCAGCTTTTTTAAAAGAATGCTATGAGCGTCTACATGACGACCTACGACAAATTGACGAATTTGTTCAAAAAATTACGGCAAATGCATATCTCAATGTATATTTGATTTCGAATCCAGTTTTGAGCCGGAGTCCCTTCAACACCAAGCTATTCCACAATTTTCATTTTCGTATTCCAGCGCGCACAATAAATAATTATGAGCTTCTCTGGAAGCTTATTAAGTTTTATTTAAAAAGCCTGATCTACCTAGCTAACCATGTTGCTAGTTGGATAGCAGTACGGGTTTTTTTTCGTTACACTTTTAAGTGTGTTGACAATTCAGTTATCATCGATAATTTTCTACTGGTTGAATCAACATTAGCAAATCGTTCTTATGAGGAAAAATACTTCCCAGGTTTACAAGAAGTGTTATTGCGACATGCAAAAGATGTTTACATATTTCCCAGTATTTACGGTGGTGTTTCGCTGTTTAGCAATTGCCTGCAATTGTTCAGGATAATCAGGAATTCTCCTGTTAGCATTATTACCGAATACGATTTGCTCAAGGCCGCTGATTTCTTGAGCCTTGCTAGATTTATCTGTTTTTACCCATTTGCTGTAATCCGGCTATCGCAACAAATAGACAATTCCTGCTATTTGGGGAAATTACTATCTTCTGAACTTCTAGAAACGCTGGATCAAGTAACAGCATATAGCTACATTCGCTATCTAACAGGAAAGCGGTTGCGATATTTGTTTAAAGGTGAAATTACCGTAATTTCCTGGTTTGAAAATCAGACACAACAAAAAAATTTTTTTCGTAGCTTAAGAGACGCATCGCAAAACTCATCTATCTACGCGTGCCGCGCCTATATTGATTACCCTGCGTACTTGAATAGCTTTGTCGCTGAGGCAGAGGTGTCATGCGGTGTAACACCTGACAAAGTCCTAGTAAATGGCACGGCATACATGAAACGTTCAGACAATCTGGAATATCGCCTCGGCGTTTCTTTTCGTTACAAATATTTATTCAACCCTATAACAGGGCTAGTTGACCATAAAACGCAGAGTCTGTTGTTTTTAAGTTATTTTTATGAACGCAACAAAGAATTCCTCAATTTATGTTCATCTTCAGTTTTGACCCATCAATCCGTCAAGGTGAGGACGCACCCTGCTGATACACGCAGTAGCGATCTTATGTTGCCAGCCAAATGGGCTTTTGATGTCTCCGATAAATGTAGCATTTTTAACAATGTTGCGATTATCATTACATCAGAATCCGGGATTGCAGTAGAAGCGGCCGCCTTAGGAGTTTCGGTTATTGTTGTTGCAAACCAGTCATCTTTTACTTGCAATCCCATGTTCGATTATGGTCGCGGTGTAATCTGGGATATAGTATTCGATTCAGTCGAATTAGATAGCGTTTACAAACTGCTAATGGAACAGCGACTAACAAATATCGAAGAAATAATAAGAATTGCAGAGTGGTATAAATCATCGTGCTTTGTCGAGCCTTCCGAGGATAATATTTTGCGAGCCTTTGATTTAACGTGATGATGATCATGGACAACATTCTAAAAATAAATCAAGAAATCAAATGATATGGCAGCTATCTTAAAAACGGTCATACTCTGCGGAGGTTATGGTACGCGCATCCGCGATGTGGCAGACAACATTCCCAAGCCGATGATCCAGATCGGGCGATATCCGATTCTTTGGCACATCATGAAATACTACGCGCACTTTGGCCATCATGATTTTGTGTTGTGCCTTGGCTATAAAAGCCAAGTTATCAAGGATTTTTTTCTGAATTATGAGGCCCACACCAAAGACTTTACTATATCGTTGGGTAAGCGGGATGAAGTCGAGTTCCACACTGCCCATAATGAATCCGATTGGCATGTAACGCTGGTTGAAACGGGTTTGGCGGCGATGACTGGAGCACGAATTGCTCGGGTGCGGAAATATATCGGCAATGATGATTTCATGCTGACATACGGTGACGGGGTCGGGGATGTAAATATAGAGGCATTACTGGCCTTTCACCGAGCGCATGGCAAGGCGTTGACTGTAACAGGGGTGCGCCCGCCCGGCCGATTCGGCGAATTGGTCAGCGACCATGGGCGAGTAGTAGAATTTAATGAAAAACCTCAAGCTACCGGCGGACGGATCTCCGGTGGGTATTTTGTCGCCACCGCCAAATTATTCGATTATTTTGACAATACGGAAAGCTTGGTGTTTGAACAGGAGCCAATGCGCAAACTGGTGGCGGATGGCGAATTGATGGTGTTTGAACACGATGGTTTTTGGCAACCCATGGATACCAGCCGTGACTACCAGTTGCTAAATGCACTCTATGAACAAGGAAAGGCACCGTGGGTAAAGTGGTAAATAGGGAGTTTTTAGCCGTTTTTGTTGGTCGCCGAGTGATGGTCACCGGACATACTGGCTTCAAGGGTTCGTGGCTGGCATTCCTACTCAACGAAATCGGAGCGGAAGTGCTGGGTTATGCGCTTCCGGCGGAACAGCCAGTGAGTCATTTTACAGCTTTGGATTTGGCCAAATCGATACATCATGTCGAAGCAGATGTGCGAGATGCTGCAAAGCTTGCAGAAACCATGAATGAATTTCAGCCCGAGTTCGTGTTTCATTTGGCAGCCCAAGCCCTAGTTAGGCCTTCCTATGCCGATCCACAAGTAACCTTTGATACGAACGTAATGGGTTCGGTAAATCTGCTGGACGCAGTGCGGCAGTGTAATTCAGTACGCTCTCTGGTTTATATCACCTCGGATAAATGCTATGAAAATCTGGAATGGGTGTGGGGCTATCGGGAGAATGACCGGCTAGGGGGTCACGATCCTTATAGCGCATCGAAGGCTGCAGCTGAAATAGCATTCTCCGCCTATGCATGCTCGTTTTTTTCGCATAGACCCGAACTGGGTGCTGCAACCGCGCGTGCCGGCAATGTGATTGGTGGCGGTGATTGGGCCGTGGATCGAATTGTTCCTGATTGCATCCGTGCTATTGGCAATGGCAAGTCGGTAAAGTTGCGCAATCCCAACGCTACACGGCCGTGGCAACACGTGTTGGAACCGCTGGCAGGTTATCTGCTGCTCGCTGGGCGATTGCGAGAGCAGCCCATAGCTTATGCGGGAGCCTGGAATTTTGGCCCGCCCTCCAGTGAAGTGCGCACCGTCCAGGAAGTGGCTGAATATATTGTTGGTCGTATCGGGCGCGGCAGCGTCGTGGCCGAGCCTGACGTGGTAAAACATCATGAGGCGAACCTGTTGCAACTGAATTGTGACAAGGCAAACCAGTTGCTTGGTTGGCAGCCCCGGTGGAATATGGAGCAAACACTGGCTGCGACTGCCGACTGGTATAAGTCTGTCATGGATGGTGCTGATGCCTCGGTGGTTACTCGCCAACAATTGCACAATTATTTTGAGGAGATCAAATGATAGCTGGCGTTATAGTTACACCGCTGCGCCAAATTCTCGATGAACGCGGCAAAGTAATGCATATGCTCAAGGTTGGCGACTCCGCTTTTCAGCAGTTCGGCGAAATTTATTTTTCCTGCGTTTATCCCGGTGCTATCAAGGGCTGGCATATTCACAAGGAAATGACGTTGAATTATGCCGTGCCCCATGGACATATCAAGTTTGTGCTCTATGACGAGCGACCAACAAGCCCAACCCAGGGTGAAATTCAGGAAATTTTTCTGGGACCGGATAATTACTGCCTGGTAACCGTGCCGCCTATGGTGTGGAACGGATTCAAAGGTATCGGTGATGAGGCGGCTGTCGTTGCGAACTGTGCCACTACCCCACATTCACCCGATGAAATAGATCGCCGTGACCCATTTGATCCATCAATCCCTTACGATTGGGCGCTAAAACACCGATGAGGAAATATATCCTGACTGTGAATACGTTTGACTATTCTGTGAAAAGCTATGTCAACGGATAAAATGTTGGTAGTAGGTGGGGCGGGGTTCATCGGTCATGCCCTTTGCCAGACTGCGCAGGCAAAGGGGCATACTGTTACCTCTCTCTCCATGCACGCACCGACGAAATGGATTGAGGGCGTTGACTATTTGGTTGGCAATATTTCTGACCGTGCGTTACTCAAGCAACTGCTTGCAGGAAAAAAATTCGAATATTTGGTAAATTGCGGCGGTTATATTGATCACCGCTCCTACTTCTCTGGTGGTAGAGAGGTTATCGAGGCACATTTCGAAGGCGTTCAAAATCTTCTGGATGCTGTTGATCGAAATTGTCTGAAGCGTTTCGTGCAAATCGGCAGCGGTGACGAATATGGGGATGCAGCCGCACCACAATTCGAGACAACTCGCGAGGCACCCATCTCACCATACTCTCTGGCTAAAGTAGCCACCACTCATTTTTTACAAATGCTCTGGCGTACTGAACAGTTCCCTGCTGTGACGCTGCGTATTTTTCTGGCCTATGGCCCGGGGCAAGGTGATAAACGTTTCTTACCCCAAATTATTCGCGGGTGCCTTCAGAACTATCCTTTTTCAGTTTCTGAAGGTGGCCAGTTACGAGATTTTTGCTATGTAGAAGATGTTGTGGAAGGTATTTTGTGCGCTCTTTATGTTCCGGAAGTTTGTGGGCAAGTGATTAACTTGGCCTCCGGTATTCCGGTGTCTATTCGCTCCATGATCGAGCAGGTTTGTGTTCTCGTTGGAAAGGGACAACCAGATTTCGGGAAAATCCCTTATCGTAAAGGAGAAAATATGGCTCTGTGGGCCAACACCCAACTCGCATGCAAACTGCTTGACTGGACACCACAAGTGCCGCTTGAAGAGGGTTTGATAAGGACTATCGCACACTACAAGAAGGAATACAGTGCAATCTGACCAGCCCTTCGTCAGCATACTGATGAACTGCTACAACGGCGAGAAATATCTTCGTGAAGCTCTCGATAGCGTTATCGCGCAGACCTACTCAAACTGGGAGCTGATTTTCTGGGATAATTGTTCCACGGATCACAGCGCAGAGATTTTTAATAGCTATGACGATCAACGGTTCAAGTATATTTTAGCTCCCGATCATACCGATCTAGGAGGCGCGCGCGCGCGCGCCTGGCGGCATCTGTCCGGCGATCTAATCGCTGTCCTGGATGCGGATGATGTCTGGATGCCCACCAAACTGGATAAGCAAGTTCCGCTTTTCCAAGACCCGGATGTGGGGATAGTGATATCTGACACCCTTTTTTTCAGCGAGAAAAAGGAGAAGGTTTTGTATAACGGCCGGTTTCCTGCGAGTGGGTGGGTCTTTGGGCTGTTACTGAAAAAATACTTCGTATCGTTAGAAACCGTAGTCCTGAGGAAATCTGCAGTTATGGTGCTTGACCAAGCTTTCGACCCCAGATTTAGCCATATTGCAGATTTCGACCTCATCGTCAGAACCAGTCGCATAGCGAAGCTGGCAATTTTTCCAGAGGTGCTGGCCAAGTGGCGCGTTCACAAGGGAAGTGGAACATGGCAAGAACATGAGAAATTTTTAGCCGAGGAGGAGAATTGGATCGTCAAGATGGAAAAGAACCAGGCTCTTACGGAAAAAGAACTTGAGGCACTGGCAATTTTCAAGCGAAGACATACCACCAGCCGCTGCATTGAAATGCTTCAATGCGGTGACCGAGAGAAAGCAGCGCGCATTCTTAAAGGTCAATCGTGGCGAGATAAAAGAGTGCAAATTTTGCGTGCACTGTGTTGGATACCCGGGTCGGGCAGATTATTGCGTACAGTTGTATCCGCTCGGAGGAGAGCTTGGTTTTGATCTCGTTTATAAATACCCAACATGAATTTTAAAAGTGCCTTGCAAAAATAGGCACGAAATATGCGTCCTCTTACTGCCTTGAAGCTCCCAAAAAATTCTATGACAAAAAATATGTCTCATGTATTTATTCGCTATAGCCCAGGATATGCCGCTTTGAATTTGTGTTGTCAACCGTTCAGTTTAGAGCAGAAATGAGCATGCATGGATACCTCTAGGAAATTAGAAACAGTAGTTTGTGATTTGTGTGGCTGTAATAAAACGACACCTGTTGCATGCCAGACAGATCTTTTGCATCGCACAACGGAAGAGATTTTTAACATTGTCCGATGTGCTGGCTGCGGATTGCAATATACCAACCCACGCCCCATTGCAGCAGAAATTGGACGCTATTACGCGTCTAATTACTCTTTTCACAATACGCCCTCTAGCTTGCGTACTATTGCATATAGTGCTGCCCGGTATGTTGCCAATAGTAAAATATTGTCTTTTTTTGCTGGTGCGTTCCCGAGAATTGGGCCGCGCCTCATTCCATTTATCAAACCAACAATTGCCGATCCGGTACGCGACCATTACTCTAGCGGGGGAGTGGGTACTATGCTCGACATTGGTTGCGGATCCGGCGTAAGCGCTAACTTCTGGGGAGAAAAGGGCGCGCTGCTCTCCTATAGTAAAATTGCAAATGTAGCTGGTGTTGAAATCAATGACCGGGCAAGGGAGTCACTTGCTGCCAAGGGAGTCGATGTTTGGGCCAATATTGAGGACATCGCCAAGAATCGGCTCTTCGGCATGATTCGTATGAATTGGTCCTTGGAACATGTGCACTCACCTTCGCGCTATTTTCAATTTATAAGGGATCATCTTGAAAAAGATGGGCGGGCAGTAATCGCAGTTCCGAATTACGATGGACTCATTTATCGGCTAGCCCCTAATTGCGTTGAGTTGCCCATTCACCTGTATCATTTCAGGCCGCTTGACGTTGAAAATTATGCACGAAAATATGGCCTGCGCATACTTGAATCACGTACCTTCTCATACCCTGGGATGTTCGTTGGAGGCGCCCAAGCAGGGATGTTTCCTGAATCTTTCATTACTCATTTTGGATTGGGTGAAGCTCGTAATTTTCAGTCTGTGCTTGCGCGCTTTGATCGCGCTGGATGGGGTAACGATATGATTATCACCCTTGCACGCGAATGACATCACGCGGGTGTTTGTTGGCTAATCATGCTGACTTCTCTGGTGGCTCAAGCGCCAATACTTATCCCGGTGTAAAAAACCATAAATGTCACTGAAGCATCACCTTCTAGCAGCTGCCTACTATCCCCTCAGAATAAGCAACTCGCTGTTACGCACAGCTGGGAGTGGTCATCAAGGTCGTTTAAGAGTGCTGATCTATCACGACATAGCCCCGCAGGATGAAGCGCGTTTCGCAGCCCATTTGCGCTGGCTGGCAAAGTCATGGCGTTTTGTTGACCCACAGCATTTCGCAGAGATGATTTCCGGCGATGAAGCGGTTCGAGAAGATAGCCTGCTCCTGACCTTTGATGATGGCTTTGCATCTGATCGCCGTGTTGCTGAAAATGTACTAAATCCAATGGGCATTCGCGCGCTATTCTTCGTAGTGTCCCATTTTGCTGCACTCTCCGGAAAAGATGATTGGCGTGGTTACGTTGCCCGGAATATCTGGCCGGGCATTGAACCGGGTGATGTTCCAGATCACCGGCGAAACATGACATTTGATGATCTTGTCTACCTTCTGGAAACTGGTCACAGCATCGGTGGACATACTGCCAGCCATGCACGCTTGTCACAAGTGGCACCAGAAAACATGTCAGCGGAAATCGCTGGGGGTGCAGACATGTTGGAGCAGAGGCTGGGAGTGAAGATTGATCATTTTGCTTATACTTTTGGTGATCTGGACAGCATCAATGCAACAGCATTGTCCGTGGCTCGCAGCCGCTTCAGTTTTATCTACACAGGTATGCGTGGTGACAATGCCCGTGATATTCCGCCTTGGGCAATCAGGCGGGATGCCATCACACCTATCGATTCGTTCTCGTTGGTAGGCGCGCTTCTGGAGGGTGGCGCAGATCGGCGCTATGCCCGCAATCTGGCCGAGTATGAATCGTGGGGAGAAGGAACATAAAGACCCCATAATGCGAGATACCCGATAATTTTAGAAATTAACTGGCAAAAAATTCGTTATGCGCCCTCTGACTATGGCCCCTTTGCCCAAGCGGGTTGATTTGTTTTTATTCTTGCTGAACTCCACCCTGCCGGATGCCGCGCTTGCCGCTCCATGGTGCCGTTCTAACGACGAGGCCTTTTGGTTTTCCCGCTCTGCCTGGTCGCTGGCAGTTGTCACCCGTTGGCGGCGGCAGCTGGTGCATACGGAAAATGTAATTGTCTGGATACCGGATTTTTTCTGTAATGCCTCCCTTGCGCCACTGCGGGATATGGGTGCGCAGCTAGTGTTCTACCCGGTTACCGATCAGTTGGCACCCGACATCAATGCCTGCCACGCTCTGGCGAGTGCGCGATCTCCAGATATTTTTGTTCTGGTACATTATTTCGGGAAGCCAACACCTGCGGAGCCGATTGCTGCCTTTTGTAAAGAGCATGGCGCATGGCTCATCGAGGATGCCACCCATGTATTACAACCAGTGTCTGGCATCGGCGAGGCTGGGGATTGCGTGCTTTACAGCCCGCACAAACATCTGCCGATTCCGGATGGTGCCGTGCTCATTGTGCGTGCAAGCGGTCCTGCCGGGCTTGCCGTCCAAAAATTGGAAATGAGCGTGCTGCATAAAATATGCATTGCCGTTGTCGATTCTCATGGTACGTCCAACCGGCAGTCAGTTTTGTGGCTGTGCAAGCGCATTTTACAGCTTATGGGATTTCGATCACGTCGTTCAACTTTAAACTTTTTGGCGAAGACAGATCCGTTCGTTTCAGCAGTTGTGAATCCCGGAATGAGCAGCGTTGCAAGACGCTTATTAGGTCGCTTAACAGGCAATCTCGACGACGTGGCACGATGCAGGGAACAGAATGCGCGGAATTGGCGCGATGCGATGTTGTGGGCTAATCCCGTCAGGCCAGTAAATCTGTTGGTTGATGAACACACACCTTATCTTGGCACTTTTGCCTGTCAACAGGAGACGGGCGCGGAAGTGTTATTCGACTTTTTGCAGCGCGCCGGCCTACCCGTCACAACTTGGCCGGACCTTCCGCCAGAGGTCGTGGAGCATAGAAGAGAGCATCATTCGGCTATGGCACTGCGCCACAGCCGGTTTTATTTGCCGGTACACCAAAGCCTTGATCAGCAGCAGATTATTGCATGTGCTAAATCCCTGCTTGAAATGACTGCGATTCGATGGCAAGCGAAGGTCTTGACTTGCGACGAATGGGAGAGATATTTTCAGTGCTGCCCCAAGGCAAATTTGCTCCAATCATGGCAATATGGCGCGGCCAAGGAAGGCGCTGAAGGTTGGAAAGCCATCCGTTTTTTGATTAGCAATGAATTCGATCAACCTGTAGCGCTGGCGCAGGTGCTTACCAAGGGATTCCCATTCCTCGGTGGTATTGCCAGGTTAAACCGTGGCCCGCTTTTAATGACGACCCTGCCCGGAGATGCTGAAGTGCAGGCCAAACTGGCGGCGCTTGGAGCACTACTCCGAGAAGCGCGCCATCGGCGATGGCGAGCGATGTTTGTCGCACCAGAATTGCCGGGTTCAGACCTTGTGCGCCAAGGTTTACGAGGGCTGGGATTGCACCAAAAAACCGGCGCAGCCTGGGCCTCAGGGTTAATCGATTTAAGCAAAAGTGAAGATGAATTATTGGGAAGGCTCAATCGACGCTGGAAACGTGCTTTGCGTAAAGCTTCCGAACTCGGCGTGACTGTGAAGCGGGAAGAGCTTACCTCTTCTCGGCTTGGTGAGCTATTGAAAAGTTATTTCAATCTACAGCGACGGAATGACTTTAATGGAATAAGTGCCGATCTGATCATCGAACTATCCAAGTTTCAATCGGATGCCTGGTCTTGTATTTTGTTCGTTGCAGAAATTATAAATGAGGCTGGAAATCAAGAGTCCATTGGTTATCGTCTATGTATCCGGCATGGAAATACAACAACCGATTTTGTTGTCTCGACCAACGAGAAGGGCCGTCAATTGGAAGCCAATTACGCCCTATATTGGCAGGCTATTCTCCATGCCAGGAATAGTGGGTGCGCCTGGTTCGACATCGGAGGTCTTGGTTCAGCCACACCTAAAGGTATCGCCGAATTCAAGCAAGGACTCAATGCCATACCTTATGAGCTAGCTGGTGAGTATTGGAAGTTGTGAGCCAAGTTGAAAATTAACGAGTGAACCCACGCAATTGCTTTGCTATCCGATTCGAGGATCGGATGCAGCAGTATTAAGAAATTTTGTTTACACAAAATTCAGGCGTATTCTCAAGGCATCCTGGAGATAACATCATCTGCTCCTTATTACAGCAGGTTACTACTTTAATTTGTTGTCTAAAAATCGGGGTCTATTATAGTAAGGGTTTTTAAAGTTAAGGTAAGCGATCCTTTTTAACTCTTTGCGTCCATTAGTTATTGCATCGAGAATTATTCCTAAAGTGATTGCAATAAATGAGAGCAATCCAAACCCCATACTTAATACGGCAGATGCAACGCGTGTTACATGACCAGTTTCAAGCCATGGGTATATTACGAATGGGACTCCGACACCAATGGATAGCATCAATAGAACACCGGAAATTACAGAGAAAAATATAAATGGCTTTTCTTGCATAATAAGAAGAAATATCATTCTAACTATTTTTAATCCATCTCTGTAGGTTAATAGCTTGCTTTCCGAGCCTAAAGGCCTAGGGAAATATGAACACTTAAACTCGGTGATGGCCATGCTCATTTGGAGTGCATGAATGGTAAATTCAGTTTCAATTTCAAATCCTGACGAAGCCGCAGGGAAGGATTTAACGAATCTATTTGAAAAGGCACGGTAACCGGAGAGAATATCACTGCATCGATTTCCAAATAAGCTGGATATTAATGTTGTGAAAAGGCGATTTCCGAACTGATGGCCGAATCTGTAGGCTGTGTTGTCTTCATGTTGCCTCACAGCGGTTGCCATGTCCAGCCCTTCGGATAAAATAGCTTGTAGCATTTGGGGCGCGCATTCTGCTGGGTAGGTTGCGTCACCGTCAACCAATACATATATATCAGCCTCAATATCAGCGAACATTCTGCGAACTACTTGTCCCTTGCCCTGCAGTTTCTCATGCCTAATAATGGCACCAGCATTAATGGCCTCTTGTACTGTGTTATCAGTTGAATTGTTGTCATACACATAGATAGGGCTGGATGGGAAAACTGACCTAAAGTCGTTAACTACTGATGCAACTGATATTCCCTCGTTATAACAGGGAATTAGAATGGCAATATTTAAATCGCAACTTTGTATGATTGGTTCTTTTTTATCCATACGACCTCGTGATGAACTAATGTTGCAATAACTTGCATTGATATAGGAATGGGCAGATTCAAGAACCAACCGCAACAGTTAATGTTTGGCAGCGGTTTTAGCGAGTTCCATATTGTGCAGGAGTTCGCTGTAAATATCTACCGGTGATCGAAATTCGAGCGCTGATTGTGCCGTGCCATCGGGTATTTTAGCCAACACCAACCATCAGCGTGGTGCGTTCAACTAGCAGCCTGTCGGACTTAAAGGAAATCGGCTGCAAAATTGGCGGAACGGGTCATATTTCGTCGCTTTTTTGGGCAATAGAATAACTATTGCCCTGCAAAATCGCCAAGCGGGGTAAGCAAGCATTTCGCCGCAAGGCGAAAGTTCGCAAAATCTGCCCTCGTTCGGCCAATTTTTCGCTACGATTCTTCAAGTCCGACAGGCTGCTAGACTGCCCTTTGCTTGGTCGTTTAAGTGGCTCCGGTATTAACGCAGCTCGCCACCTAAATTCACTTACAATAGTTGCACTTCAGGGTTGAATCCGCCAAATGAAATTTTCTTCCATTGCTATAATTATATTGCAAAACATTAAAATTTGGATATTCAAAGCACTTAGCCTTGAACACAAGCTGGTCCCTTACAAGGTGTTGATCTCGCTTACAAATCAGTGTAATTCTCGCTGTGTTTATTGTGATATTTGGAAGATAAATTCTGAGGATAAGAGCAAACTCCAGGCAGAGTTAAAGTTGGAAGAATTAGATTCTGTTTTTAGTGACCTTGGCGAGCATCTTATTTGGCTTAGCCTGTCAGGTGGAGAAGTGACGCTTGTGCCCTATTTTAAAGAAATGGTGCTTTCCGCGAAAAAGCATTGCAAGAATCTTAAAGTTTTTACGTTCACAACTAATGCCCTTGCTCCAGACCGAGCGGTTGAATATGCGATTTTCACAAAAAAGTTGGGGTTGGATGTATTTATTACCATTAGCCTTGATGGTGATGAAGAAACGCATGATGCTCTTCGAGGCATTAAAGGAAACTTTAAGAAGTGTGTGAGACTTTATGAAATGTTGAGAACTGCAGGAGTTAACGCCCATTACGGGGTCACTGTGGGCGATGGAAATGAACAATTCATAAAAAATGACTTCCCTAAAATGGCATCTATGATCAGGTCAGTCACTTTCGTTCATAGCGGTGGTATATATCATAAAGAAAATGCTTCAGATAATTCGATTATGCTCAAAAGTTTAGCTTTGATTAATAACTGCTATAAGATTTCCAATCTTTCTGAAATAATTGAGAAAATTCACATAAAAGTATCTTATTTCATGCTTCAAAATAATATGAAGAAGAGCATTATTCCATGTGATGTTTTGAATTCATCAATTCATATTATGCCTTATGGTGAAATTAAGCCTTGCATGTACATGCCGGAAATTGGAAATATCAGGCAGTCTGGAATATTAAAGTCATTAATGGGTCCTTTTTCGGCTAAATCTAAGGCAGACATAAAAAATGACCAGTGTCCTCATTGCTGGATGAATTGTTATTCACCATACTCGATAATGCAGCACCCGTTTTTAGCTATTAAGTATCTGTTTAGAGAAATAAAGTAATGATGGTTAAGTGTTTTTTGTAGGCGGTTTCGCGGTCTTGGTGGATTTGTGCATTTTTTAGCTAGCCGTTCCGCAAAGATCCCGAAGCAGGAATACACGACCGAATTCAAGGAACAGGCGGTCAAATATGTGAAGGCAGGGAAGTCGATTTGCGCAGTAGCGAAGGAATTGGGCAAGGCTGCGAAAACGGGGAAGCTGACTTGGGCCGGGAGCAAGGTAGTAACGCAGGAGCAGATGAAGCTATCCCGATTGCGAGCTGAGAATGTAAGGCTAAAACGGGAGTGTAAAAAATAAAGCACCCCGCCCCAAGCTGCTGGCTTTCGCCAGCCTTTGTTCCAAGGAATGGGGAATTTACCCGTAGAGATTAATGTGGAACCATTACCCGTGTTTAGCCTAGACCAATTAGCAATGCCCGCCCCATTTTCCGCAATATTTTCTTTATTGCTGTTGGTGGGGTTTGATGGGATTGGCGTAATACTTCTCCGCGTATTGGGGATTGGTGCGATAAGCTTTCGCCAATGGCCACGATGGCAGACTGTCGTGCTGAGCGCAACGGTATTTGAGGTGCTGTTGTATCCCTTGGCGTTGATGAATTTGACTCCTCGAGTTTTTATTCAAGGGATAGCTTTAGCATGCATATTGTTTGGCATGTTGAAATCTTTTGGCGCATTGCACAGGAGTTTATTACGCAATAAAGCTATTTCTATTCATGTCGTTAATGTTATTGGTGCAATTAGGGCGCCAGATTATTTGCTATTGGCACTAATCATAGGCTTTGGTTTGATTGCCTTTGGGCCAGTTACAAGTGCTGACTCTTTGGATTATCACATAGGCATTTCAATCGCACTTCTTAATCAGGGAGGAATGCCATTTGTACCTGAGTGGTTCTCCGGCCGGCTTGCTGGAAATGGGGAAGTATTAAATGCTCTTGGACTCGCTGTAGGCGCAGAGCAATTTGGATCACTGCTTCAGTTTGGGGGACTGTTAGGTATTTTTGGACTGCTGTATTGTTCAGAGAATACTTCTTCAAATACCAGCGAGCTGACTTCAATGCGGGCGAATTCCATCATCAGTCTAGCCGCGCTGTCTGCGCCAGTACTGCTTTTTCTGGTTAGCTCGTCCAAGCCGCAGTTATTGCCGGTCGCTATGACATCTCTAGCTTTT
>Ga0315281_10004632_pt1 | contig 19911 bp, 13 predicted proteins | sample YL17G07_0_MG_FD_204540 | JGI IMG/M metagenome (GOLD analysis project Ga0315281, IMG submission 204540) | Sediment microbial communities from Yellowstone Lake, YNP, Wyoming, USA - YL17G07_0 | ecosystem: Environmental > Aquatic > Freshwater > Lake > Sediment | place: USA: Wyoming | collected... | reverse complement strand
GTGAAGAAGAACATGACTGCCGTGAGCGCGCGCTTCGTCTTCCAATCGCGGTCGTCAACCCAGAACCAGTGATCGCGGTACTGCACGGCGGCATATGCGTCCGCCGGCTTCTCCCTGCCGCTGTGAATCCGCACCACGTCCTGCCGGCCCTCCGACGGCATGTTTTCCGACGCGGGTACCGCGCGATGTTCCTTCAGGTGCGCCTCCGGAACGTCGATGTAGGTCGCGAAGGCTGCCAGGATTTGCAGCATGGAACGGCTGTTCACCGCCAGCTCGTTTTCCGCCCCTCGTACCGGTGAATAGGTCAGCACGTATTTCTGCTGATCCGCGGGCAACTTGAGCAGGCGCTTGATTTCAGACACCTTCTCCAGGATGTCGGCGGGCACGTCCTCATGCCGGAAGAACAGCACGGCGGCGGAGCCCTTGGCCTTGTCCGCCTCCACCCGCATCCCGTACGCGCCGGTGGTCTGCACCTCGCGCAGCAACTGCAACGCGCGCTTGAACTCCGGGTCCGCGTCCCGGACGGCACCTGCTGTGACCGATCGGTTGCGCACACCGTTGAGCGACTCGACGGTCAGTGCCAGGATGAAATCCGCCGCATAGCCGGTCTGAAGCATGAAGAAGATGTTCTTCGGATCAATCGGCGTGATGAGTCCGTGCAGGAACTTCTCCCCGGTCATCGGCACGTAGGTGATGGTGGGCCGGTCGGTGTAGATCGCTTGCGCACCTGCGGCCGCAAAATTGCCCTGGATCGCCTTTTCGGATGAGACGGTGCCGCCGACGTTCACGCCGGTCTGCAACGAGTACCCGCTGACGATGGACGCCACGTCCACGAAAACCGGCAGGTCCAGGTAGCGGAGCTTGACGATGTTGAGGAGCGTCTGCTGTTTCCACGAGTCGGCGATGGCCGTGCTGTAGTCGAAACGGTCCACGGCAACGGCCTTGGGGCCGATGTGCGTGCAACCGGCCAAAACGAGCGTGCCAGCAAGCGCCGCAGCGAGGAAGCTTTGTGGGCGAGTGGGTTTCATTGTTCCTTCCTCCCTCACGTTATTGGCTGTTGCGCTGGTGAAGGCGCGGACCACCCTCCATCACCGGGCCTCTTCGAAGACCGCCTTGACCTTGCCCTTGCGGACTGCGCGGTCGAGGGCGGCGGCGACGAGGCTTTGTGGGCGCTTGTTTTTCACTGTCCGGTCCTTTCTCTGGTTGTTGACTGTTGCGCCGGTGAAGGCGCGGGCCGCTTACGCGGGCGGCCCGCGCTTTTCACCATCGAATCACTTCACCAGTTCGATCTCACCAAGGCGCAGAATCTTGTCGAACTCTCTTGTCACGGTCCGCAGCCTGCTTCGCCTCCGGTCTCGGAAGAGTATGACATCTCGTTTCTCGTCGTCGTGATCATTGGCGAGTTGCCACCCCATCCTCAGCCTCGGGAGAGCCGGAACCGCCTCGTGTACCGCCCGTGGTGCGAACGTCGTTCGCACTCGGAATTGCAGCATCTAGGTCTCCCTGTCCCCTTGACCCCGACTGTGCCGTCCATGGCGGCCCCGATCAGGTACGGGGCGATGGTGAACTCCCAGCCGCCGCGCCAGGCGTGTCGTCAGCACCCTGGACAGTGCGTAGGGGACGCAAATGAGAATCGGCCCAATCACCAGGGCTGCGCCCGGATGCACCGCCTTGTAGATAACCAGTTGAAACACGGCGTCCAGGATGATCCCCACGGCGAGCAGAGTGCTGACGGCCGCCACGCCGCTCCGCAGCAATTCTCTTCGGCGTTGGGCATGGAAGAGCAGACCGAGCAGGTAGGGCGCGTTTCCCGCCTTGGCATCAGCTAGACCTCCGCGGACTCCCAGCAGGATGGCGAGCGCCGGCTGCAGGACGAAGCGGAAGCGCCCGGGCCCTGTGAAGCGCCGCGACAATTCCTCCAGAAACTGCCGCGAGAACAGGTACACGCGGCCCGTCTCGACGGTATCCAGGATGGCAAACGGCAACGCGGCCACCAAGACGAGGAGCGCCAGCGCCGGCACGATGGTTTTGCGTTGCAGCTTCATGTCCTTGGCCTCATGAAACGTGCCTCCCTGCCCACCGGCCGATGTGTGACCTCAGCAAGGCATCCTCGATGGCAGCTGGCCCCGACGCCTTTGGCTCGGCGGTGGCGTCAGAACTGGAATTGCGCGTACGCCGTCACGCCGCTGAAACCGAAGCGGACCTGAAGGTCCCCACCGTTGTCCCCGCTCTTTGTGACGTTGTACATGTTGGAGGCGAAACCGGCGCCCAAGCCGATGTTCTTCGTGAGAAAGTAGGCGATCGATGTGCCGAGCACGCTAATGTTGCCGTCGTAGCCCGAGACGTTGGCGGCGAAGAAGTTGCCTTCCGCCCGCCAGAGCAGCCTCTTGGTCAGCATCATGTCGAAGTGCATGCCGATCACCGGGATCGGTAAGATGACGTCGCTTTTCTTGGCGATCGTCCCGGAAGCGGTCCCCCCTCCGGAGACCGTGCCCTCGCCGGACAGCGTGAGATTGCTCCAGAGCGAGCTGATGCCGCCGTTGAGGCCGAATGTCACCTTCCCGTTGTTGATGAAGGAGTACTTGTAGATGATGTTGAGCATCTGTATCTTCGCCTTGGTGTTGACGGTGGCGCCGGCGTCGTAGGTCACGTCCCCCCACGTGATCTCCTTGTTGATCGTCCGTGTATGCTCCCGGCTCCACGGGACGTAGTCCAGGTCGATACGGCTGTGGCCCCCGAAGCGGTAGAAGCCGGTGAACTCGAAGGCAGTCAGGTTCTTGCCCAGGCCGAGGTCCTTCTCGAAGTTGATCTCGGTGCCTTCCCCGGTCTTCCCGTTGAGGCGAACCTTGGTGTCAAACGTCTGCCAGAAGCTCCCAACGCTGAACCCCCACTTGTCCGGGAACCCGCGCATCGCTTCCCGATCGGCGGCACTCACCACCGACTGTGCCAGCGCTGGCATCGCGGCCAGCATCGCAATCGCCACCAGTACCAGAACCGTCCTCTTCATCTCAACTCTCCGTTTCCGCGGTCCACCGCTGCCGGCGCCCGAGTGCTCGCGCCCAAGGCACCACCTAGGTCAACGCCATCGAGCAGCTCGCATCGACCACTCCTTTTCACATTTCATCTCCTGGCCGACCTCCGCCCCGGGCCCCGGTCCCTCACCGTTCCTCTTCGAAGACCGCCTTGACCTTGCCCTTGCGGACCGCGCGGTCGAGGGCGGCGTGGTCCTTCTCGTTCTGGTCGGCGTAGGCCACCGAGAAGGCCGCAATGGCCCGGTCGAAGGCGTCGCTCTTGCCCATGTACCCGCTGAGCATGGCCGAGTTGCCGGACCGGGCATGGGAGAGGGCGAGGGCCCGTGCGCACCATCCGGCGTAGATATCCATCTCGGCCCGGCCGAAGGTCTCCACCATGATGCTGATCTTCATGTCCCTCAGCTGACGGAAGAAGAAATGGCGCTTGGGTCCCTGGCTCCACCCGAGGAAGATGTCGCTGGCAGGCTGCATGAGCCTGTAGCCGTTCACAACGCGCTGGCCGTGGTTCGGGAAGACGCTCGCGCCCGCGTACGCCTCCAGGACCGAGGCGCGCGCCTCCTTGACCTGGAGGAACAGCGGGTCGCCCTCGCCGGCCGTCAAGAGGAGCACCCAGCAAAGCGTGCCGACGCTGCCGACCCCGACCACCTTGATGGCGGCGTCCCGGAGCTCGTAGCGGTCCAGCAGGGACTGGTAGGAACCGGGAAGCGTCGCGCGGTACGCGGCGAGCACGTCCTTGACGACCTTCTGGACCTCACCCGGGGGATGGCCCTCGGCGTGGAAGATCGTGGGAAGCTGGTCCTTGATGACGGGTTTCTCTCCCTTGAGTTCCACGAGCTTCGGGAACATCTCCTCGCCGCGGCTCTTCGCCTGTTCCTTCTCGATGCGCTTGACGGCCCGCTTGCGGAGCTCGGGGTCCAGCCCCGCGATCAGCTCTTCCGCCCCCAGCGCCCGGTACCAGAGCTCGAGCGTCTTCATCTGGCTGAACTCGGCCATGGACTCGCGGTAGGTGCGGACGCAGGTCATGGCCACATCCTTGGCCGCGCTGTCTTTCAGGCCTTTGTCCCTGAACGCCACGACGAAGCTCGCGGCGAGGCGCTTAACGTCCCACTCCCACGGCGCCGGGAGGGTCTCGTCGAGGTCGTTGATGGAGAAGATGATCTTCCGCTCCGGGGTGGCGAACCCGCCGAAATTGCACAGGTGGGCGTCCCCGCAGCACTGCACGCGGATCCCGCTGGACGGCGTGGACGCCAGGTCGGTCGCCATCGTGAGGGCCGCCCCGCGGTAAAACGCGAACGCGGAGCGCACCATGCGCCCGTGGCGGAGGGGAAGCAGGTCGGGCATGCGTCCCTTCTCCGCTTCCAGGATCAGCTCGACCGCGTCACGCCGGTCGGAGGGGGCCTTCCAGACGGCGTGTGCATCCCGGGGGCAGGCCTCCCGCAGGGCCTTGCCCGCAGCATAGTGCTCCGCCCGCGAGCGCGGCTGGACAGGAGCCTGGCCTGACTCAGAACCTGCTCGGCCTGGTTTTTTCGAGGATCCCACCGGACGTCTTCTGGCTGCGCTCATTGGGGCACCCTTCGTATCGCTTCGGTCCACAACTGATCTCTGCTGCACAAAGCCCTCCTCCGCGATTGGCGGAGGCTGTGAATCTCCACCCGGTCATTCCCCGGATGAATCCTTCTTCGACGCCCGGAGGGAAAGGGCGTTGTGCCCTTTCCCTCCGGCTGCGCGTATCACTCAGTCCGAAACTGCTTTCTTGACGGCGGCTTCCGCGTGAGCGGCATCCGCCTCCGCTTTGATGGCGGCTCCGATCGCCTTCACATCGACGGTGACCTTGAGGATCTTTCCGGTGAAGGCGTTGTCGCGTTCGTTGTAGTCCGCGGTGACCGGCGTGGCGTCATCCACCCCGACGCCCGCCGTCTCGTCGGGCGAGAAGATCGTCGCCTCGGTGCGCTCGATTCGGCCGCTGGCGACCTTCTCGCCGTTCACCAGGATCGTGGCAATGCCGCCCTTGCCGAGGCCGCCGCCGTCGTAGTCGAAGTCCATACGGATGGTGGCCTTGCCCGCCGCCACCGCTTGCGTGGCCGCGACCTTGAACTCCTGCAGCCCGAGGAAGTTGTAGGTGTAGGTCGGCCTTCCGTCCTTGAGATACAGGCTCCAGCCGCCGAAGCGGCCGCCCTGGGCGATGATCACGCCGTTGGCCCCACCCTCCGGAATCTCGACGTCCGCCGTGATCGAGAGCGAGCGGTTCTTGATGTTGATGAAGACGTTCTCGCTCATCGAGTCCATGCCGGCCGAGAGCGTGAGCGAAGTGCGGTCGCCCATGAGGTCCGGCCGTCCCGCGGAGGCCGCGCTGATGCGCTCGAAGACCCGGTCATCAATGGGCAGCACGCGATACTTGGTCGCCTCCTGGATGAAGAGGTCCTGCATCTCCTTGAGCTTCGCCGGATCAGCCGCCGCCAGGTCTTTGGCGAGGCTGAAGTCTTTGGTCGTATCGTAAAGCTCCCACTTGTCATCCTGCAGCTTGCACCGAGGCACTCTTTCCCACGGTGCCCTGTGGATGGTGGCGGCATACCACCCGTCGTGATAAATGGCGCGATTGCCGAAGATCTCGAAATACTGGGTCTTGTGCGTGCTCTTCGCAACGGCCTGGTCGAAGGAGTACACCATGCTCACGCCTTCGATCGGCGTCTGAACGGTGCCGTCAACGCTCTTGGGCTCGGGCAGGCTCGCGGCTTCCAGGACGGTGGGAGCGACGTCAATGACGTGGTGCCACTGCGAGCGGACCTGGTTGGCGGCCTTGATGCGCTTGGGCCAGGAGACGATCAGGCCGTTGCGGGTGCCGCCGTAGTTGGAGGGGATCTGCTTGGTCCACATGAAGGGCGTATCGCCCGCGACGGCCCACCCTGCGGCCATGTGCGGATAGGTGGTCGGCCCGCCCCAATCGTCGTAATGCTTGAGCATGTCCTGCACGGTCTCCTGGACCCCGTTGAAATAGGTCATCTCGTTGAACATCCCGTCCATACCGCCCTCGGCACTGGTGCCGTTGTCCCCGAGGATGTAGAACACGAGCGTGTTGTCGAGCTGACCGGTCTCGCCGACGGCATCGAACAACCGGCCGATCTCGTGGTCGCAGTACTCCCCGAAAGCGGCGTAGACCTCCATCTGGCGGGCGAAGAGCTTCTTCTGGTCGGGGGTCAGTGTGCTCCAGTCCTTGATCGCCTCGGGCTTCGCGGCGAGCTTCGTCCCCGGAGGGACGACACCCAGCTTGATCTGGCGGCCGAGAGTCTCCTCGCGCAGCTTGTCCCACCCCTGGTCGAACTTGCCCTTGTACTTGGCGATCCACTCCTTGGGCACGTGGTGCGGCGCGTGGGTGGCGCCCGGCGCGAAGTAGATGAAGAAAGGCTTGTCCGGCGTGAGCGCCTTCTGGAACTTCATCCAGGCGATGGCCTGGTTGGTCATGTCCGTCATGAAGTTGTAGCCCGGGTAGTGGGGGGTTGGGACCCGGGTCATCCCGTCGTAGAGCGTGGGGTTCCACTGGTCGGTCTCGCCGCCGTAGAAGCCGTAAAACTTGTCGAAACCGGAGCGCGTCGGCCAGCGGTCAGTCGGACCGGATGGGCTGACCTCCCACGGCGCGGTCTCGTGGTTCTTGCCGAAGAATGCGGTGCTGTAGCCGTTCAGGCGCAGCATCTGCGCCAGCTCGGCATCGTTGTTCGGCCGCTGCCCGGTGTTGCCCGGAAACCCCGTGGCGGTTTCCGTGATGCTGCCCATGTTCCCGGTGTGGTGGTTGCGGCCGGTGAGCAGCGCCATCCGCGTGGGCGAGCAGAGCGCGGTGGTGTGGAACTGGTTGTAGCGCAGTCCCTGAGTGGCCAGCCGGTCGGCGGTGGGCATGTGCACCGGCCCGCCGAAGGCGCTGGGCATGCCGAAGCCCATGTCGTCCACGAGGACGATGAGCACGTTCGGGGCGCCCTCGGGTGCCTTGACCTCGAAGCGCGGCGGGGCCTTGGCGTCGCGGACGTCGAGCACGGTGCTGTGCGGATACTGGGGTTCCGCGATCGGCAGCACCGTGCGGTCCGGTTGGGCCGTGGCCTGCGCGGCCGCGGCAGGGGACTGTTGCGCCAGTGCCGGCGTGATAACGAGCCCGGCGGCAAGAACGAGCAGAAGGACGAGAATGCGTTTCATGGTGTGGCGACTCCTTTCCGGTTCACTGCGTTTGAGTGGCTGAGACCGGCGCCCATCTGCTCAGCTGCCCACCTTCTTGTACCCGGTGTTCTCGATCGCGACGGCGAGGTTCTGGGCCGCGACGTCAAGGTGGATCGTTGCCACGTAGACCGTCCCGTCCGGGAACGACCCCCACGAGACCTTCAAACCGACCGCGTCCTTGGCGCTGTCGGTGAACGTGGCGACCGTCACACTGGAGATGACGTCCGTCGCGGCGTTCACGGTGATCGTCAGCGAGTCGCCCACCTTCAGGTAGTCCTTGATGACCACCGCGACCATCCCCTTCGCATCGGGCGGGATGATGGAGAGCTTTCCCGCATCCTTCGCAGCCTGGATGCGCGCCGGGTCGGGGGGGACGTACTGCTTCACGAGCGCCACCGCCTCCTTCGTCGACTCGGAGATCTCTTCCTTCTTGTTCTCGACGATCTTGCCCCTCAGCCCCCGCTTCTTCTTGGAATCCTCCGCGGGCGCAGCGGCGACCGGGGTCTTCTGAACTTTGCCGTCGGCGCCGTAGAAGCAGTTGTTCTGCGTCCGCGACTTCTCCTCGCCCTTGATCGAGACAACGGTCGTCTCGACCCACTGGTACTGCTTCAGCGCGGCAGCGCTCTTTCCCAGCGACTGCTTGATGGCCGCGACGTGGTCCGTGCCCCCCGCCGGCGCTGCCGGCTGTTGCGCCACGATCGCCGTGGCAGCCAACAGCGAGATTGCTCCTGCCGTGACGAACCTGCAGATGCTCATAGTGGCTCCTCCCTGTCCTGCTGCACGAATATCCTGCGCGCGCCCCAACCCGTCAATTGGCCTTTGGTCCAATAGGGACTGTTGAAGAATAGGCTCGTCCCAGCGCGCCTTCGACGTGATGCATGGCATAGGACCAGAGCCATTCGGCTGCGGGCCAGGATGGTCAACCGAGCGCGGGAGGGTCACCCTGTGCGTCCCGGATTCGTTAAGTCCGGTACGTACGCCGTCGCATGACCCGATACCACTCACGCTCGGCTCGAAGACGGTCGGGACTACTCCCCACCCTTCAGCCGGCGTGCTCCTTCGATAATCGAGTGCCATCCGGACACCAGCGAGATCATGAAGCCGTCCATCTGGAGATCGCCTGGAGCGCTGTCGTTGATAGTCGACTTGTAGCCGATGGTGAGGCCCAGGTCGTCGTTGATCTGGTACCCGAGCGTGAGCCCGACCCCAAGGTTGTCGAGCTTCTCGCCCTCGACGCCGTCGATGCTCGCCTTGCCGCCCGTGTACCACGCCCCGTCGAGCGACCCCCAGAGGCTTTCAGTGAAGTCCCGCGTCAGGTGCGCGTCCACCTGGAACATCGGGTCGGTCGTCATTGTCTTCCCCATGAAGTCGTTGTTGGTCCCGAAGAACCAGACAGCAGGGAGGAACTCCAGGGTCGTTCGCCGGCCCGGCACCCACGGGCCGAGCTGCCAGACGATGGGCGCGCCCACGCGCCCGTACCACCGGTTCTGGCCGAGGTTCAGGGACCGGGTGTTGTCGTACTCGCCGATCGGCACCGCCAGGTCGGCGATCACGTCGAGAGAGAACCCCGGCTCGTAGCGCAGGACGTCGACCAGGTTCTTCTTGGCCGGCGGGCCGATGAGGTTGACGTCGAGCTCCATCATCGGGTCGCCGAACCCGCGAGCCGTCTGGATGACCGACTGGGCGCCCGCCGTGACCTGGCCCGAGATCCGCCCCATGGGCAGCAGGACCGCGGCCAGGGCCGCGCGGTCGAACAGGGAAAAGGTGCGCGCGTAACCCGCGATGGCCAGGGTGGCGTCGATGTTGGCTCCCGGCGCCACGATATGAGCCGGATCGAACGGGTTCGTGTTGCCGCTGATCGAGTTGTAGATGACCGGAACGGCGTTTGCGCCCGACAGGGTCTTCCAGTAGAAGCGCGGCGGCACCTGCGCGGACGCCCGCGTCGCCCAGAGCGCGCCCGTGGCGAGCACTAGCGCCAGGGCGAGGAGCACTCGCTCCACCCCTCTCCTCAACTTGTTCTCGTCGTTCATGGCTTCGGCTCCTTTTCGCAAACGTCGCGAGGCTCAGCGCTCACTTCTTTGGGTCCGCCAGCATGTCCTTGGGCGGGACGAACTGCTGCTTGAGGTTGAGCGGCGGATAGCCGGTCTGGACCGGAACGCGCGGCGGGAGCTGGTCTGCGAGCGTCTCGTAGGGCGAGCGATTGGGCAGGACCACGTTGTTCCTCCGCGCGTAGTCGTCCCACAGCGCAACCATCTCCTTCAGCTTGTCGGGGCGCTCCGCGGCCAGGTCCTTCAGCTCGCCGGGGTCCGCCGCGAGGTCGAAGAGCTCCCAGTCCCCCCTGCCGAGGGGCTTGAACTCCCAGCGCAGCTTCCAGTTTCCCTGCCGGATGGCGCGGTTGCCGAAGAGCTCCCAGGCGAGCACGTCCTGGTCTGTCCGGGGCGACTCGGTCTCGCCCGCGAGCATGGGGACCCAGGACTTGCCCAAGGCCGGGGGTACGTCTTTCCCCTTGTAGGTGCTCGGATAGCTGGTGCCAGCCAGCTCGAGCAGCGTCGGCATGATGTCCGCGACGTGCATGATGGCCTGGTGGTGGATGCTCCCCTTGGGCCGCTGGACCAGGGGCCCGCTGACGATGAGCGCGTTCCGGATGCCGCCCTCCGCGAGCCATGCCTTGTACTGGCTGAAGGGGGTCATTGAGACCTGCGCCCACATCGGCCCGTAGGCGAGCCAGGAGCCGGGGTCGCCCCACGCGTTGGGGTTGTTCTGCGACCAGTGAATCGCCGCGAAGAGATAGTCGCGCGAGCCGGGCGAGCCCGCGATCATCTTGAAGAGGTCGTTCCCTTCGGCGCCGTTGTCGCCGAAGACGATGAAGACCGTGTTGTCGTACTCGCCGATCTGCTTGAGGTGGTCAATGAGCCGCCCGACGTGGTAGTCCAGGTTCTCGACCATGCCGGCGTAGATCTCCATCTTCTTGCCGAAGAACGCCCGGGCCGCCGGGGCCAGCAGGACGGGGTCGGGCACGAACCACATCCGCTCGGCGAGCTGGGTGCCCGCCGGCATGATGCCGAGTTCGATCTCCCGCTTCAGGCGCGCCTGCCGCACCGCGTCCCAGCCCTTGTCGTACTCCCCGACGTGACGGTAGCGCCACTCCCTGGGCAGGTGGTACGGCTCGTGCGGCGCCTGGTGGGAGACGTAGGCGAAGAAGGGCTTGCCGTCGCCGTGGTTGGCGTCGATGTAGGAGATCAGCTTGTCGGTGTAGGTCTTGGTCGCGTAGTAGTCCTTGGGCAGGCTCCGCAGGTAGCGCCCGTCCTCGGTGTAGAGCGACACGGGATTGGCGGCCGCGAAGTTCCACATGTCCCAGTAGCTGCCCATCCCGTCGAGGAGCGAGAAGTCGCGCTCGAAGCCGCGGGCGGCCGGGATCTGGGTGGGTTTCTTCCCCAGGTGCCACTTGCCGACCATGTAGGTGTGGTAGCCGGCGTCCTTGAGCAGCTGCGGCAGCGTGACCACGCGGTCGTTGAGGTCGCCCTCGTAGCCGTCGAGGCCCACCTGGTTCGGCGCCGTGAACTCGCCCATGTTGCCCAGGCCGTTCAGGTGCGTGTCCACGCCCGAGAGGAGCATCGACCGGGTGGGCGAACAGGTCGCGTGCGTGTAGAAGGTCGTGAAGCGCACTCCATTCTTCGCCAGGGAGTCGAGGTTCGGCGTCTTGATCTCGCTGCCGAACGAGCCCATGTCGGAGAAGCCCATGTCGTCGCCAAGGATGATCACGATGTTCGGCCGACGCTGTGCCTCTCCGGCAGCGGGCGCGGCGGCGTGGTCGATCCCTCCCGCGGGCGCTGCCGGCTGCTGCGCCACTATCGCCGTGGCAGCCAACAACGAGATTGCTCCTGCCGTGAGAAACCTGCAGATGCTCATAGTGGCTCCTCCCTGTCCTGCTGTACGAATGTCTCTCGCGCGCCCCGAACCGTCAATTGGCCTTTGGTCCAATGCGCGGCTGCTGAAGATGAACGGAGTACAGGCACGGCAGCGGCATCGGCCTGAATCACGGGATACTACCAGGGCCATGCCCCTGCGCGCCAGGATTCCCCAGGACGAGTGATCTCTCCGAAGCTGACAGCCTTGGTTCCGCACGATGCCGTTGGCCCCGCCGGCACGTATAAAATCAACCTATGGGACGGTGGACGCGTCTGTCTATCGGAATTCCGCAAAAACCGAGCGTCCGACGACAGCGCATCAAAGGTGCGCAGCGTGCATCCTCGCCTGCCGTCACCGTGGTGGATATCAGCGATCCTACTGCCGGCGAAGAGGGCCTCGAAGTCCTCTCCCAGGATTTGCTGAAACTCGAGAAAAGGCCTTTGCGGGCAAGGCGGCTCATCGTCCGGCTCGAGGGCAGCCTGGTCCTCTTCCATTCGACCAACCTTCGTGTGCGGACGCGCACGACGGTTCACAACCAGCTGCTGGCATACGTCGTCATCGGTCCGGAGGCCAGGGGGACGGCGAACGGTCTGCCCATGCGGTCCGACCTGATGCTGGCAGTCGGGCCGGGCACCCAGGTCGAGTTTGTCGTCGAGGCTGGATACAAGAGCGTCACCGTCCTGGTCCCACCGGCTGTGCTTGAGTCGCACTGGATCGGTAGGCAACGCGAGGGTCACTTTCGCGTGCCGCGCGGCATGGAGGTGCTCGAGGTGGATGCTGTCCATGCACGCGGGCTGTTCGAGTGGGGAGAACGTCTGGCGAACACTGCCGCGCGCCAGCCCACGCTGTTCAACGGCCAGGAGGAAACACTTGCCGCGGCGCAGATCGAGCTCCTCGAAATGCTTCTTGCAGCCCTCGACACAACCACGGCTCCTCAGCGCACTCGTAGCGACCAAACGCGCCAGACTCACAGTCGCGTCGTCAGGCTCGCCGAAGACTACGCGTTGGCGCATGCCGGCGATCGGCTCTATGTGACTGACCTCTGCGTCGCCACAGGGTTCAGCGAGCGCACCATGCAGTACGCCTTCCAGGAGGTCATGGGCATGAGTCCTCTCGCCTACCTGACCCGGCTGAGACTGCATCGGGTGCGCCAGGCACTGCGGATGGCGACTCAAGGATCAACCACAGTTTCCGCCGAGGCGCTCAATTGGGGGTTTTGGCATTTCGGTGATTTTTCGCGCGCCTACAGGGACTGTTTTGGCGAGCTGCCATCGGAAACACTGCGACGACCGGCGGATGGCACGCGACGGTAGGCCGCGAGCAGTGTCACAAGGACTCGGGCGGCCCAGGGCGATCACCGGCGAGAAGAGGGATCCGGAGCGTCGAACTGCAAAACCGGGTTCAGGCCTGGGATGAGTCCGTCATGTCGCACACACCCCACCGAACCCGGGCACCATCCCTGCCAGTCGGCCTGTCTTCCCAAGCCACGGTTCCCACCACCGCTCACGGGCTCGTCGGCGGGGGCACGACCTGGTAGTAGGGCCCCTTGTCGCACTGCTGCTGCTTCAGCCAGCTGGGCCCGCACTGGTAGAGAGTCTCGCCCTTCACTGACATCTTCAGGCAGCCCGACGGTAGCTGCCACATCGTGGAGTCCATGGGCAGGGGGCTGGTCACCGGCGGCGGCGGCGGGGCCGACGGCGGCGGAGGCGGGCTCGACGGGGGCTTGGACACGATGGCTGCGACCACCGCGACCGTCGCAATGACTGCGACGGACTGGTAGACGGGGTGACGGACGACGACGACCGCTGAGGCGGTGCCGTAGCTGGTCAGGGCGACCAGGAGGCCGGCAACGGCGAGACGAATGGTACGCATGCGTGGCTCCTTTACCTGAACGCGTTGGCGGCGTCCTGGAAGCTGACCTCGGTGGCTCCCTGTGGTCTGGGCAGGGCGAAGCTGGCGTCTGGCAGCTTCGGGTCGAGCTTCCACTCGGTGTACTCCACCATGAAGTGGGGCCGCAGAGGGTGATCGACGTAGATCACGAGCGATCGGGCTGGCAGCGCCGTGCCCGGATCGATCCAGTACTCCACCCTGAGTGCCGCGCTCGACAGTACGAGGTGCTCCACCTTCTTGCCGTGCATGGTGGCTTGTTCTGCCCGCACGGCCTCGGTGATCCCCGCAGTGACAGCGGCGTAGGGGTCGGCGACGAGCAGCTCGTCGAAGGGCATGTTCAGGCCCCCCTGCTCCCCTGCGGCGGCGAGCATGGCGTCGAGCGTGGCGGGGGCGCTCGTGGTGCCCCACTTCCCCGAGCCCGGCACAAGCACGGTCATGGCCTTCCCGTCGAACGCGAAGCGGAAGTCGGGCAGGTCACCAAACCGGCGCGCAGCCAGGCCGTCCGGGCGGCGCACGGCCACGTCGTAGTCATTGAAGAAAGTGGCCAGCGTTCCGGAGGCCAAGGGGAGTTCGAGCGAGGCCCGGCCGCGCACGGTGAAGGTCTTGGCCGCCTGCAGGCGGTCGCACATGCGCTTCAGGAGCGCCATGGCCGAAGGGTCCTTCGCCGTTGCTGCAACGGCCGGCGGCGGACTGGGTTCAGACGCCCGCGCTGGGGCGGCTCCTACCCCCAGGGCGAGGAAAAGCGCGGCGGTGGTCCAGGTGGCGAGTTTCATGAGGTTCTCTCCATGTCGCGCCAAAGTATCAACCTGGGCGGACGAGACGGTCTATCGGAATTCCGCAAGAGCCGATGACGACTCCCGACCGCGCTTCACCGCCGCAATCTGGATCGTCGTCTGCGGTCACGGTCGTCCAACTCACCGATCCCACGACCGCCAACGAGACGATCGACGTTCTCGGGCAGGATGTGATGAAGCTAGGTTCGCAGGTGGAGCGATCCTTATGCTCGATTTCTCCCTTCTGGTTGTGGTCGTGATCAATGTCAGGCTGGTTTGACGACTGCGAACAGCAGGTTGGGACGGACGGTACTCGGTCTCCGGATGAGGAAGGAACGGGCCGGCCGCGAGCTAGCGGCCGGCCCGTGGCCTTTCCCGGCGCGGGCGTGATTAGAACGTGAAGAGCGCGTAGGCGACTAGGCCGCTATAGCTGTACCTGATGTACCAATTCCCGCCGTGGCTCCCTGTCGTGTTGATGTCGGCGGTGGTGGCGGCGAACCCGGCGCCGAGCCCGACGTTCCTGGTCACGAAGTAGTCGAGCGACGTCCACGCCTCCCACAGTTTGACGTCGTAGCCGGCGACGCTGGCGTCGAAGATGTAGGCGTTCGCGCGCCAGAACAGTCGCTTCACCAGCGTCATGTCGAAGTGGACGCCGACGACCGGCACCGGGAGAACCTTGGCGTGAACCTCGGTCTGGGTGACCCCGGTTCCCCCTTCCACCACGCCTACCTGCCTAGTGAGCTTGGTGTCGAGGATGAACGTACTCAGGCCGCCGTCGAGCCCGAAGTTCACCTTGCCGTTGTTGAAGAAGGAGTACTGGTAGATCAGGTTGTACATCTGGCCGTCACCTTGAGCGTCCACCTGGGCGCCGACCTCGTACACCGCGTCGTCCCAGCGGATCTCGCGCTCGAGGACCCTCGTGCTGGAGCGGTTCCAGGCCAGGAAGTCGAACCTGAGCTGGCTTCTGTCGCTGAACCGGTAGAAGGCCTTGAGGTTGAAGTCGTCCTGCTGGGAGGGCAGGCCGAGGTCCTGCTCGAGATCGATGGTGGTGCCGGCTTCCCCGTACTTGCCGTCGAGGCGGATGCGGGAGTCGAACGCCTGGGCGAACGTCCCGAGGCTGAACCCCCACGTGTCGGGGACGCCGCGTATCGCGACTCGCTCCGCGTCGCTCACAACGGACTGTGCCTGGACCGGGGCCGCGGCCAGGACAGCGAGAAAGATCAGGAGCATCGGGTTTGTCCGCATTGTTCAAATCTCCCTGGTCGTGGCCCGGGCGCGCTGGCGCTCACCTCTTCGACTCGGAGCCTCCGGCGCAACCTTGCTTTCAGGTGCTACCCGGCACGCCGGCTCCGAGAGGGTTGGCGCGCTTCACCACCTGACGTAGCCCGAGTGTAGAACATCCGCCAGTGGGAGCCTTCGCAACCGGCCGCCGGGCAGGGGCCCGCCAGTGGCGAGGGGAAGCGAAAGGGCCAGCCGTGAGCGTTCGGCTGGCCCGACAACTGTACGGCGCAGTCGGCGTCAGAACTGGAACTGCGCGTACGCTGTCACGCCGCTGAAACCGTATTTGACGCGCAGGTCCCCACCGTTGTCCCCGGTCTTTTTGATGTTGTAGTAGTCGGAGGCGAAACCGGCACCCAGGGCGATGTTCTTCGTGAGAAAGTATTCGATCGAGGTGCCGAGCACGTTGATGTTGCCGTTGTAGCCCGAGACGTTGGCGGCGAAGAAGTTGCCTTCCGCCCGCCACAGCAGCCTCTTGGTCAGCAACATGTCGAAGTGCACGCCGATCACCGGGATCGGGAGGATGACGTCGCTCTTCTTGGCGATCGTCCCGGAAGCGGTCCCCCCTCCGGAGATCGTGCCCTCACCGGAGAGCTCGAGATTGCTCCAGATCGCGCTGACGCCGCCGTTGAGGCCGAACGTCACCTTCCCGTTGTTGATGAAGGAGTACCTGTAGATGATGTTGAGCAGCTGTATCTTCGCCTTGGTGTTGAGGGTCGCACCGGCGTCGTAGGTCACGTCCCCCCACTGGATCTCCTGGTCGATCGTCCGCGTGTGCTCGCGGTTCCACGGGACGTAGTTCAGGTCGATACGGCCGTGGTCCCCGAACCGCCAGAAGCCGGTGAACTGGAAGGCAGTCAGGTTCTTGCCCAGGCCGAGGTCCTTCTCGAAGTTGATCTCGGTGCCTTCCCCGGTCTTCCCGTTGAGGCGGACCTTGGTGTCGAACGTCTGCCAGAAGCTCCCAACGCTGAACCCCCACTTGTCAGGGAACCCGCGCATCGCCTCGCGATCCGCGGCACTAATCACCGACTGTGCCAGCGCTGGCATCGCGGCCAGCATCGCAAGCGCCACCAGTACCAGAACCGTCCTCTTCATCTTCATCTCTCACTCCGTTTCCGCGGCCCACCGCTGCCGGCGCCCGCGTGCCCGAACATGTGCCAGCGATTCCGTCTCGCCCTCATCTGTTTTCTGTTGCTGCAGACCCTTTGCATATGTCCCTGGTCTTGTGTCGCCCGTCAGTCTACCGCATTGCGTCAAGGGACGACCCGTTCGGACCTGCCCCGGGGCCACGGAAATCGCGTTCACTCCGGGTAACCGGCTCACGGCGACGCCCAGCCGGGCGTGGACCCGTTCCCTTCCGACGTGTCGGAGACTCACGGAGCCAGTGTGCAGGTTATTTCTGTCCTGTCTATTGGCCTTTGGTCCAATGGATTCGGGATGAGATCGCGGGTAGCATCGGTTCGTCGTGCGAGAGGAGAGAACACCATGAAAAAGACAACGGGCGTGATGATGATGCTGGCCCTCGCGGCCACACTGGCCGCCGGCGTGGCGGTGGCGGCCTGGGACCCGCAGGAGGAGCAGAAGAACCTCGCGGCCGCCGAGGAGACGATCAAGAGCTTCAAGGCCACCGAGCCCAGCCTCGAGGTGTACTTCAAGGAGGCCTTCGCATACGCGGTGTTCCCGACCATCGGGAAGGCCGGGCTCATTATCGGCGGCAGCCACGGCGAGGGGTTGGTCTTCAAGAGCGGCAAGGTCGTGGGCAATGCCACGGTGACACAGGCGAGTGTCGGCCTGCAGGCCGGGGCCGAGTCGTACAGCGAGCTGGTGTTCTTCAAGGACCAGGCGACGTTCGAGAACTTCAAGAACGGCAACGTCAAGCTCTCCGCCCAGGCGTCCGCCGTCGCAAACAAGCAGGGAGCTGCCGCCACGAGCTCCTACAACGAAGGCGTGGCGGTGTTCGTGAAGTCGAAGGGGGGTTTGATGGCCGACGCGTCGGTCGGCGGGCAGAAGTTCAAGTTCGAGCCCAAGCAGTAAGCCGACGCTGGCGCGGTCCGTCAGCGACTGATCGGGGCCGGAGTGCCTGCCGGCGCGTCGGCCAGCGCCGCGGCGACCAGGCGCTCCTGTTCGAACTGGAAGATGCGGGCGGAGCCGGTCGCTGGACTCGGGTTCTCGGGGCGGCCGATGTAGCCCAGCGGCAGGCCGGGGGCGACCTCGCGCAAGCGCGGAGAGACGAAGCTCCAGGCCCCCATGTTGGCCGGCTCCTCCTGCACCCAGCGCAGCTCCTGCACGCCGGGGAGCGTGCGCAGAACGGCGGCCAGCTCGTCCGCCGGGAACGGGTAGGGCCGCTCGACCCGGACGATCGCGGTCCTCGAGTCGGCCTGCTTGCGGCGGCGGTCCAGGAGGTCGAACGCCACCTTGCCGGTGCACAGCACCAAGCGCGTGACCGCCGGCGGCGGCGCGGGGTCGGAGAGGACCGGCCGGAACACCCCGTTGAACTCCTCGGCGCGGCTCTTGGCGGCCTCCGCCCGGAGCAGGCTCTTGGGGGTCATCACGACGAGCGGCACGCTGCGCGAGGAGTGGGCCTGCGCGCGTAGCAGGTGGTAGTACTGGGCGGCGGTGCTGGGCACCGCCACGCGCAGGTTGCCGCACGCAGAGAGTTGGAGGAAGCGCTCCAGGCGCGCGCTCGAGTGCTCGGGGCCCTGGCCCTCGGAACCGTGGGGGAGCAGCAACACCAGCTTGCTGTGCTGCCCCCACTTCTCCTCCGCGGCGGCGATGAACTGGTCGATGATGATCTGCGCGCCGTTGGAGAAGTCGCCGAACTGCGCCTCCCACATGACAAGCGCGTCGCTGCGCGCCACCGAGTAGCCGTACTCGAACCCGAGCACCGCGTACTCCGACAGCAGGCTGTCGTACACGAGGAACGGCGCCTGCTCGGGGGCGAGGTGCTGGAGCGGGGCGTACTCGGCGCCGGTGTCCTGGTCCACGAGCACCGAGTGTCGCTGGGAGAACGTGCCGCGCCGGGAGTCCTGCCCCGAGAGCCGCACCGGCGTGCCCTCCAGCAGCAGCGAGCCCAGCGCGAGCAGCTCGGCGGTGCCCCAGTCCACGGCGTCCTGGACCAGCATCTGGCGGCGCTGGGTCAACAGGCGCGCCAGCTTTGGGTGGACGTGGAACCCCTCGGGGACCGTGGTGGCGCGCTGCAGGATCTGCTCGAGCGACGGGAGCGAGACGGGTGGCGGCGGCGCCTCGGCCTCGGCGGCGGCGGGCGCGACGTGCGGGAGCGGCGCACCGGGGGGTGCGCTCTCGTGCGTGGCGGCGAACGCGGCCTCGAGCCTGTCCTGGAAGTCCTTCAAAGCGCTCTCGGCCTCCTCCAGCGACATGTCGCCGCGGTTGACCAGCCGCTCCGTGTAGAGCTTGCGCACCGAGCGCTTGTCGCGGATCCTCGCGTACATGATCGGCTGGGTGTAGGCGGGCTCGTCCGCCTCGTTGTGGCCCCAGCGGCGGTAGCCGACCACGTCCACCACGACGTCCTTCTTGAACTCCCTGCGGAAGGCGAGCGCGAGGTCCATGACGTGCACGCACGCCTCGGGGTCCTCGCCGTTCACGTGGAAGACCGGCGCCTGGACCATCTTGGCCACGTCCGTGGCGTACACGGAGGAGCGCGCGTCAGCGGGCGAGGTGGTGAAGCCGATCCCGTTGTTGACCACGATGTGGACGGTTCCGCCGGTGCGGTAGCCGGAGAGCGCGCTCATGTTGAGCGTCTCCGCCACCACGCCCTGCCCGGCGAACGCCGCGTCGCCGTGGATCAGGATCGGCAGCACCTCCTCGCGACCGGCATCACCTCGCGTGTCCTGCAGTGCGCGAGCCATCCCCTCGACGACCGGGTCCACCGCCTCAAGGTGGCTCGGGTTGGAGGCGAGGGTGATGTGCAGCGTCTCGCCGGCGGGACCGGTGAAGGTGCCGGTGGCGCCCAGGTGGTACTTGACGTCGCCGGTCCCCTCGCGAGAGAGCGGGTCGACGTTGCCCTCGAACTCCCGGAAGATCTTCTCGTAGCTCTTGCCCAGGATGTTGGCGAGCACGTTGAGGCGGCCGCGGTGGGACATGCCGATGACGGCCTCCTCGGCGCCGGTCGCTGCGGCGCCGGACAGGAGCCGGTCGAGCGTCGGGATCAGCGCCTCGACCCCCTCGAGGGAGAAGCGCTTGTGGCCGACGTACTTGGTGTGGAGGAAGCGCTCGAACGCCTCGGCGGCGTTGAGCATCGCGAGCGCCCGGCGCTTGGCGGGAGCGTCGAGCCAGGCAAGGGGGTCGGCGCCTTCGACCCGCTTCTGGATCCACCCCTTCTGGTCGGGCTCCTGGATGAACATGTACTCGACGCCCAGCGTGCCGCAGTAGGCCTCCCGGAGGATGCGCTCGATCTCACGCAGAGATGCGCGCTCGCGGCCGCCGACGCCGCCGGTGTAGAACTCCCGGTCCAGGTCCCAGACGGTGAGGCCGTGGCGGTCGAGCTCCAGCTCGGGGTGGGTGGGGATCTCGGTCGAGAGCGGGTTCGTGTGAGCGACGAGGTGGCCGCGCACGCGGTACATGTTGATGAGAGCCAGCACGCCCGCCTGCTTGGCGACCAGCGCATCCACCCCGCGCTCGGAGAAGTACGGGTTCGTGTCGCGGGCGAGCCGTACGGGTTCGTGCGGCACTGCGAGGGAGGTGAAGACCTGCTCGTAGAACCCCTCGTCGCCGGCGAGCAACCCGGCGACGCTGGAGAGAAGCTCGGCGCTCTCGGCTCCCTGGATGACGCGGTGGTCGTAGGTGCAGGTGAGCGTCAGCACCTTGCTCAC
>Ga0315281_10004631_pt1 | contig 19916 bp, 14 predicted proteins | sample YL17G07_0_MG_FD_204540 | JGI IMG/M metagenome (GOLD analysis project Ga0315281, IMG submission 204540) | Sediment microbial communities from Yellowstone Lake, YNP, Wyoming, USA - YL17G07_0 | ecosystem: Environmental > Aquatic > Freshwater > Lake > Sediment | place: USA: Wyoming | collected... | reverse complement strand
TTGTAGCCCGCCTTGGTCAAAGCATCCTGGAAGCGCGTCTGATCTTGAATCCAGCGCGGCTCATCTTTAGTCGGTAGAACAATCCCCACCGCTAGACTGCCCGCTGGCACGGCTGCACCCAATCCAGTGAAGTCACTGGCCTGATAGTAGCCGGAGTCGATCAGCGCGGACTGGACGTTGCTCTTGTCCACCGAGATGACAACCGACGGCTTGGCCGGGACATCCGCCTTGCCGTTGTTGTAGGTCTTGGTCTGGGCCGGTGTCTGGCCCTGAGCAAACGCCACGGCCGCCGCGATGGCGTCGTTCACCAGCGTGCGCACATCCTTGAAGACGGTCATGGATTGCTTGCCGTCAATGATGTATTGGACGGAAGCCTTCTCGGCGTCCTGGCCGGTCACGAGGTAGCTCTTGACATCCTTGTCGGCGCCGAAGGCATCGGCAATCGCGCGGGCCGTGCCGTCGTTCGGGGCCAGGATGAAAACGGCACCCTTGTCGGCCGTCGTCGCCTTGGTCAGGTTGGACTCCGCCAGAGTCTTGGCGGTGTTGAAGTCCCAGTTGGTCGTGACCTGCCCGATAATCTGGGCTTCCTGGTCGCGGGTCAGCGTCGCATTGCTCTGCAGGCTGAGTGCCTGGTCGGAGTTCTTGATGACGAAGGTGCCGTCGGCCACCTTGGGTTGCAGTTTCTCCCACGCGCCTTCGAAGAACAGGAAGGCGTTGTTGTCGGAAGCGGCGCCAGCGTACAGGTACAGCGGGTTGCCAGCCCCGGTGGCGTGGTCAATCAGGTACTGCGCCTGTTGCGCCCCAACTTCCATGCTGTCGAAGGTCACATAGTAATCCACCGAAGCCGTGTCGCGAATCAGCCGATCGTATGAGACCACCTTCACCCCGGCCGCGTGCGCTTCGTCGGCGGCGGCCGCCGCCGCTGAGGCGTCCTGCGGGCAGATGATTAGAACTTTGATGCCCTGCGAGATCAGCGCTTCAACGTTCGCCTTCTCTTTAGCCGAATCGCCCTGGCTGAACAGAATCTGAACATTGTAGCCCGCCTTGGTCAAAGCATCCTGGAAGCGCGTCTGATCTTGAATCCAGCGCGGCTCATCTTTAGTCGGTAGAACAATCCCCACCGCTAGACTGCTTGCCGGAGGTTGCGTGGCAACAGGTTGCGTGGCGGGAGGCTGTGTAGGGGCTTGGGTGGCCGGGGTGCACGCCGCAAGAGTCAAGGCACCGATGGCCAGCAAGTTGAGTGCCGTAAATAGCCAGCGTTTCATGTCAAACATCTTTGTCTCCTCCATAGAGAGTTAGGTCAATTGGGAACGGGTTGAATAAGAAGCATTAAACGATGGTAGAGATGCGGCCTCACCTCCTTTCAGGCATGGCTAACTTACGCGCGCCGCGAAATCGGTGACTGACACCTTTTGTCGGCCTGCGGATCTGCAGGCTTTGGGCGTCTCAAGGCGCAACCGGGACACCACTGGCGAGAGATGACCTTCTAAATTTTAACATAAATTGGTTGATCTCATGTCTACCTCGCAGACACATCCGACGGGCGCTAATTTTGCCGCCGCGGGCGGTATTGAATGGCCTCGGCAATGTGCGCGGGTTGGATGGACTCCGCGCCCGCGAGGTCGGCAATGGTGCGCGCGAGTTTGAGCACCCGGTGAAACGCGCGCGCCGAAAGTTGCAGTTGATTCATTGCGGCTTTGAGGAGCGACGTGCCCGCGTCATCCAACTTGCAATACTTGCGGACATCGGCAGGGCGCATATCGGCGTTGCAGGCTAAATCTGTTCCTGCGAACCGGGCGCGTTGCCGCTCCCGCGCGGCCTCCACCCGCGCCCGCACGGTCTCTGAAGATTCCCCCCAACGCTGGTCGGTCAATTTCTCATACGCCACGCGCGGCACATCCACGTGAATGTCAATGCGGTCGAGCAACGGGCCGGAGATTCTTTTTTGATAACGGGTCACCGTCGAGGGTGAGCAAGTGCATTCGTGCGTGAGGTCGCCCCAGTAACCGCACGGGCACGGGTTCATGCTGGCGATGAGCATGAAGTTGGCGGGAAACGTGAGCGAGCCTTTGGCGCGCGCGATGGTGACGATTTTATCTTCGAGGGGTTGGCGGAGGACTTCGAGGGTCTTGGAAGCGAATTCTGGAAGTTCGTCCAGAAACAATACACCACGATGGGCAAGGGAAATCTCGCCGGGGCGCGGGTAGTTGCCCCCGCCGACAAGACCCGCGTGCGAAATCGTATGGTGCGGCGCGCGAAAAGGACGATGTTGGATGAGGGGCGTCCCCGGCGGCAGTTGATCGGCGACAGAGAAGACGCGTGTCACGTCGAGGGCTTCGTCAATCGTCATGCGCGGGAGGATGGAGGGTATGGCGCGCGCGAGGAGCGTTTTGCCTGCGCCCGGCGGCCCGGCCATGATGACGTTGTGCCCGCCCGCCGCCGCGACTTCAAGCGCGCGTTTGACGTGCTCCTGCCCTTTGACTTCGCGAAAGTCGTTGGGGACGAAGACCGGGTCCGCGCCCACTTCGGGATTCACGGTGAGCGGCGAGATGAGTTCCGCGCCGGAGAGGTGGTTCACCAGTTGGGCGAGGTTCGCCACCGGGATCACGTTCACGTCCGGGACGAGGGCGGCTTCGGGCGCGTCGGCCTCGGGCACGAACACCGTCCGGTATCCGGCGCTCCGCGCGAGGGCCGTCATCGGTAGAATGCCGCGCACGTGGCGCACGCTTCCATCTAAAGAGAGTTCGCCCATCACCAACGTCCCCTCAAAACTTTCCGGGAGAATTTGTCCGGCGGCGGCGAGCACGCCGAGGGCGATGGGCAAGTCGTAGGCCGGGCCTTCTTTGCGAAGCGAGGCCGGGGCCAGGTTGACGGTGAGGCGTTTGCTGGGGAAGTAAAAGCCCGCGTTGCGAATGGCGGCTTGCACGCGCTCGCGGCTTTCCTGCACAGCCGTATCGGGCAGGCCGACGACGACGAAGGAGGGCAGGCCGTTGGCGGTGTCCACTTCCACTTCGACAATCGCGCCTTCGAGGCCGATGACGGCGCAGGAGAAAACTTTGGCAAGCATAAGCCGAAGTGTACGCAAAGCCGGCAGGAAGCGCAAACTCTGAGCCAAGGCTTATAACCGGCATGATGAACTTCCCCGTATCTGAGGAAACTCGTCACTTCCGCCACATTTCGGAGTTGATTACCCTGTTACAAGGGTGAATGTCAGCCCGGAGTGTGCGCCAGTCTGACAAGAGGTGTCCAGCTTAATCGGGTTGACGCACCATCATAGGAGTTACACAGTTGGGCGCGCAAACATGGGACTTAAGCCCCTTGTCGGGCGTGTTTGACCTTTGAACTGCGTAACTCATACATCAGTTGAGCGGCGGTTGTCATTGTCTATATTCTCTCCGGCGCCTCCACTCTCGACTTGGCGACAGCGTTTCAATCGCCTGCCTATTTTTAACCGCCTCTTGATCGGGAACTCGGCGGTCATCGTCGTGGGCGCCATCGGCGGCACTCTGCTCACGCACTTTGTGGCCGATTTGCAACTCGAAGCGGATTTCTGGCTCATGAGTTTGTTTGCCGCCCTCGGCATTCTGCTCAGCCTGTTCGTCAATTACTGGATTGTCAAAACCGCGTTGCGTCCCTTGCACGAATTGCGCGAAGCGGTGGATCGCGTGGAGGTCAGGCAGGCCAACGCTCAAGTGTCTTTGACCAGCGACTCGGATCCTGACCTCAGCCAGTTGGCGGTGGCCATCAGTTCAATGCTTAATCGCATGGAGGGCCGGACGTTGCAGTTGCGCGCCCTCTCCGAACGCGCCATCAACGCTCAGGAAGAAGAGCGCAAACGCATCGCGCGCGGCTTGCACGACGGCATCGGCCAGGATCTCTCCATGCTCATCATCAATTTGGAGCGGCTTGAAGCGGCGGTTCCAGTTGACGCGTCCAACTTGCAGGAGCGCCTCGCCGCCGCGCGCCAGGCGGTGATCCACACGCTGGAGGATTTGCGCCAGGTCGTCTACGACTTGCGGCCAACCATGCTCGACGACCTCGGGCTGGGACCGGCTATCCGCTGGTACGCGCGCGCCAATCTGGAAGAGGCCGGTATCCGGGTGAAGTTTGATGGCTTCGATGAAACCATGCGGTTGGCTCCCCAGTTAGAGACGACCCTGTTCCGCATCGCGCAGGAGGCCATCAATAACATCGTCCATCACGCCGAAGCCCGGCTGGTTGTCATCCGCCTGGGGCGGGAGGGTGGTCACGTCGGTTTGCACCTGGAAGACAATGGTCGCGGCTTCGACGTCGCCAAAATCACCGGACAGGCTCTGCGCTTGCGGCGGTTCGGGCTGATGGGACTTCAAGAGCGGACCGAGTTGGTGGGGGGAGAAGTGACGCTCGATTCCACGCCCGGACAGGGCACCTGTCTGCATATCCGCGTGCCGCTACTGGAAATTGGATAACCCTCGCCGCCCGGCGAGACGCCAGCGCGTTGAAAGGAGCGCGGCGATGGAAAAAATTCGGGTACTGCTGGCCGATGATCATACCGTTTTACGCGAGGGCATCCGCGCGTTATTAAACGAGCAACCCGACATGGCCGTGATCGGCGAAGCGGAAAATGGCCGGTGGGCAGTCCATCTGACGCACGAACTGCGCCCGGATGTCGTCCTGCTGGACATCGCTATGCCATTGCTCAATGGTTTGGAGGCCACTCGCCAGATCAAGCAGGATCATCCCGAGATCAAGGTTTTGATTCTGACGATGCACGATAACGAAGAGTATGTTCGACAAGTGCTGACCGCCGGGGCCTCGGGTTACGTGCTCAAGCGCGCGGCGGCGAGTGAACTGGTGAGCGCCATCCGGGCCGTGCATCACGGGGAAGCCGTCCTGTCGCCGACCATCACCCGCGTGATTATCGAGGATTATTTGCGCCGGAACGGCGCCGCCCACGAGCCGGCCGCGGATGACCTGACGCCGCGCGAGCGTGAAGTCCTGCAATTGATTGCCGAGGGCTATACGAGCAAAAAGATTGCCGAGATGCTCAACCTGTCGGTCAAGACCGTGCAGGCGCACCGGGCCAGCCTCATGCAAAAACTCAACGTGCACGACCGGGGCGACTTGATCAAGTACGCGATTCAAAAGAAAATCATCGAAATCTAAAACTACTCAGTCCACCTCCCCCTCTCCTGACGACGCTCTTGCTCCGCGAAGCGGTCGTCAGGAGAGGGGCCAGGGGTGAGGTTGAGCATTTATCAGGAGGCACACGATGCGCGATTTGACTGAAACTTTGGTGGAATTCATCCGCCGCACCTCCACGGATTTACCGCCGGACGTGGAGCAAGCCCTGACCGGGGCGCGTGACCGGGAAGCGCCAGGTTCCGCCGCGCGCGGCGCGCTGGAGGCCATTCTCCAGAATGTCGCGCTATCGCGGCGCAATTCGACTCCCATCTGTCAGGACACCGGTACGCCCATTTTTTACGTCCATTACCCGGCGGGCTGGAGCACCCGCCAGCTGCGGGAACAAATCCGGGCCGCGGTCATTCAGGCGACCAAACGCTCGTACCTGCGGCCCAACGCCGTGGACGCGCTCACCGAAAAGAACAGCGGCAACAATTTGGGTGACGCCGCCTTCCCGACGATTCACTTTGAAGAAATCGAAGGCGACGAACTGAGCGTTGACTTGTTGTTGAAGGGCGGCGGCTGTGAGAACGTCGGCGCGCAGTATTCGTTGCCGAACAGCGCGCTGGGCGCGGGGCGCGATCTGGCGGGCGTGCGCAAGGTGGTGCTGGAGGCGGCGCACAAGGCTCAGGGGCAAGGTTGTGCGCCGGGCATTTTGGGCGTGGCCATCGGCGGCGACCGGGGTTCCGCATACTCGGCTTCCAAAGAAGTGCTCTTCCGCCAGATGGAGGCGATCAATCCCGACCCGCAACTCGCCGCGCTGGAAACAAGACTGACCGACGAAACCAATCAACTCGGCATTGGCCCGATGGGCTTTGGCGGACAGACGACCGTGTTGGGAGTGAAGATGACCAGTATGCACCGCCTGCCCGCCAGTTTCTTCGTCACCGTCTCCTATATGTGCTGGGCGGATCGCCGGCGGCGCATGGTGGTGCGCGGTGACGAGGTGCTCTACGACTAAAGGAAGATGCTCATGCGTAATCTTACTTTGCCCCTCAGCGACGAAGCCATTCGTGAACTGCAGGTAGGCGATCCGGTCGCGCTCTCCGGCGTGATGGTGACGGGCCGCGACGCCGTCCACAAGTGGCTGATCGAAACATTCATCAAAAAGACTCGCTCGCCGCAAGGTGACGACCAGGTGGTGTACGAAGCTATTCGCCCGTTACTGGCGGGTAGCGCCATTTACCATTGCGGGCCGGTGGTCGCCGGTTTGGAGACTCAGCAATATCGCTTTGTGGCCGCCGGGCCGACGACCAGCACGCGCGAGGAACCGTATCAGGGCGAGGTGATGCGGCACTTCAACATTAAAGCCGTCATCGGCAAGGGCGGCATGGGGCCGAAGACATTGGCCGCGTGTGAGACCGGGCCGGGAGTGTACTTGCACGCCATCGGCGGGGCCGCCTCGCTCATCGCGCAAACGGTGGAGAAAGTATTGGGCGTCTACAAGTTGGACTTTGGCGTGCCGGAGGCCATGTGGGTCATTCAGGTTCGGAATTTTCCCGCCGTGGTGACGATGGATGCTCACGGCCACAGCCTCCACGCCGAGGTCGAGTCCCGCTCGAAAACCGAATTGGAACGTTTGCTGGCGGCCTGACGTCCCGCTCGGGACAAAGCCGGATGGCATTTGATTAGACCCTACGCCAGTAGGGTCTTTTCGTTTTCCAAGATAGGGCACACGCCTGAGGCAATTTCGGGCAGGCGGCGGATGTAAGGGCACGGCCTTCTGCCATACAGTGTAAACGTGGTGTCTTGGCATGAAGTCGTATAGAAGAAGGACAGGGAGCAAGCATGATCACTAATCTGGCCGTCGAAGTAGATAATTTATCCGGCCAGCGCCTCGAATTGTGCTACCACTGCCATCAATGCACTGCCGGTTGCCCGGTAGTCGGCGCGATGGATTACGGCCCCGATCAACTCTTGCGTTTGATTGCGCTCGACGAGCGCGACACGGTCCTGCCCGCCCGCGACATCTGGTTGTGCGCGGGGTGTTACACCTGCGCCACGCATTGCCCCAACGAGATTGACCTCGCGGCGGTGATGGATGCCTTGCGGCAGATCGCCGTGGCAAACGGCTATGCCGCCGGAGAGCGCGATGCGCTCTTATTCCACCGTCTGTTCCTGAGCGTGGTGCGCCGCCTGGGGCGCTCGCACGAGGCCACTCTACTCGGCCTGTTCAAACTGCTCGCGCGCGCGCCATTACTCAACGACCTGGGCGCGGGCGCCGGTTTGTTCGCGCGCGGCAAAGTCCCTCTCCTGCCCGAATGGTCGGGGCGGGCCTCGGCGGAGGTTAAGCGTCTCTTTGAGCAGAGCGCCAAAAAGTGAATGACCGAGAACGGAGCGACCCGTGAACTACTCGTTTTATCCCGGTTGTAGCTTGCATTCGACTGGCCTCGAATACGGCCTCTCGACCCGCGCGGTCTTCGCGCGCCTCGGCCTGGAACTGGTAGAACTGCGCGACTGGAATTGCTGTGGCGCGTCGTCCGCGCACGCGCTCAACAACACGCTGGCTCTCACACTCCCGGCGCGCAACCTCGCGCTCGCGCAGATGGCAGGGCGCGATCTCGTCATCCCCTGCGCGGCTTGCTATAACCGCACCAAAAACGCCGACCACGTGCTACGCACCGATCCCGCCCGCCGGAGGGAGATCGAATCCATCGTCGGGTTCGGCTTTACCGGCGAGATTGCGGTCCGGCCTTTATTGGCGGTGCTGTATGAAGACTATGGGCCAGCGCGACTCGCCGCCCAAGCGCAACACTCCCTGCAAGGACTCAAGGTGGCGACTTATTACGGTTGCCTGCTCGTCCGCCCGCCGGAGATCGCGCAATTCGACGACCCGGATGACCCGCACCTCATGGCCGATTTGCTCCGCCCGCTGGGCGTCGAGGCGCGCGCGTGGTCGCACGCGACCGATTGTTGCGGCGGCGGCCTCTCGCTCAGCCGCTCCGATGTGGTGTACGGACTGGTCACCCGGCTGGTGGAACGGGCGCGCGAAGCCGGAGCCGACGCCATCGTGACGGCCTGTCCCTTGTGTCAGGTCAATCTCGAAATGCGGCAACGTGGCCCGGCCCCCCTGCCCGTGTTTTACTTCACCGAACTCATCGGGCTGGCGCTGGGGATCCCGGAAGCCAGGCAGTGGTGGGGCAAACATCTTATTGATCCCCGGCCTTTGTTGCGCTCGCGGGATCTGATTGGTTAATCACCGTAGAGGCCACGGGGACGCGAGAGAACTTCTCAACGTACCCCACCGCCCCTACGATGATCTCAGCGGAGTTGCGTATGTCTCTCTCAAGCAACGGACGCGCAGACAAAAAAACGCCGATTGGCGCGGCGCTGGTGGTGGGCGCGGGCATTGGCGGGATGCAAGCCGCGCTCGACTTGGCCGAGGCGGGCATTAAGGTTTATTTGCTCGACCGCGCGCCGGCCATCGGCGGGACGATGGCGCAACTCGATAAGACCTTCCCCACCAACGACTGCGCCATGTGCATCATGTCGCCCAAACTCGTCGAGGTCGGGCGGCACCTCAACATTGAACTGCTCAACTGCGCCGAGGTCGAAACGCTCTCCGGCGAGCCGGGCAATTTCACCGTCACCGTGCGCCAGCATCCCCGTTACGTGGATCAGACGAAATGCACCGGTTGCGGCGATTGTGCCGTCGTCTGTCCCATCCGCCTGCCCGACGCATTCAATGGCGGCCTCTCCCAGCGCAAAGCCATTTCCAAACTCTATCCGCAGGCTATCCCGAATGCGTTTGCTATCGAGAAGCGCGGAACCGCGCCCTGCCGGGAGGCGTGTCCCGTGCATCAACGCGCGCAAGGTTACGCGGCGCTCGTCGCCGAGGGCCGCTTCGCCGACGCCTATCGCACCATCCTCGAAGATAATCCTTTCCCCTCCATCTGTGGCCGCGTGTGCAATCATCGGTGTGAAGACGCTTGCAATCGCGCCCAAGCCGATGCGCCCGTCAACCTCATGGCCCTCAAACGTTTCGTAGCCGATTGGGCCTGGGCTAATCAGGCGTCAGTCGCCAACCGCCAGCCGTCCGAGGGGCATCAGCCGTTGAATGGAAAACGCGTCGCCGTTGTCGGTTCTGGCCCCGCCGGGTTGACGTGCGCCCGCGATCTCGTCCGGCAAGGTTGTGCCGTCACCATTTTTGAAGCGCTCCCCGTTCCGGGCGGGATGATGCGCGTCGGCATTCCTGAGTATCGTTTGCCGCACGCGGTGGTGCAACGTGAAATTGACGCGCTCCTTGCCGAAGGTATTGAACTTAGGCTCAATCAACGCGTGGACGATGTCGAGGCTTTGCGGGCCGAATACGATGCCGTCTTCGTCGCTATCGGCGCGCACGCCGGAGTCAAACTCCCCATCCCCGGCCACGATCTGCCCGAGGTGTTGTTGGCCACGGAGTTCTTGCGCGAGGTCAGTCTTCAATCCGTCGGCCATCGTCCACCGTCTGCCGTCAATGGCAAGCGCGTCCTCGTCCTCGGCGGCGGCAACGTGGCGATTGACGCGGCGATGACGGCGGTGCGCCTCGGCGCGGCGTGGGTCGGCCTGACGTGTCTGGAGAGCCGGGAACAGATGCCCGCGCATGAGTGGGAAGTGCATGATGCTGAGGAAGAAGGCATCGCCGTCTTCCCGGCGCGCACGTTCAAAGAAGTGACGAACCGGGAAGGCCGCGTCACTGGCGTCCGCACGGCCAGCGTGAACTTCCGCGGCTTCGTCGAGGGCCGCCCGGACTTTGACGAAATTCCCAACACCGAAGCAATCATCCGCGCCGACGTGGTCATCTTTGCCATTGGCCAGCGGCCCGAAGCAAATTGTCTGAAGCAAGTGGCCGTCCAGCGCGGCGGGCGGGTGCAGATTGATTCCGAGACGTTGGCGACCAATGTCCCCGGCATTTTCGCGGGCGGCGACGTCGTCACTGGTACGGCTTTCGTCGTGGATGCCATTGCCGCCGGACAGCGAGCGGCAGATTCCATTGAGGCCTATCTGCGGCGCGAAGACTTCCCCAGACTTAGAGACTTCTGCAGTCCTGGCAAGATCGCGAAGTTGACCCACACAGAAGTTGCTGAACGCCTCTCCGGCGGTCAAGCCTCCGGCGCTCTCCGCGGCGAGTTGTCCAAGCGCCCGGTAGCCGAACGCAAAACCGACTTCGTCGAAATGTGCGCGGGCTTCACCGAAGCGCAGGCGCGCGCTGAAGCCTTGCGCTGTCTTCGCTGTGGAGTCTGCTCGGAATGCAATCAATGCTTCTATGCCTGCCGCGCCGGGGCCATCCGCCACGACGATATTGAGCGTTTGATTGAACTGAACGTCGGCGCGGTGGTGCTGACCCCGGGCGTCGAGGCGATGCCGGGCGACGTGCGGCCCGAATACGGTTTCGGGCGTTACCCCAACGTGGTCACCAGCGTGCAGTTCGAGCGGATGCTCTCGGCTTCCGGCCCCTGTGGGGGCGTGGTGCAACGCCCCTCGGATGGCGCGCACCCGCTCAAGGTCGCGTGGATTCAATGTGTGGGTTCGCGCGACTGCAAACGGGGCGGGGCTTATTGCTCATCCGTCTGCTGTATGTACGCCACCAAAGAAGCCATCATCGCCCGCGAGCACGACGCGCACATCGAACCGACCATCTTCTACATTGACATCCGCTCGTTTGGCAAAGGCTTCGAGCGTTACATCGAGCGCGCTCAAACCGAGTATGGCCTCCGGTATATCCGGTGCATGGTCTCGGCGGTGAAAGAAGCGCCGGAGAGCCACAACCTGCGATTGACTTACGTGACCTATGCAGGCGCGGCTGGGACGCGGCCTGTGCCGCGTGAGGAAGAATTTGACCTGGTCGTGCTATCGGTAGGATTGCGGCCCACGGCGGCGACGCGCACAATGGCCGAGCGGCTCGGCGTGAAGTTGAACGAGTTTGGCTTTGCCGAGGTCGCGCCCGCGACCCCCGGGCAGACCTCGCGCCCGGGCGTGTTCGTGGCCGGGGCGTTTGCCGAACCTAAAGATATTCCCGAATCGGTCGTCGAAGCTTCGTGTGCGGCGGCGCAGGTCTCGGCCTTGCTGGGCGAGGCGCGCGCCACGCTCACCCGCGCGCCCCACTATCCACCCGAGCGCAACGTCGCCGACGAGCCGGAGCGCGTGGGCGTCTTCATCTGCCACTGCGGCATCAACATTGGCGGGGTGGTGAACGTCCCCGAGGTCGTGGCTTACGCGCGGACTTTGCCGGGGGTCGCGTATGTCGAACACAATCTCTACACCTGCTCTCAGGACACGCAGGAAAGAATCCGCCAGCAGATCACAGAGCATAAGCTCAATCGCGTCGTCGTCGCCTCCTGCACGCCGCGCACGCACGAGCCGCTGTTTCAGGACACGCTCCGGCAGGCCGGACTGAATCCGCATTTGTTCGAGATGGCCAACATCCGCGAACAAGATGCGTGGGTGCATCGCGCCGCGCCGCAGACGGCGACTGAAAAAGCCAAGCAACTCGCGGCGATGGCTGTGGCGAAAGCCCGCCAACTCCGCCCCATCACGAGCAACACCTTCGAGGTGGATCGGCGCGCGCTGGTGATCGGCGGGGGGGTGGCCGGGATGACGGCGGCGCTCTCCATCGCGCGGCAAGGGTTCGAGGTCTATCTCGTCGAGCGCGAGGCCGAACTCGGCGGCAACTTGCGGCACATCTTCACGCGCGCGCCGGGTGGCAGTGATCCGCGTAGCCTGTTGTACGAAACCATGGTCGCTGTCCAGGCCGAACCGCGCATTCAGTTGCTGTTGAACACCGAGGTGGTGAATCTGAGCGGTTATACCGGCCACTACGTCTCCACCGTCCGCTCTCGAACGGACGACTCACACTCCGAACTTCAACATGGCGCGGTCATCGTCGCCACCGGCGCGCGCGAGCACATACCGCACGAATACTTGTACGGCCATCATCTCAACGTCATCACCCAACGCCAACTGGAAGAGCGGCTAACGCATCCGGTCTCCGTCTTCCGCCTTCCGGATTCCATCGTCATGATTCAGTGCGTCGGCTCGCGCGATGAGACCCATCCCTATTGTTCGCGCGTGTGTTGCACACAGGCGCTCAAAAACGCGCTGGTCATCAAACGGCAATCGCCGGAAACAAAGGTTGCCGTGTTGTATCGCGATCTGCGGAGTTACGGGTTCCGGGAAAAGTTGTATCGCGCGGCCCGCGCGGCCGGGGTGCTCTTCCTCGAATACAGCGCCGACCAAAAACCGGAAGTGAGCGCGGAGCCCGACGGACGCCTGCGGGTTCAAGTCGTCGTTCAACCTGAAAAGGCCAACGTCACCCTGCTGCCCGACTGGCTGGTGCTGAGCCCGGGCATTGAACCGGAGCCGGGCAACGCGGCGCTGGGGCAACTGCTCAAAGTGCCGCTCACCGAGGACGGTTTCTTTCTGGAGGCGCACGTCAAACTGCGCCCGGTGGATTTCGCCGCCGAGGGCATTTTCCTCGCCGGGCTGGCGCACTCGCCGCGTTTCATTGAAGAGACACTAACTCAGGCGCAAGCGGCGGCGGTGCGGGCGGTGGCCCTGCTTTCGAAGCCGCGTTTGGAAGCCACGCCTATTGTCGCCAGTGTCAACCCGCAGTTGTGCGCGGCCTGTGGCCTCTGCGTGGAAATCTGTCCCTACGGGGCGCGGGTGCTTGAACCCGGCGCGGCGCACGCGGAAGTCATCGAAGTGTTGTGCCAGGGGTGCGGCGCGTGCGTGGTCGCTTGCCCCAACAAGGCGAGCCAACAGAAGGGGTTCGAGTTCGGGCAAGTGTTCGGGATGTTGGAGGCGGCGTTGACTTGACCGGGTGAAGGGGTGACAAGGTGACGCGGTGATGAGTCAATTCATCTTGTCACCCTTGCACCAAGTCGCCTTGTCAGGATAAGAGGCAACTCATGACCACTAACGACTTCGAACCTCGCATCGTCGCCTTCCTGTGCAACTGGTGCACTTATACCGGCGCGGATCTGGCGGGCACTTCGCGCTTACAGTATCCGCCGAATATCCGCATCGTCCGGCTGATGTGCAGTGGCGCGGTGGATCCGGTGTACGTGCTCAAACCGTTGCTCGAAGGCGTGGACGGCGTGCTCATCGGCGGGTGCCATCCCGGCGACTGCCATTACCAGACGGGCAATTACAAAACGCGCCGCCGCTACGTGGCTTTGCAGGAAATTTTAAAGGCGGCGGGTTTCGACGAACAGCGCGTGTGGCTGAGATGGATCAGCGCCAGCGAGGGCCAACGCTTCGCCGCGACGGTGACCGAAATGGTGACCGCCCTCAAGGAACTGGGGCCGAACCCGATGCGTGAAACGTGGGCGGTGTGACGACGACCGACGACCAATGACGAATGGCAGGCAAGTAAGCCGTCGTCTTTCGTCCTTCGTCCACCGTCGCTTATTGCGAGGTCAATCATGAACGCAGTTATCCCGGTTGAGAATGGCGATGTGCTGGCGGCGATGCGCGGCTTTCTCCGCCAGTTGCTTGAGACGGGCGTGGTGGAGGCCCTCTACGTCCCGCTGGAGAACGGCGAGGCCATCGTGCCCGCGCTGGTGGCCGCCCCGGCCCAATTGGCCGGGGCGAACCCGCTGGCGCCGGTGATGCCCATCAATGGCGCGCGCGCGGTCTCGGCGCTCACGAACAAGCAAGCGCCCGCCAAGATCGGCGCGGTGTTGCGAGCGTGCGAGATGCGCGCGCTCGTCGAATTGGTCAAACTTCAGCAAGCCACGTTGGCGGGCGTCGTGCTCATCGGCGTGGATTGCGCGGGGACGTATGAAGTCGCCGAGTTTGTGAAACGCAGGGCGTGGGGCGGTGAGCGCCTGTCCGAATATCTGAGCGCGGCGAGAGAAGGGCGCGATCCCTTAATTGAGGGGATCACCTTGCGTCCCGCTTGCCAGATGTGTGTGCAACCGACGCCTACGGGCGCAGATATTCAAGTGCATCTGTTGGGGGCGGATCTCACGCGCGGGATTCCCGTCACCCTGCGGGACGAGATCGCGGCTCGGCTGGGGCTGAGCGCGCCCGTCGGGGAAACCGCTGACCGCGCGGTCGTCGTCGAAAAATTAATCGCCATCCGGGCGCAAGTCCGCGAGAAAGAACTGACCGCCATCAAGGAGCGCATGGCATCGGAGGGCGGCCTCGCTTCATTGTTCGCGGCGTGTCTCCGTTGTCACAATTGTATGACGGCCTGCCCCCTTTGCTATTGCAAGACGTGCTTGTTCAAGACAGCCGCGTTTGAGCACAAGCCGGAGCATTATCTAAGCGCGGCCCGCCGCAAGGGCGCCACGCGGATGTTGGGCGACACCTTGCTCTTCCACGTAACGCGTATGAATCACATGAGCGCCTCGTGCGTGAGTTGCGGGATGTGCACGTCGGCCTGCCCGACGGGGATTCCGGTCGGCGCGATTTTCAGCGCGGTGGGCGGGCAGGTGCAAAGCGCGTTCGGTTACACGCCGGGGCGGAGCGTGGACGAACCACTGCCGCTCATCACCTTCCTGGCTAATGAGTGGGCTGGAATTGGAGAGGAGAAATGACCAGACCTGCGGCGCTCGTCATTGGCGGCGGCATCGCCGGAATTCAAGCCGCCCTCGACATCGCCGACGCCGGGTTCAAGGTTTATCTGGTCGAGCGCTCGCCCAGCCTCGGCGGGCGGATGTCGCAACTCGACAAGACCTTCCCCACGCTGGATTGTTCGGCCTGCATCCTCACGCCGAAGATGGTGGACGCCGGACGGCATCCCGACATTGAACTGTTCACCTATGCGGAAGTCACCGGCGTGAGCGGAGAGGCCGGGCGTTTTCAGGCGCAGATTAAAAAGAAACCGCGCTACGTGGACGTGGAGAAGTGCCGGGGCTGTGGGCTGTGCGCCGAGGCTTGCCGCCTGAGTGGGCGCATCGCCAGCGACTTCAACGCCGGGATGGGCAAACGCGCGGCGATCTACGTGCCGTTCCCGCAGGCGGTGCCGCTGGTTTACACGGTTGATCCGGAGGCGTGTGTTTATCTCACGCGCGGCGTGTGCGGCAAGACCTTCAAGTGCCAGGAGGCCTGCCCCTCAGACGCGATTGATTTCACGCAGAAAGATGAAATGGTTGAGGTGGAGGTCGGCGCGATTGTGGTCGCCACGGGCTTTGACGTGTTCGACGCGCGCCGCAAGCCCAAATTCGGCTACGGCGTGTATCCCGAAGTCATCACCACGCTGGAGTTTGAGCGGTTGGCCTCGGCCTCCGGCCCGACGCTGGGCAAGATTGCGTTGAATGGCCGCCGGCCGCAGAAGGTGGTTTTCATTCAATGCGTGGGTTCGCGGGACAAGAGCATTGGCGTGCCGTATTGCTCGCGGGTGTGTTGCATGGCGGTGGCCAAACAGGCGCATCTGGCGCACGACCGCTTGCCCGGCGCGCAGATCACCGTGTTCTATATGGACGTGCGCGCCTTCGGCAAAGGCTCCGAGGAATTCTATGACCGCGTGCGGCAGGAGGGGATTCTTTATCGGCGCGGAAATCCCTCGGAGATCATCCGGCGCGGGGAGCACGTGGTCGTGCGGGCCGAGGATACGTTGCTGGGCGAGCCGGTGGAAGTGGAAGCCGATTTGGTGGTGCTGGCGGTGGGTCTGCAACCCCGCCCAGGCGCGGAGGCGCTCGCGGGGATGTTGCATTTGAAACGCGACGACGATGGTTTCTTTCAAGAGTCCCATCCCAAACTGAGGACGATGGAGAGCGGTGTGCCGGGCGTGTTCCTCGCCGGGTGCTGTCAAAGCCCGAAGGATATCCCGGACACGGTGGCGCAGGCCAAAGCCGCGGCCTCGGCGGCGATGATTTTGCTGGCGGGGTCGAGACGAGAACACTTGGAGATTGAAGATTTGAGAGTGCCCGCCCTCTAATCTCCAATAAAGGAGCGGAAAATGCTTCAAATTGAAAGCCGCCCGTTTGCGCTGGAGCATGGTCTCTTCGCTTGTATCCAGTGTGGCAAATGCACCGGCGGTTGCCCGATGGCGCTCAAGACCAAACTCAGCCCGCGCACCGTCATCTACCGGTTGCTGGTGGCCGGGAACGGCTTTGACCTGGAGGGGCGCGAAGAATTGTGGGATTGCACGACGTGCTCCACTTGCTACAGCCGTTGCCCCAAGCAAGTGAACCCGATGGAAATGATCATCGCCCTGCGGGGCGCGTTTGTCGAGAAGGGGCGCGTGCATCCCAACGTCAAAGCCGCGTTCGAAAGCACCTTCCGGCATGGCAACCCGCTGACGATGCCGCGCGAGGAGCGACGGGCGTGGGCGAAAGATTTGTCGGTGAAACCCTTTGAAACCGGTGTGGAGTACTTGTATTACGTCGGTTGTACGCCCGCGTACGATCCGCGCGGTCAACAAGTCGCGCGCGCGCTGGTGCGCGTCCTGCAAGCGGCGGAGGTCAACTTCGGCATCCTCGGCGAACACGAGAATTGTTGCGCGAGCGAGGTGCGACGCTTGGGCGAGGTGGGGTTGTTCGAGATGCTGGTTGAAGAAAACACCGGGCTGTTCCACGAGTTGAATGTCGGTCAGATGTTCACCACCTCCCCGCATTGCTTCAACGTCTTCAAGAACGACTATCCCAAAAGCGGGATGCAGGTTCAGCATTACACCCAGGTCCTGGCCGGGCTGGTTGAGCGCGGCGCGCTGAAATTTACCGGCAAACTGGAAAAGACCGTGACCTATCACGACCCGTGTTATCTGGGCAAGCACAACGGCATCTTTGACGAACCGCGCGCCGTATTGAAGAGCATCCCCGGCCTGAAGTTGATCGAGATGGATCGCTCGCGCGAGAAGAGTCTGTGTTGCGAGGGGGGCGGGGGGCGGATGTGGCTGGAGGGGACGAACCCGAACGTGCGACTGGCGCAACTGCGGGTGCAGGAAGCCTTAGCGACCGGCGCGGAAATCCTCGCCACCGCCTGCCCGTTTTGCCTGCTCACCTTGGATGAAGCGGTGAAGCACGTGCAGGCCGAAGAAAAGATTCGGGTGATGGATATTGCGGAGTTGGCGGCGGCGGCGTTGTAGGATAGCGATTGGAGATTGGCCGATGACATTCACTCCTCGGATCGGCGTGTACATCTGTCACTGCGGCATCAACATCGCGGCTAACGTGGACGTGAAAGCGGTCGCCAAGTTCGCCGCGCGCTTGCCCGGCGTGGCCGTCGCGCGCGATTACACCTATATGTGCTCCGACCCCGGTCAGGCGCTCATCAAGACCGACGTCGCCGAATTGAATCTCAATCGGGTGGTCGTGGCCTCTTGCTCGCCGCGGATGCACGAGCCGACGTTCCGCGCCGCCGTGGCCGAGGCCGGGCTGAACCCGTATTGCTTCGAGATGGCGAATATCCGCGAGCAATGCGCGTGGGTGCATCCGGGCGGTGAAGCGGCGACGCTCAAGGCCATGAACCTCGTGGCCGCCGCCGTGGCCAAAGCGACACACTTGCAACCGTTGGAAACCCGGCAAGTCCCCGTCACCCCGGCGGCGCTCGTCATCGGCGGTGGAATGGCCGGGATGCAGGCCGCGCTGGATATCGCCGAAGCGGGTTTTCAAGTGACGCTCGTTGAGCGGGCCGCGAACCTCGGCGGGCACGCCGCTCATTGGCACCGCACCTTTCCCACGCTTGAGTCGGTGGCCGCGCTCGTGAAGCAGTTAGTGGATCGGGTGAGGGCGCATTCCCGCATTCAGGTGTTGACCGAGGCCGAAGTGCTGGAAGTGAGCGGCTACGTGGGCAACTTCCACGCGCGGGTGCGCCACCCCGCCGGGGTCGCCGATATCCCCGCGGGCGCGGTTGTGGTCGCCACCGGCTTCGAGCCTTTCGACGCGCGGCGCAAACCCGAGTTCGGTTATGGCGCATATCCCGAGGTCATCACCACGCCGGACTTCGAGCGGCTGGTCGCCAGCGGGTCCGTGCGGGTCAACGGCCATGCTCCGAAACAAGTGGTCTTCATTCAATGCGTTGGTTCGCGGGACCAGTCCCTCGGCCAGCCCTATTGTTCACGCATTTGTTGCATGGTCACCGCCAAGCAGGCGCATCTGGTGCGCGAACATTTGCCCGACGCGCAGGTGACCGTGTTCTACATGGACGTGCGCGCGTTTGGCAAAGGCTTCGAGGAATTTTACGACCGCGTGCGCGAGGCGGGCGTGGTGTATCGCCGGGGTAATCCAGCGGAGATCATCCGGCGGGGTGAGCGAGTGGTCGTGCGCGCCGAGGACACGCTCCTGAGCGAGCCGGTGGAGGTTGAAGCGGATCTGGTGGTGCTGGCGGTGGGGATGGTTCCCCGCGCGGACACGCCCGCCCTCGCCGGGTTGCTCAAACTCGCGCGCTCGGCAGACGGTTTCTTTATGGAAGCGCATCCCAAACTGCGCCCGGTGGAGACCGCCATGGCCGGGGTATTCCTCGCCGGATGTTGCCAGGGGCCAAAAGATATTTCGGAAACCATCGCGCAAGCGCGGGCGGCGGCCTCGGCGGCGATGATTCCGCTGATGCGCGGGCGCGTGACGGTGGAGGCCGCGACGGCGTTTATTGACGAAGAACTGTGCGCGGGCTGTGGTCAGTGCGCGGCGGTGTGCAGTTTCGCGGCGCTGGCGTTGCACCCGGTGCGCGGCGTGATGACGGTGAACCCGGTGCTATGCCAGGGGTGCGGCGCGTGCGCTACGGCCTGTCCCTCCGGCGCGATTAACGTCAAACACTTCAGCTTCCCTCAGGTTATGGCGCAGATTGGGGCGTTGGTAGATGAAGCAGTAGCGTAGGAAGTAGGTTCTGTTTGCTTCCGAGATCGGGTATGCACTGAGGCAATTTCGGATGAGCGGCGGATTTCGCGTGACCCAAGCCCAGAGTACCCTGTAAGCAGGGAGGTTAGTGGTGCCGGGAGTGACACATTCGATTGTAATTTGTGCCTGTGAGGGATGCCCGGCCGTGGGCCAGCGGCCGCTTGGCTTTCTGCCTTCCGACATCTCACTGGTGCGCTTGGCCTGCGCGCGCGCCTTTGAGCCGGTCCGCGTTCTCGAACTTCTGCTGGCGCGGGCCGACGGCGTGCTGGTGGTGGGCTGTGTGGAAGGCACGCGCCTGGTTTCGGATTATGAGATTGGCGAGAAGCTCAAAGTTCTGCAGCGTCTCATGCATCAACTCGGCTTCGCGCCGGAACGAGTGGCAACCGCCTGGGTTGCGCGCGGCGAAGTGGGTCAACCCCAAATCGCCGTCGAAAAGTTCCGCGCGGCCCTCGGCTGGCGCCACTGGGAGGTGAGGTCATGACCACACACTGGATGCTAAACACTTACGGTGATCCGTTGAGCGCGGTCCAGAAATTCCTCGGCGAGGTCTGGTCGCAGGCCGGGCTGGAGAGTATGTTCGTGCCTGTGCGCGGCCCGCGCGGGGTTGGCGTGATGCCATTGCTCGTGGATGAGCGCGCGCGGCTGGCCGATGTTGATCCGTTCGCGCCGTTAATGACCACCAACGCGGCTCCCCTCGTGGCGGAATTAGCCCGCGAGTCCGGGACCGCGTTTATCGGGGCCGTGTTGCGCCCGTGCGAGATGCGCGCCCTGTCTGCTTTGGCCCGGCGCGAGTCCCTGCCGCTGGAGCATATCCTGTTGATCGGGGTGGACTGTCTGGGCACATTCCCCGAGGAAGATTACGTGTGGCGCGTCGAGAAATATGGCGCCGAGCGGGTAACACGCGATAAGCTTCAATTTGCCCCTCAAGGCGGGATCCTCGCCTACCGGGATCGGTATGCCTGCCAGTTATGCGCCGTCCCGATGCCCGAGGCC
>Ga0315281_10004630_pt1 | contig 19917 bp, 19 predicted proteins | sample YL17G07_0_MG_FD_204540 | JGI IMG/M metagenome (GOLD analysis project Ga0315281, IMG submission 204540) | Sediment microbial communities from Yellowstone Lake, YNP, Wyoming, USA - YL17G07_0 | ecosystem: Environmental > Aquatic > Freshwater > Lake > Sediment | place: USA: Wyoming | collected... | reverse complement strand
ACGACGTCCCTTCTTGGTGAGGTGGTAATACCTCCTCTCCTGCCCACTCGAGGTACATTCCCACTTGCTTTCGATAAGCCCTTCTCTCTCCAATCGATGCAAAGCCGTATAAAGGGTGCCTTCCTTGAATTCAAAGTAACCTTCGCTTCTCTTACCCATCTCCTTAATCAATTGATACCCATACATCGGCTCCTGCCCGATTAATGATAGAAGCAGATGGTCAGTACTTCCTTTCAACAGCTCGGGATCATACCTCATCTCACGCCCACTACCTCGCACTACGAGGTATTAGTATATCACAAAATGCATCCTCGTCAAGCATAGCATATCCAACAGGAGCCATCGGGTACTAACCACAAAGTACTATATTAGAACGAACAAAATAACCTGAAATGGTGATACACAAAGGGTACAAACTAGTAGACAATAGGCTGAAACTATAGATAGTCTTTAGCTAGACAGGATTAGATACCTAATCACAAGCGGAAGAAGAGGCGATAGCATCAGCTAAATAAGGAGAGCAAATATGACAACTCAGAGTATTGCTAACAGAATCCGAGCAGGCCATAGAATTAGCCTATCTCCAGTAGGGATTGTACTCATAATCGGATGCGCTTTGTGGATTACCGTTGCCTATCTCTCAAATATTCCACATATGATAGCTGCTTCCCTGGCTGACTACATAGGCCTCATGGCACAATAACATTGCAAAGCTGCAACAATAGTCCAATTAACATCATAAGCCCCCAATCTTGGGGGCTTTTCATATCATTAGGGCAATCACCCTCAAAGACGCAATCTAATGTGCAACAAAATATAACTTGCCTTGACCTACTACATTATTCGCCTACCCCATTCCCTCCAAATCTCGAACGTTGAACTTCAAATTTCTTATAAATATAATCATTCAGAGACATTTTCCTCTGACTTATCCCGTACGCTGACTAAACGGCGTTTCTCCAGCCAAGAGTCAACTGCCACGACCATCGGAGGATGCACAATTAGAGCGCTCATCAGGCCAAAGAAGACAGCCAGCATGGTAACAAAACCGAAGTCACGCACGAGTATGAAACCGCCCGCCGCCAGCAGCGCTGCAAAACCACCGATGGTAGTGACCCCTGAAGCTGTGATTGCACGTCCCACTTTACTTATAGCGGTGATCATCGCAGTCGCTGGCGCTTCGCCCTTGGCCCGCTCCTCGTAATACCTCATCATATACAATATGGTGTATTCCACCCCCATGCCCATGATCATTGCACCCAGACATACGGTGAGCGGATTATATTTGATTCCTGCAAGATACATCACTCCCGCGACCCAGCCGATGACCAGCACCAAGGGTATACCGGACAGGATAGCCTTCTTCACACTAAATCTAAACACTACCAGAAGCCCTAAGAAAACAATGCCAATACCGATCATTGTGATCTCCGTCCGACCGCTGTTCAACCCGTTAAAAAGCGCATTCTCGACGGCACTGGCACCTGTCACAGCGACATACGAACCGGCAGGGTTGTTCTTTGCATAATCTGCCAGTTCCATTCTAATCTGCTCTCGTTTAGTCAGGTCCGATGAAGTCAATCTGATTGGAATATTGGCGGACTTATAATCATCGCTAATTAGATTTCTTCTCAGCGGCGCTGGAACTCTCGCCAGATACTGCTTAGTCTCGTCAGACGTTTTTGGCATTTCTCCACCGCTGGCCTGCAGCACCAAGTCCGCGATACTGTTGGCGCCAGCATCTCCGAATTGCTGTTGCAAAGAAATGAAACCCTCAAATTGCACCATCCAGCTCAGGATTTCAGGATCCGTAACATCATTTGCTTCTACCAGCATACTGGTCGTGCTACTCCCACTTGATATATCCTCCAGAGTCCGAAAGCTCTTCACCTCAGCTATATCTTGCGATAACAAGTTGGTCCAATTCGTCTCCGTCTCAACTTGAAAGTTGTACACAAAGCCAACTGCGGCCAGCGCAACCCCCACTGGGATAATAATCGCGGGATTTTTTACAACCCATCGGGCAAGCCGACTCAGACCTCTATCAAGCAAACCCATGCTCTCTTTTGAAGGCTTGCTCTCCGTTTCAATGGCGGGCGCTCTCTTACCCGCACGGGTGTCGCGCCAGTATAGTATTGGCAGAGTGAAGAATATGGCTACGAGGCAACAAATTATCACGCCGACTATCAGCATGAGCCCAAAGTCTCGAACCATGGGGATACGTGAGAAGAATATCGCAGAGAAGCCGAGGCATTCTATGATTAGCGCGATGCCCAGCGCAGGCCCCATATGGATCACTGAGTTTGTGACTGCACCAGACGGCGATTCGCCCTTCCTGATTTCCTCGTCATAACGGTTATGAAGGTTGATAGAGTAGTCTATCCCAATTCCGATCACTACAGGAAACACCGCCATGGAGACCATAGTAATAGGAACGCCAAGTAAACCCATGACGCCAAAGGTGTACACGATTCCGATACCTACCATGCCTAAAGCCAGCCACCGCCAGGCGAAGAAGCCGCGGACGCGGAAGATCAACGCCAGAATGACAAACATAAGGATTATCGCGACAATAAGCATGTTACGCATGGCATTCGCAATCAAATCCGACACCTTGCTGGTGAGGGCAACTGCGCCGGTGACCACAGGTTCAACGCTGATAAAACCAGCCCTGTCCACTACACTTTGGGTCTCCTTAACCAACTCCGCCTGTTCATTCTTTGACAGACCACCTTTCAAGGTGATAGGGATCAGGGCGTATTGGCTGTTAGGGAAGACACTATTTAACTCAGGCCGTATCTGGCCGGTTTGGGGGTCCATGACCATCGCCTGAATTGCTCGGGGGTCGCTATACAGAGACGATGCTGCGTTCTGTTGAGCAGACATCATCGTCATAAAGAAAGTAGGGCCAGTCACTGAAAGGACGTTTGGGTTTGCTGCCATCTGGCCTTCGACAGTACTCATTGCCTTCAAATTGGCAGGCTCTAAAAGTTGTAACAGATTGTCCCCGCTCACCATAACCACGATAACATCGCTGCTAAAATGCGTGTTGAACCGCTCGTAGTCCTGGTATATCTGTGAGTCACTAGACACCCACGTATTCATATCGGTAGCTATGGCAAGTCGCATCACCCCGAATAGTGAGGCCATTATCAGCAACAAACCGACGATGATGATAAAACCGCGTCTGTTTACAATGAGAGACCCTAATCTTCTGAAAAGGCGCTCCATTTACATATCTCCCTTCCCTGTACTTCTTAACATCGCCTTCCTCACGGCACAAACTACCCCCACACATAATTCATTTCAAGGAATAAAAGCTGTCTTCGGTAGAAGGCTAACTTATCTCCCGAACGGCAGGCTCACTGCCAGCAGCGCTCCCATTTCGGGCTCTGCTGCTACAGCAACAAGGATGGAAGCAGTAGCTTCCACACAAACAATCCCCCAAGCACCTCGGGCTTGGGGGATTAAAACAACTTCACCACTTTCCCTTCTGCATTATGGATGCCGTACAGAAAAGGGCGGAGGTGAGTGGTCTTGAAAACGATATGGGGTAAGCGCCCAGCAAATACCTGTAGTGCAACACCCATTCCATTCTATCGCGATACACTAGTTAGAATAATACCAAAGATATTCTCTGCTAACAATTGCCAGCGCATATCCTACGATATCTTCTTCTCCATGTCAAGGTATATATGAGCGACGGGACGGAAGCAAATAGCCCCGACATCCATCAAGGGCTTGGCATAGCCTAAAGCATGTGATAAAATTTCACTCGGCGGGCTAATAAGGAGGTTAGCTTATGGAACCAGCGCATCGGGTGATATTCTTCGACATACACTTAGGCTGGATTGTCTACATTTTGGCAGTTATAGCGTTGGGAGCTTTCATCTACGCAATTTACCACCGCTATCGCCTCTGGAGAGTGGGCAAGCAAGATAATGTACCCACCAGCCTATGGAAAAGGACCAAGACCTTCGCCGTCACCGGTCTAGTTGACGGCTTCGTCCACAGGAGAATACTCCGAGACTTCTATCCAGGCTCCATGCATGCCCTACTGTTCTGGGGCGCTTTGCTCCTCATTCTGGGAACTGCAATGGACGTGATAGACCACTACATAACCAGTCGGCTTGGTGTTCCATTCCTTCACGGTAACACTTATCTAGCATTCTCCTTTCTTAATGACCTCGGCGGTGTGATGCTTCTCCTGGGAGTGCTCATCGCCTTCGCCCGGAGATATATCCAGAAACCGCAGAGATTGGACAATATCCTCGACGATGCTACTGCCTTGACATTCATCTTCGTCATCGTGCTCACCGGCTTCATACTGGAAGGGCTTCGTATTAATGCTACAGCCGCGCAGTTCACTGACCTTCCCATAATGACGTGGGAGAAATGGTCCTTCTTGGGCTACGGCTTCGCTAAAGCTTTTGAAGGCGGTTCCCATCTGATTGGCTGGTACCAAGGATTATGGTGGTTCCACACGGCGCTGGTCATAGGAGCCATTATCTACATCTCCCTCGCTTTCCACAGGCTCACACACATTATCGTCTCGCCTGTTAACGTATATTTCAGGTCGCTGACACCCAAAGGCGCTCTGGCAACAATCGATTTGGAGAACACTGAAACGTTTGGCGCCTCCAAGATCCAGGACTTCACCTGGAAAGATATGCTTGATTTCGATTCCTGCACTCGCTGTGGCCGCTGCCAGGACAACTGCCCCGCTCACCTCAGCGGGAAACCCCTCTCCCCCAAGAAGGTGATTCAGGACTTAAAAGCCCTCTTTGTGGAAAAAGCGCCCCTTCTCTTGAAAGCCAAAACCGCAGCCGTCACAGCCACCGCCGATAACCCTGGCCCAAGCGACAAGGCCTGCGAACCTGAACGCAAGATGATTGGCGATATAATCACCGAGGACGTAATCTGGTCATGCACCACTTGCCGCGCCTGCCTCGAGCAATGCCCCGTCTTTATCCAGCCCATGCAGAAGATCGTTGAGATGCGGCGCAATCTGGTGCTGGAGCAGACCCAATTCCCCGAGACTGCTATGGGAGCCCTGAGAAGCATGGAGCAGAGGGGCCATCCCTGGCGAGGCACTATGGCCACCAGAACAGATTGGGCTGATGGCCTTGGTATTAAGCCGCTATCCGAAAATAAAGACGTAGACATACTTTACTGGGTCGGCTGCACCGGAGCATTAGAGGAACGAAATATGAAGGTGGCTACCGCGGTAGGGAAGATTTTGAAGGCCGCAGGAGTCAACTTCGGCATACTGGGTAATGAGGAGACTTGCTGTGGCGAACCCGCTCGCAGGATAGGGAATGAGTATCTGTACCAGACACTGGCTCAGCAAAATGTAGAGATACTTAACGGCTACGGGGTAAAGAAAATCGTCACCTCGTGTCCTCACTGTTACAATACTCTCAAGAACGAATACCCTCAATTTAAAGGCAATTTTGAGGTTATGCATCACACCGAGTTCATCTCTGGCCTGCTCAAACAAGGCAAACTCACCATCGCCCAGAAATTGGACAAGAAGGCTACATATCATGACTCCTGCTATCTGGGCAGGTACAATGATATATACAAGGCGCCGCGAGAAATCCTGCGCTCTGTCACCGGAGTAGCCCCATTGGAAATGACGCATCGGAAGAGCAAAGGCTTCTGCTGTGGCGCAGGCGGCGGCAGGATGTGGATGGAAGAGCAGATCGGTAGACGGATCAACCAGATGCGAACCGAGGAAGCTATCAATACCAAAGCCGAGATATTAGCTTCGGCTTGCCCCTACTGCCTCCAAATGTTTGAAGATGCAATTAAGGCCCTTGAGGCAGAGGGCAAGTTAAAAGCCATGGACCTAGCTGAAATACTGGCAGCGTCGATATAGTAAGAGAATTGCAAGCTATCTCACAAAGTAAGGGGCGTTCGCTTGAACGCCCCTTACAGTTTTTCAGGCAGTCAATTACATTTTCGCGTATTCTCGGAATTTTATGCGTAGGTAGCCCCCGATTCCCCACAGGATATAGAGAGGCACTTTCCACTGATGCAGTATGCGCGAGTAGTCCCATGCAGACTTGGGAAAGGTAACCGCAAAATATAGCCAGGCCACGGCAAGCTGAGGTTTAGCGTAATGCTTGTCCATAAACAGAAACTGGCCCCTTGTGGCGTAATACACAGGCATTCCCATGAGCCTATCCCTTTTATCGATCCCGAAACCCTTATGCCAAATCCTGGACTCAGGAACAAAAAGGACCTTGAAACCTCTTCTGGCAGCACGAACACAAAGGTCGACATCCTCCCATCCAAAGAAGAATCTCTCATCCAGCATGCCCACAGCCTGCAGTACATCGCGTGAGATAAACATGAAACATCCGCTGATCCAATCGACTCTCTCTATTTCGTTAAACCGCCCCTTGTCGGCTTCCCCGCTGCCCTTGATCGGGGTTCTACCAGTCCTGTAATTAATGATACCGCCAGCGAACCATATCACCTCTGGAAGCTCATAACAAAGAACCTTGCCTCCGGCTATACCTATACTCTTATCGCCCTGGGCAACCCTGACCAGACTCTCCAGAAAATCGGGAGCAACTGCCGTATCGTTGTTCAACAAAACCACATAATCAGCCCCTCTAGCTAGGGCATCCTTAATCCCTATATTGCACCCCCCGGCAAAACCAGAGTTCCTATCATTCAAAATTAACCTGATGGAATCTCCGAATCTCTCCTTCAACAATCTGACATCGTCACCCACTGAGCCATTATCAACCACTATCACCTCAAAGTTAGGATAAGTTACCTTTCTGAGGGACTCCAGACACTCAGCGCTGTCGTTGAAGTTATTCCAGTTTACAGTAATTACGAATACTTTGGGGAAAGACATCATAAACGGCTCTTGGTTTGTTTCCTCGCTACAGCAATTATGTATGCCGATGATATTAGCTCATCGTCATTAAAGTCATGCACATTATAGTTGGTCCGATCTACTGAATTATCTGCGAGTTTAACATCGCATTGCCCATACAACGTGATATCGGCAAAATATCTGCGCAGCAAACGGTGAAACTCTTCGGGCCAGAATTCCTTAACATGAAAGGTATTTATAGGCTTTGCCAGGTTTGGAGAAAAGATTCTCCTATTGGGAGTCGAACAAATCAACGAGCCATCCTCTTTAAGCACCCTGCGGCACTCAGCCAAGAACTTCCTATATTGCCTGATATGCTCTATGGTCTCGAAAGAAACGACAAAGTCAAAAGCATTATCCGCGAAAGGTAACCTGATGGCGTCAGCGCAGACAAAGCTTGCTTTGTTATTCTTCCCGAACCTCTCCCGAGCATAATCCACTGCTGTCATTGATATGTCTACACCAACAACCTCTCCTGTCCCCTTCTCCATCATGTAACCCGCACCGTAACCGGTCCCACATGCCACATCCAGAACAACCTTGTTCTCAGTCAAGCTTGCAGCAAAGATATATCTATATATATGCTCGTCATAAATTGTCTGAGGAGTCTTGCCCGGCACAACGCGTTCCCCAGTGAACTCCATATCCGTTCGACACATATTCTGCAACTGCTATCTAATTAGCCCGTGACGTTGGAGAATGGACAATATCTTGTTTATTTTACCACACGAGAGCCAGAAAAAGCATATAGCTTGTTCGGATAGCTTAGCAACAGGGGATAGAAAATTGATTAGCAAACGTTATCCCCCGTAACTGTGGACAAGCTCGGCAAAATAGGTTATATTCTCGCCGGAACAGGTTGATAATATATCTTGCCGATTGAAAACGTTCTGACCCGATCAAGGAGGACCTCATGGAGAGCAAGAAGGCAGAGGAGATACGGAAGAAGGCTGAGTCTGACGCAAGCAAGATGCTTAAAGAAGCCGAACAGAAGGGACGCCTGATTATTGAGGACGCCAAGAAGAAGGCCGACATCGAGGCAGGCAAGGTACTTAAGGAGGCTGAGCAGAAGGCACGTCTGATTATGGAGGACGCCAAGAAGAAGACCGACGCCGAGGCAGGCAAGATAATCGCCGAAGCTCAGCAAAAGGGACGCCAGATTATTGATGAGGCCAAAAAGAAAGCTGATGTTGAAGCCAAGGCACGCAAGCCTGCTCCAGACCCCGAATCCAAGGCAGATAAGATAATCGCCGAAGCTGAGCAAAAAGCCCGTCAGATTATTGAAGAGGCAGAGAGAATAGCTGCGGCCCCTGCCGAGCAAAGGCCCCAACAGATCATGAAGGCAGTTAGGGAAAAAGCGCTCCAAGAAACAAAAGGAAAAACAGAGCAGCAAGCCTCTTTTAAGAAGCGCGTAGAGATAGTGATAGCACCACCTGTAGATTTCGCCCAACTCGAAAAATTGCGGACCTCTCTGCAGCGCCTTCCCGACCTGCGCATCCTTTCCATAGGCGGCTCTCCGGCCGGCGGTACCCAAATCTCTATAACGATGGACAAACCAGCCCCTATTGCCGAGAGTTTAAGAAGAATAGACATCGTGCAGGAAGCAATAGAAGAGGAGCTGTTCGGCTCTCACCCCCTGGGAGATATTCTGAAGAAGACTATGCCCGGCCCCCAGGCAAAACGCCCTCCTGATGAGCAGAGAATCCTGGTGGTGCTAAAAAGGGTCTAGTAGGCACTCATTTCCACGGCTTTACCAAAAACTGTAAGGACATTGACAAAAAAGGAGCCCTCCCGCAAGCGGGAGGGCTCCTTTTTTAACTCCTTTATCCAGACCGGATGCTCAACTCTTAACAGTCGACTCCCCGATATCTATCCACCCCTGACGCAGCGCCAGCACCACAGCGTGGGTGCGGTCATTGGCATCCAGTTTGTCCAGAATGGAAGTGACATGATTCTTTATCGTCTGCTCGCTGATGCCCAGAACATGGGCAATCTGCTTGTTGGAATAGCCCTCTGCTACATACTTCAATGTCTCCGTCTCTCTGGGCGTGAGCGGCGTGGCCAGTGTCTCCATAGCCTTGCCCATCAGTGACACATCCTGGAACTGCCTCAACACCTGCTCAGCCACCCTGGGCCTCCCCAGCAGGGCTTCATTTATAGGGCGCTCCCCTCCGACAATCCTCCTGATAGCTGAAGCCAACTCCTCGGCAGAAACATCCTTGCTCAAATAGGCCACCGCCCCTGACCTGATTGCCTGAAAGAGCTGGTCATCATCGGGGACCGAGGTGAGTGCCATCACTGCTACCCGTGGGCAGCGGGTAGTGATTTGCCGCCCCAGGTCGAGTCCCCGCAGCAAGGGGAGATCTACATCAAGTAGTGCCACATTGGGCGAAAAAGCCTCTATCAAAGCCAGGGCCTCAGGCCCGGGAGCGCAATCGCCCACCACCTCAATCTCCTTAGCGCAAGCAGCAAGCCCTTGCCGAATACCGTGGCGATAAAGTGCCTGCCTGTCTACCACGAAAACCGTGATTCTGTCCACTTTTATACCCCCCCTACGATTTAAACCTGGTAAAATAGCCTCAGCACACAAACTATCACAAGAGATAGTACGTGTCCATAGTACTTTTCTCCTATTTTGTCAAGTTTTGTGCTTGTTTCTACACCTTTTTTAACGTTTTGTCAAGTAAATTGACTTTTCATCCTGCTCTCAGCCCACCCTGAGCCTAATATAACGCGAGCTTTGCAGCCAGTCTATAGATAATTGTATCTATTAAGGGAGGGCGAAATAGTCTTAACCTTTCCTCCCTGACCTCCCGTCAAGGCGCAGCCTTGCATTCCTACGCTCTATGTCATTGCGAGGCCATCCGAAGGAGGCCGCGGCAATCTCACTATCCCTATTCGCATCTACGAGTACGAGCAGATTGCTTCCTCGCTGCGCTCCTCGCAAAGACATACTGAGTGCGAGCCGGCCACAAACCGGCTCCTTACAACGACAAGGGGCGCGGTTCCCGCGCCCCTGCATACTCACTGCTCACGGCTGAATGCCGGAACATTACCTGCTCACGGATACCTGCCGCCGAATCCGGCGTACCACACATCACCCTCCTCAAAGACACCGTAAATCCTGTTATATTCACTCACTACCCACGTGATAGTCCCCGTGCCACTGGAAGAATTGCGCCAGCTGCACGACCTCGGCAGCAGATTAAGATACGGGCCATTCTCCCCAACCAGCGGTGAGTTGTTGCCGCCGGGGGCTACATCAGGGCCAGAACTGCCAGAACCAGGCCTGTTGGTCAGCAATCCCATCCAGATCGCAGCGGCCGTTATATTGCCCTCGTTAGCTGGCAAGCCATCGCTGCTATTCATCACCACGTTCACCGTATACCTGCCCCTGGTGGTTTCACCGCCCAGATAGAGAGTGGAAGCATTGCCCCCTTCGGTCGGGTAGTTGTGGACAGACGTATAATTGCCCGCTTGGTTCCAACCGCCTGGTGGTATGCCTGTCCTGCTGTAAGCATGCGTGTCCGAGTAGAAAATAGACACTGAGGACTGTATCGTTCTCTCGTCCGTAGCATAGCTCTCCGCCTCGCCGCGTCCGCTCAACCCCACCACATTTACCACAACTACCGCCGCCAGTACGCCCATGAGGATCAGCACGACTAGCAACTCTACCAGCGTGAAACCGCGCTCCGACCGCCTAAACTGCTCTATGTTTCACCTCAAACGCCGATATTGTAACGCTTATACCCGGAGATACCTGCCCGCAACATATATCATACCAAATATGGCCCACAGCGCAATCCCCAAAAAGTAAGGGTTTCCTCCTCAAAACCTCAGTATGTCATTGCGAGCGCTCTTTTATGTCATTGCGAGCGTAGCGAAGCAATCCCATCGTGCCCCTTTTCTATGTCATTGCGAGCGTAGCGAAGCAATCCCATCGTGCCCTTTCCCTCTCTACGAGTACCCGGAGATTGCTTCGTCGCTGCGCTCCTCGCAATGACATGAGGCAAATGTCCTCGCCATGACACCCTGTGAACACCAAGAGAGCCCGCCTTGGGCGGGCTCTCTTCAAAACTGTCTTACTCTAAACACTTACCTCGCTAAGCCACGCATCACGGATATGCGCCGGCGAAGCCAGCATACCAGTGAGTGCCGCTATCGGGTGTGTATGCGCCATAGACCGTGCCCCACTGGCCCACCACCCAGGTATAGCCGCCTGGATGAATAGCGCCGTTTTCAATCGAAGCGGACCGCGGTATGGTTTGCAGATACAGGCCTGTTTCCCACTCCAGCACAGAGACATTGCCACGATTGGATGTATCAGTGCCCGACCAGTTTCCAGTGGCAGGGCCATTGACTAGCAACCCCATCCAGATCGCAGAATCACTTATCTCCGGTGACGTAGCATTCCCAGAACCATGCTTTATTAGGTAATTCTTACTCATCGGCTGGGAAGCATCCGTTTCAAGGGCATCTAACGTCAGATACGGTGCACTCTGGGCCGCTAGCGCGCAGGGATAGTAATGGCCTGCTATGTCTTCAGTCGTGTTGCCCCATACCGGAGGCGGGCCATTGCTAAAGCCGGCGTGCGCATCATTAACAAAGGTGGACACCGCAAGCTGTATCGTCTGTTCATCAGTCTGCCATGCCTGCTTGCCTCCTCTGCCCATCAAGCCGACCACGTTAGGGATAACCACCGCAGCTAATACGCCAAGGATTGCGACCACGATCAGCAACTCGATCAGGGTGAAGCCCTTCTCTCCTCTTTTGAAACTCTTCATGTTTCACCTCCTTTCTTACATATTTTTTCTGCTTAAAGGCTAACATAGCCTCGACTGCGTGTCCATATTACTATCGAACTATTTTCACCCCCCATTAGTACTTATCTTGAGACATATCCACCGAGACCAGCGCCGCGCTGTCTATGCGCCACACCCCCTTATCCCAGTGTCGCGGCAGGTTGGCAATGAAGTGGGGATAGAAACTCATAATCTTCCCATCCTTCACAAAACTGGCATTGAAATCTATCGAGACATTGCCTTCAAGCGGCAAGCTGCCGGACGCCGTAGGCCACTCCCCTGATTGCAGAGCGTAAGTATCAACGGCGGTTTTAACGCTGTGCAAATCAACGTCCAAAGCCGATTCCCGTGCCTTGCCGAAAAACCCGCGGGTCACCAGTATCACCACAGCCACCAGGATAATGAACACCAGCAGGACGATCATCAGCTCCATAAAGCTGAACCCGCCCTGCCTGTTCTTTTTCCGCATCACATTAATCATCATCGCACCCTATGTCATTGCGAGCGTAGCGAAGCAATCCCATCGTCCATTCCCTCCACCACCCAGATTGCTTCCTCACTCCGTTCCTCGCAATGACATATTAGGTACCAGCCTTTCGCTATATCATTGCGAGCCCTTTTTATGTCATTGCGAGCGTAGCGAAGCAATCCCATCGTCCATTACCTCCACCACCCAGATTGCTTCGTCGCTGCGCTCCTCGCAATGACATATTAGGTACCAGCCTTTCCCCATGCCATTACGAGCCCTTTTTTTATGTCATTGCGAGTCCGCCAGAGGCGGACGCGGCAATCTCTCATAATTCCTCATATAAATCGCGCCACTCTCTATTCATACTATTTACTAACTTAATCTTCTTTTCCCTCGAACCAGCCTTTATCTGCTTTTCCCTCATGATGGCGCTTTCTATATCAGTGCACATCTCGTAATACACCAGCTTAGTGATGTTATATCTCTTCGTAAATCCCTCAACCAGTTTCTCTTTATGCTCGTGCACCCTTTTTCTTAAGTCGTTCGTAACACCCGTATACAGTGTAGTATTCCTCACATTAGTCATTATGTAAACATAATATTGCCTATCCATATCTATGAGCACGTCGAGATTGCTTCGTCACTCCGTTCCTCGCAATGACATATCAACTGCCCAATCCTTCCCTCCATGTCATTGCGAGGCCATCCGAAGGAGGCCGCGGCAATCTCACCGCGCCCCTTTTTATGTCATTGCGAGCGTAGCGAAGCAATCCCATCGTTCATTCCCTCCACCACCCAGATTGCTTCGTCGCTGCGCTCCTCGCAATGACATATAGACTGTCCCCTATGTCATTGCCGGTTTAATACTATCTGAAAATCCCCCGCCCCCGGCTCACCGGGACCCCATAGTCCACCACCAGTGGAAAATCTTATCCCCCCAGATAAGCGCCACCATAGCCCCCACCGCCAGGAACGGTCCATAGGGTATAGCAGCCTTCCTACTCCTCACCAATCGCGCTGCCAGCAGAAATACAGCTACAACCCCGCCCACTATAATGCCCACCAGCAGAGCCACTACCACCAGCGGAAATCCGCTCATCAGCCCGATGAAAGCAGCCAGCTTTACATCGCCGTAACCCATGCCGCGACCCCGCGTAAGCAGATAGGGCAGCAGCATCAGCACAAATCCCACCGCCCCCCCCAGCAGCGCGCTGAGCACGAAACCAGGGCCGACTTTGGGCCAGAACTCCTCGAATCCCCCCCAGAAGAACGCGAAGGCGAAAGCGAGTATCATTGCCGGGAACACCACGATGTTCAGTATCAGCTCCTGCTCCAGGTCAATGGCGAAGATAACGATGAAAATCGCGGCATAGATAACGGCGAAGGCAAGCTCACGGCTCAGGCCATAATGCCATGCCAAAAAGGCGAAGATAGCGGCAGTGGCAAACTCCACAATGGGCAACCGCAGAGGGATACGCGCACCGCAGTAGCGGCAGCGTCCCCTCAGCCAGATGTAGCTGAACACAGGCACCAGATCGACTGCCTTCAGGCTCTGATTGCAGCCATCGCAATGCGACCCAGGCCTGACTATGGACTTGCCCTGAGGAAGGCGGTCAATACATAAATTGAGGAAGCTGCCTACCGCCAGGCCGAGCAGAGCAAAGCCGACCGCTATTACAACTGCCATTATCCCTCTCAGTTCGCTTTCAAGGACACCATTTCATTGCTAGCAGGGGCATCCGTAAAGGCGGATGCCCCTGCTATTATCTCCACCCTTTATCTACCCGGGCACTTTATATCTACCACTTCCCTTTGAGCATCAGCCCCACGTTTACCAAATACTGCTCCAGGGGGAAATTCTGAGGACACCCTGGAGGAGGCTCAATGCGGGCCACCTTGCGCCCGGCAGCCTGCGCCAGCCTTGGGGCCATCTCGGGATCGAGAGCAAGTCCTCCGCTAAAATAGACAGCAGCCTCAGCGGTTATGTTGGAATCATGATGGCTGCGGTTGTAATAATCTATAGTGAACGGAAGCTCCCGCATAAGGTACTGCCAGGCTGCCTCCGGGCTCGGACTGACATCCTTCACCGGAATGCTGCGGAACAGGCCGGGAAAAGACCTATCCACGATGACTATCTCAATCGTATCGATCTCGCCGTGTACGATGATGCCATTCTTACAGTTGACGGCTCGCACTAAGGCGAATGGTCTGAGCTCCATGCCTTTTAGCTTTACCCCCGCAGTGCGACAGACTTCCACCATACTGATGACGTTGTTTCTGGGCACGACGAGGGCATAAATCTCCTGCCTCTGTCCCGTTGTGCCCCCACTGTCCACTGGCCGCCAGTAAAGGTAGTCCACGTCTGCAACACCCGGCATGGCCCTTTTCACCTCCCTGGCCACAACCTCCTTTAGTTTCCCTCCCTTCACTCGGGGGAGTATCAGCACCTGACTGGCGCTGCCTGTGCTCGCCAAAGCAGAAACCACGCCGTTGCGTGGGATGCCCTTTTCCTGAATCACCTCGGCCATGATTTTGCCTATATCCTGAGGGGCAGCTACCAGCCCGTCTCTCACGAAATTGGGATTCAGGGGAATACTATACCAGCTTTCAATTCTTTTTCCGGCAAAGGTAAGCATCTTCAACGATGAGCCTTCAATCGTGAACGCCATCCCCTGACCATTAAAAAGCCCCATTTTACCCCCCTTCAGCCTCAGGACCTCAGCAGCAGGCTGAAGATATTCTTTGTCACCCCCATCATATTCTCAACATCAAGACTTCGCCAGAATAACTACAGTACACGGGCCCGTAAACTTGCCCTCGCTTAGAGTGAAAGATGCATTCTTAAGACTCAGGCTGATGAAGGGTCCATTTTCCAGGTAGCTCAGAAATGAATCCATCGCCGTATAGCCGCTCGCGGTTATGCGTACAATTGTATCATACTCAACGTACTTCGTCCCGCCCACCGTCTGCGTGCCCACTGCTCCCTGGGGGGTCAGGCTGTCAATTTTTACGCTGCCTGAGGAATTGGTTGCCCCCGCTGTGATGTAAGCGCTCAGCTCAACACCTGGAAACGAGGCGGGGAAAGTAGGAGTGCCCGCCAAGCTGGCCTGCTCCGCCCGCAGACTTGCCTTATCATATTTAGCCTGCGCAGCAGTCAAACTCACCTTGGCGCTTGCCAACTGCCTCTCAACCGTCGCCTGCTGGTCTGCTGACGATTGCGAGCCTAAGTAAAAAACACCGGTAACGATGACCAGGGCCACAATTACAGCGATGATAGCAGCCAATCTGGCATTACCTTTAATTAATTCGATTAAATCGGTTATCCGCGTCATCTGCCACCCCCAGGCGCAACGCCTACAGTCGCCGAGAATGACTTATCGCTGCTAAACGATGGCAACCCCACCACGGAGAACCTGGGGTCATTTTCCAGAGCACTTACGTACCCAGAGACATCGGTGTAGCTTGAAGCGCTTCCCCTTATGAGCAGGTTACTGCCGCTCTGAGTAATGGAAGCGATGCTTACCCGCCCCAAGGCCAGGGAGTACACCCCATCCAGCGCATTCCCCAGCAGCACCCGGGAAGCCACAAAAGCGTCATAACTCTTCTTATCTGCCTTCAGTTGGTTGATTGAGTTGGTGAGCTGCACCGCCTCAGGGTCAGTTGATAGGGCCGTGATCTTCTGCTGGGTGGTCTTTATCTCACTCTGCACCTTAGTGATCTCAGCCTGGCTATCGCTCTTTGCCTGGTAAAAGTGGTAGCAGCCAAAACCCAGAAGCAGGATGACGACTATCAGGGCCACCGTCTTCGTATCTATCAGAGGTTTGGGGCGCAGCTCCTCCGGCAAGATATTGATATCTATATTCACTTTCCCCTTAGCCTCCAGCCTCGTAATATTTTCCTGAATTTCTCCACGCAGATATTAAATGGTTCCGTATATCCTTTTCCATCCCCCAAATTAACCATTTTGGGGGGCTTTTAGTTCTGCGGTCAGCCAGAACTCGTAAGTTATCATATCATTGCGAGCGTAGCCCCCATGTCATTGCGAGTCCTCTTTTATGTCATTGCGAGGCCATCCGAAGGAGGCCGCGGCAATCTCACCGTCCCCCTTTTGTACCTACAGGTACGCGGAGATTGCGGAGCCTGCTCCGAGCGCAAGCGAGGAGTCTCTTCCCTCGCTACGCTCCTCGCAACGACACGCCTGGTGCCGCCCTTTTCCCTATGTCCTTGCGACTTCGCATTTTCCCCATATCATTGCGAGCGTAGCCCCCATGTCATTGCGAGGCCATCCGAAGGAGGCCGCGGCAATCTCATCGTTCATTCCCCACCGAGATTGCTTCGTCACTCCGCTCCTCGCAACGACATGACTGCAAATACCCCCTTCACAGAAAAGGGGGCTCCACCCCTGGCCTCAAGACATAGTCTTATGTTTAAAATCCTGTGCTGCTCCCGTTATGGCTCCTCGCACCCGCAGGGAGGCAGATCCATACGGTCCTCCAGCCCCGGGGCAATTTCGATCACAGTAGATTGCGAGGTAGTCACCTTCACCCCTACAACCGAGCCATACACGTTATTCGACCCGCTCAGTGTAATGATACCATTGGGAGCATATAGTATCCCCCCGATATTGCTGCCGGTTACAGTGATGCCTCCAGTCACCGACATAATCAAGGGCAGCGGAGACACATGTGTGAAGTTCGTGGTGTCCGTGTTCACAAAAGCACCGTTGTTGATGGTTATAGCTCCGTTTCCGGTGGCGTTGCCCACAATGGCCCAGGGATTGCTAGGCGGATCGCCAGACCCCAATATTATCTGGGCGTTCTGATCAAGTGTGATTGTACCCTCGACGTATATAGTCCCCGTGAGAGTCAGTATCTTGTTGTTATTTATTTTGAGGTTCCCCGTGATATACTTGGGGCCCAGCGATTGGGCACTGTTGATTGTCATGTTACCGGTGTAGGTCGTGATAGGGTCGCCAAAACCAGCGTCATTCTTATACTTCGTGGCCGTTGCATCTATGACGACCTGAGGGGGCGGCGTAAGTGTCGTCGGGAACGGCGGCAGCGTGACCGGCGTATCATGGGACTGATCCCCAAGCACAGAGGAGTTATTACTAATCGTAATCGAGCCTTGATAGTGCGCGTCTCCCTGTATTTGGGCATTGTTAGCAAGCGAGATGCTTCCCTGCGAATAAGCGCTCTGAGTTATCGTAGCCTGTTCAAGCGTTATATTTCCAGCGGCATAGGCATTGCCATATATGCGCTGGCTATTCGATGTCAGCAGATTCCCCTGGACATAGACATCGCCGTTTACATTACTATTATTCTGCAGAGTCAGGTTGCCCTCAACATACAAATTGCCATTTAAAGTGAAGGAAGTCTGCAGGATCAGAGATCCTTCGATGAAGACATCGCCCGTTATGGTGCCGGAGTTATTTAACGTCGTTGGCACCGTTCCCAAATGGCCTGCAGCATAGTGGAAGCAATTACAGGTCAATGCGAAGTTCGCCCAAATGCTGTAGTTACCATACATGGTGATATTACCAATGCCATCGTTGTCGGGGTCAGACAAGTTAACCCCTGCATTACCTGTCCAGCTGACGAACAAGTAGTCCGAGCCGGGCGTGGGCGTAGCCTCCAGGTTGACCGTGGTACCCCAGTCGTATGGTCCGAATGTGCCCTCGCCGGGTGTGGTTACATTGCCATTACCATTGTGGCCTATGGTCAGCGTATACTTTATCGGTTGGAAATTAGCCACGATACTATAGGCTTTGTCCATGAAGATAGTGGTGTTGGCAGCACTCACATTTCCTATAGTGCCTGTATCACCTGCGTCTTCTGTCCACCCCGTAAAATTATGGCTCTCGTCAGGAATTGCTGATAGATTAACCGTGGCACCCAGAGAGCAATTGAACTGCTTGGAGTTACCCGAACTGACATTCTCTGGCGGCTGCCCCGGCGGGGTTACAGTTACATTGCCCCCGGGCCCGGAGCTTACAGTCAGCGAAGTCAGAATAGGGGGGACATCGGCTACAACTTTGGTATGGGTGCCGCTGAGGGGGTTGAGGGGGTCGGTAACGATAGATGTAATCCTGTAAATACTCTGCCCCGCTATTTCCTCTATCTCTATTAGGACCTCAACTTTGTAACCATTGACCGTCATATTGCCGGTCCAAGGAAGGAGCTCAACAAAACTCACATTCCCCAACCTATGCAGCGCGTCTTCTACGCCTGTATCAGCAGCATAGTACTGCTGCATCTTTTCCTTGCTTATCTGAGTGGAACGGTGTGAAGCGTTGGTCAAGTACAAAGCCGAGGGAATTATGATCGCAGCCAGCGCCAGCACAATCACGACAAACATGAGCACCTGCCCCGCCTGTCCCTTCCTCAGGTTTAATCTGTTTCCCATGGCCCCTTTTCTTCTTTTCCCCACATTTTATACACCCGTTTTATATGCCTATTATATACCTATGGCATATTATGCAGCAATACGGCCAATCCTGGCGTTACCTCACCTGGCCCTCTGTTGCTCATTGCCCGCTCCCCGCCCCCTGCTCTGTCTCCGCGCAATAGCACGGATACGGATTCTCCCAGATGGTCGCGTTACCCAACCTGGGTGAGATTTGGTATTTTCTATCCGCTTCACCTTGGTCAACCTGGGCCGCCACCTCCAGCATCAACACATTATATGTTGTATTGCCTTGACAGGCCTTCGTTCCCTGTTGCACTTTCCAATAAGTAGTCCAACTAGCTCCCGCTCCAGGCTCATTACTGCTACTGGAAGTGTGCGCTGCTATACAAACATAACTAGAACCATTGTCACTTACACGATCGTTTACATTGTAGGATATGCCAGTCAGCCAACTTCCTCCCCAGGGGACCACGTACTCGGCCACCAGTGACGTCACATTGCCTTGCCCATTGACCTCCGTTCGGGTGAGCTGCCACGGATTCTTACTGAGGTTCGTATTGTTGACCACATCATATGTAACTGTGCTATTCCCACCATCCAGCCCTGTCCTCGTCATCGTGAGGGGAAACCCCGAGCTGGAATTACCCAGAGTTATATTCCCCGCCTGGACCACGTCCTGGCTGATCCAGAAGTTAACATACTGCGCCTGCAGTTGAGCTATAGTCCTATCGGTATTTGCTCCGGTCTGCACCACCGTATAGCGCAAAATCGCCGCGGCACCGCCCATGATAAGTATGCTGAGCGCTATCGCCACCGCGAACTCGACCAGGGTGAACCCCAACTGCCTGCTCCTCTTTTGTCCGCCAAATACATGCTCGTTCATTCTCATTGTCCCGGAGTGGGCGTTGGATTCACCCAGTACCCGCTGATTTGAAGGGAACTGTAAACCTTATAATCGGTGGTTTTGAGTATGTTTTTTATGTCACCGGTAGGCTCTCCTGTGCTCTCCTTGAGGCTCCAGCCAAATATAAAAATCGTTATCAACTGAATACCTGTATCTAGTCTTTCGCCAGTTTTAGGATCTTTCTCGGTTGAAATATTACCAGTGGTAGGATCTATCGGATCGTACCAAACATTCATCGCATATCCCGAGGGACGCGGCACCCAGTCACCATACATTTGGGAACCCAGACTCCAATTGCCTTCATAGGGTTTAGCCTTGATATACTCGAACTGGCTTCGGGTCAGGTCCCGCGCGATATTAAGCTCGTTTTGTCGCAACTGAGCATTTGATACCATAGTCATGGCCGGAGGGACGGCCGCCACCATAAACCCCAGGACTA
>Ga0315281_10004629_pt1 | contig 19919 bp, 21 predicted proteins | sample YL17G07_0_MG_FD_204540 | JGI IMG/M metagenome (GOLD analysis project Ga0315281, IMG submission 204540) | Sediment microbial communities from Yellowstone Lake, YNP, Wyoming, USA - YL17G07_0 | ecosystem: Environmental > Aquatic > Freshwater > Lake > Sediment | place: USA: Wyoming | collected... | reverse complement strand
CCCGGCTTCATTCTTTCCGGCGCGCTCCGCGCCTGCTTCCCCCGCCGCATCAGTTGGACCCTCGGCGAATGGCAGTTGTTCGCTGCGTGGACGGAGGTCCTCCAGGTCGCGCAACTCATCAGGCGGAGGTAACTCGTCGAGAGACACCAGGCCGAGATCGTCCAGGAAGATCTTGGTGGTGGCGAACAGCGCCGGGCGCCCCGGCACTTCGCGGTGACCAACGATGTCGATCCACTCGCGGTCCTCCAGTGTCTTGATCACGTAGGTCGATACCGCGACGCCGCGGATCTCCTCGATGTCGCCCCGCGTCACCGGCTGCCGGTAGGCAATGATCGCAAGCGTCTCCATCACCGCGCGCGAGTAGCGCGGCAGTTTTTCCGGAGTGAGTCGCTCCAGATACCGCTGGAACTCCGGGCGCGTCTGGAACCGCCACCCGCTCGCCAAATTGACCAGCTCGACGCCCCGGCCAGACCACTCGCGGCGCAGCTCGTCGAGCAGCAGCCGCAGCGTATCGTGGTTGATCTCCTCGTCGAACAGCTTTCTAAGCGTCGGCAGCGCCAACGGCTGGCTGGTGGCCAGCAGCGCCGCCTCCAGCACGTTTTTCACTTCACTCGGATTCAGCATGGGTCAGCCGGACATAAATTGGCGCAAAGGGTTTTTCCTGGGTCACTTCGACCAATGCCTCGCGGGCGAGCTCCAGCAATGCGAGGAAATGCACGACCAAAACGGAAACACCCGCGTCCGCATCGAAAAGCTGCGCGAACTCGACGAAGCCGGCACCGCGGAGACGGCGCAGAATCATGCTCATGTGCCCGCGCACCGAAAGTTCCTTGCGGCTGATCCGGTGGTGCTGGTTGACGCGCGCCAGCAACAGGACCGCGCGCCATGCCGCCGCGAGGTCGGCGATCCCGACTTCCGGCAGCCGCTTTGCGGCGGCCTCCTCGATCAACACCTGCACCCAGCCGAAATCGCGGCCGGCGCGCGGAAGTTCGTCGAGCTGGAGCGCGGCGCGCTTCATCGCCTCGTACTCGAGGAGACGGCGCACCAGTTCGGCTCGCGGGTCCGCCTCCGTCTCTTCCTGGTGCCGATGGCGTGGCAGCAGCATGCGCGACTTGATCTCGATCAGCAGCGCCGCCATCAGCAGGTATTCCGCGGCAAGCTCGAGATGGCGCTCGCGCAGCTTTTCGACATATTCCAGGTACTGGCGGGTCAATGCCGCCATTGGAATGTCGAGCACGTTGAAATCCGCCTTGCGAATCAGGTACAGCAGGACGTCCAGCGGCCCCTCGAAGGTATCGAGGAATATCTCGAGCGCCTCCGGCGGGATGTAAAGGTCCTGCGGGACCTCCATCATCGGTTCGCCGTTGACCAGCGCAACCCGCGCCTGCACCACTGGGCGTCCCACTCCGGTCACGGCGCTGGTCTCCATGGCGGCCCGCAACTCAGCTGTACTCAAGGCCCATCGCCTCGCGGACATCGCGCATCGTTTCCTGCGCGAGCTTGCGCGCCTTCTCGCAGCCGTCGGCGATGATGCTGCGCACCAGCGTCGGGTCATCGAGATATGCCTGCGCGCGTTCGCGCATCGGCTTTTGCTCGGCAAGGACCGCATCGATCACCGGCTGCTTGCATTCGAGGCAGCCGATTCCGGCGCTCCGGCATCCCTTGTCCACCCATTCGCGCCGCTTCCCGTCCGAATACACCAGATGCAGCTGCCACACCGGGCAGATCTCCGGATTTCCCGGATCGTGGCGGCGAATTCGTGCAGGATCGGTCGGCATGGTGCGGATTTTCTTGGTAACGGTTGCCTCGTCCTCGCGCAGAAAAATCGTGTTCTCGTAGGACTTCGACATCTTCTGCCCGTCGAGGCCGGGCATCCGCGGCGCCTCGGTGAGCAGCGCGCGCGGCTCCACCAGGATGATCTTGCCGCCACCCTCGAGGTAACCGAACAGCCGCTCCTTGTCCCCGTGCGACAGGTTCTGCGCGCCATTGAGCAGCGCGCGGCCCGCCTCGAGGGCCTCACCGTCGCCCCGCTCCTGATAACGCGTCCGCAACTCGGCGAACAGCTTTGCCTTTTTTGAGCCGAGTTTCTTCACTGCCGCCCGCGCCTTCTCCTCGAAATCCGGTTCGCGCCCATAGACATGATTGAAGCGGCGTGCGATTTCGCGCGTCAGTTCGACGTGCGCCACCTGGTCCTCGCCCACCGGCACCAGGTTCGCGCGGTAAATCAGGATATCGGCACTCTGCAGCAGCGGGTAACCGAGGAAACCGTAGGTCGACAGGTCACGGTCGGCAAGCCTTGTCTGCTGATCCTTGTAGGTCGGCACCCGCTCCAGCCATCCCAGCGGCGTGATCATCGACAGCAGGAGATGCAGTTCCGCGTGTTCGGGAACCCGCGACTGGATGAACAGCGTCGCCTGCGCGGGATCGATCCCCGCGGCAAGCCAGTCGATCACCATGTCCCACACCGACTGCTCGATGATTTCAGGGGTTTCGTAGTGGGTGGTCAGCGCGTGCCAGTCGGCGACAAAAAACAGGCACTGGTATTCGGACTGCAGGCGCACCCAGTTCTTCAGCGCACCGTGATAATTGCCAAGGTGCAGCTTGCCGCTGGGGCGCATGCCGGACAGGACCCGTTCTTCGTACATCGCCGGCTCAGATCTGGAACAGCGCGTAGATCAGGTGCTCGGACACGCGCAGCATCGGATACAGCACCGCGCCAAGAACGTTGGTCATCAGCAATAACAGCAGTATCGGAAAGCCGTAAGGTTCAATCTTGGCGAAGTTCCAGGCCAGCCGGTGCGGCAGCAGGCTCACCGCGATGCGCCCGCCGTCGAGCGGCGGGATCGGCAGCAGATTGAGCAGCATCAACACCAGGTTGACGCCGACGCCCGCCTCCGCCATATGCGCCATCGGCAGCGTGTAGTCGTTCTCCGGCACCACCAACGCGAGTTTCAGCAGGAAGGCCCAGGCCAGCGCCATGCCGAGATTGGCTGCAGGTCCCGCCGCAGCGACCCACAGCATGTCGCGCTTGGGATGGCGCAACGCCGCGAAATTGACGGGTACCGGCTTCGCCCAGCCAAAGAGAATGCCGCCGGCTCCCATCAATTTGCTCGCCATGAGTATCACCAGTGGCACCAGGATCGTGCCCACGAGATCGATGTGGCGCAAGGGATTGAGGCTGATTCGCCCTTGCGAATACGCGGTCAGGTCGCCGAAATGCCGCGCAACGTAGCCATGCGCGGCTTCGTGCAGCGTGATCGCGAAAATAACCGGCATCGCATAGATCGCGATGCTCTGGATGAGGTTGTACTCCATCAACGGCGTGCGGAAAAACTGCGATTTTAGCAGAATCCCCCGGACGGCCCCGCTATTCGGCGCTTCCGCGGAAACCGAACGGTTCCAGCGCGCCGCGCCCGGCCCGTACCAGAACCGGCACGCCGCTGGTGAGATCGATGACCGTCGTCGGTTCAGTTCCGCACGGCCCGCCATCGAGCACCAGATCGAGCTGATGCTCGAGCCGCGCGCGAATTTCGCCTGCCCCGGCAAGCGGCGCCTCGTCGCCGGGGAGGCTCATGGTGGCCGACAGCAGAGGCTCGCCGAGTTCTGCGAGCAGCGCCTGCGCGATCCGATGGGCCGGAACGCGCACACCTATCGTCTTGCGCTTGGGATGCAGCAGGCGCCGCGGCACTTCGCGGGTCGCCTGCAGGATGAACGTATAGCTGCCGGGAGTCAGGCTCTTCAACAGCCGGAAACTGGCATTGTCGAGTTTCGCAAATGCGCCGATCTCGGAGAGATCGCGGCACATCAGGGTGAGGTGGTGCGTATCGTCGATGCCGCGAATGCGCCGCAGCCGGTCGAGCGCAGTCTTGTCGCCGATATGGCAGCCGAGGCCGTAGCACGAGTCGGTCGGATACGCGATCACCCCCCCGGCGCGGATGATCTCGGCCGCCTTGCGCACCAGGCGCAGCTGCGGATTTGTGGGATGGAGGGAAAAAAACTGCGACATGCGGAACTAAACCATCGCCGGTTGGAGAAAAGGCTGCGTCGGCATGCCGGCGCCGCTCATCCCTGGTTCACCGCTACAGATCCCAATCGTGCCACACCGGCGTGAGGTGTGGTGGCAGGTCTGGAAGCCTGCCGAGTTCGATCCGGCTCTCGCCGGGGCCGTGAAAATCGGAGCCGCGCGATGCCAGCAGTTCAAATTCCTGCGTGAGTGCCGCGTACTGCGCGTACTGCTGCGGCGTGTGGCTACCGGTCACCACTTCGATGCCCTGCCCGCCCAAGTCGCGAAACTCGGCGATGAAGCGCCGCATTCCCCGGGAATCGAGTTTGTAGCGGCCGGGGTGCGCGATCACCGCAATGCCCCCCGCCGCGTGGATCCAGCCGAGGGCGTCGCCCAACCGGGCCCACTGGTGCGGCACGTAGCCGGGTTTGCCTTTCACCAGGTAACGCTGGAAAACTTCGCCCACACTGCGCGCGTACCCGCGCTCCACAAGAAACCGGGCGAAATGCGTGCGTCCGATGATCGCGGAATCCTCCGCATGGCGATATGCCCCCTCGAGGCTGCCGTCGATTCCCGACGCCGACAGCGCCGCGGCCATTTCTCCCGCGCGCACCACGCGGCCTGCCCGGATCGATTGAAGCCCGGCGCGCAGCGCCGGATGCCCGGAGTCCACCTGCAGACCGACAATGTGGATCGTGATGCCGCCCCAGGTAATCGAGACCTCCACACCGTTGACGAAGCGGAGCCCGAGTTGATCCGCCCGTGTGCGCGCTTCGGCGAGTCCGTCGAGTTCGTCATGGTCGGTCAGTGCGAGCACCTCGACGCCGTTCGCCACTGCCCGGTCGACCAGCGCCGTCGGCGCGAGAAGCCCATCGGAAACCAACGAATGGCAATGCAGATCTACATTGGGAGCGTGAGGCATCACCGCTGCGCGAGAAAATCCTCGACCAGTTGCGCTAGCACCGCGGGCTGGTCGTGATGCACCATGTGCCCCGCATCGTCGATGATGTGTTCCGTCAAGCTGGCGAAGCAGTCTTTGCGCGCGGCGTATTCGTCCGGGTGCTCGGCGTAGCGCTTCATCACCGACGAATCCTTGCCGGCAACCCACAACACCGGCGCCGTGACGCGGTGCCAGCAGGCCATCGACTCTTCGATCCGGTACAGCGTCGGATTCACCAGCTTGTGTCCGGGATCGCCCGCAAGGATGATCGAATCGCCCGTCCTCTTGCCCCAGTGCTGCGCCAGGAAATCCGCCTTGTCCTGGCCCAGCCGCGGGTTCTCGGCCATCAGGCGGGCGGCGAGTTCGGCATAGGTTGCATAGGGCCGGAGCCGCGGCGGCCTGGCAATCTGGTCCAGCCATTTGGCGTAACGCGCCGGCGCGTCGTCGTGCCTCATCCGCGGCAGGCCAAACCCCTCGACGTTGATCAGGCGGGCAACGCGCCCTGGCCTGATCCCGGCATACAGGCTGGCAACGTTACCGCCCAGGCTGTGGCCAAGCATATCCACCGGCTGGTCGGGTTGGTAATGGCGCAGCACCGCTTCGAGGTCCGCAATGTAATCGGGAAACCAGTAGCAATCGGCGACCGCCCAGCCGGAGAGGCCGAAGCCGCGCCAGTCGGGCGCGATGATTTGCCAGTCCCGCACGAATTCATCGACCAGAAACTGGAAGGACGCCGAAACATCCATCCAGCCGTGGAGCAGGAACAGTTTCGGCGCGGCGGCGTCGCCCCACGTCCTCACGTGATAGCGAATCCCCCGAACCGGGAAGAAATCGGAAGTACTGGCTTTCAATGACGTTCCGCCGGCCTGTCGCAAAGGGCGCTACTGTAAACCGATTCGAATCGGGTGTCAGCGGAGCGTGACTGCCCGGCAAACGCCGGTTATGCGAAAATCGCCCTCGACGACGCACATTTCAACCTTCTGTGAGGGCAAACCGCATGGCCTGTTTTTCCCTGGGTGAGCGCAAGATCGAGTTTCGCGGACCCGACTGGTTCATCGCCGACAATGCCACCGTGATCGGCTCCGTCGTTGTTTGCAACAACGCGAGCATCTGGTTCAACGTGGTGGTGCGCGGCGACAGCGATGTAATCACCATCGGCGAGAATTCCAATCTCCAGGACGGTGCGGTGCTGCATACCGACCCCGGCATCCCGCTCACGCTGGGGCGGGACGTGTCGGTCGGCCACCTCGCCATGCTCCACGGCTGCACGGTCGGCGACAACAGTCTCATCGGCATCAATGCCGTGGTCCTCAACCGCGCGGCGATCGGGAGAAATTGCCTGATCGGCAGCAATGCACTGATCCCCGAGGGCAAGCTTATTCCCGACGGCTCGCTGGTGGTCGGTTCGCCGGGGAAGATCGTGCGCAGCCTCGCGCCGGAAGAGATCGCCGGGCTGAAAGGCATCGCCGACGGTTATTCAATGCGCTTCAGGCGCTACAAGGCGGAACTCAGCAAAGACGCTTAGGGAAACTCCGAGCAAGCAAGCGTTGCACGCCGCCGCCTTGTGCCGGCCTTCTTCGGGCGACTGCTTCGCGATCAGGCTTTGCGAAAACCGATCTTGCCGCCGGCGCAATCCACGCGGATGGTATCGCCCGGCGCGAACCTGCCTTCGAGAATCTCTTTCGCCAGTGGATTTTCGATCTGGCTCTGGATTGCCCGCTTCAACGGCCGCGCACCATACACCGGATCGAATCCTGCGCGGGCGATTTCCGCAATCGCGGCGTCGCCGATCTCGATATTCATGTCCATCGCGGCAACCCGCCGCTCTAGTTGGACCAGCTGGATTTTCGCGATCGACCTGATGTGTTTTTCGTCGAGCGCGTGGAACACCACGATTTCATCGATGCGGTTGACGAACTCTGGGCGAAACGTCGCTTTCACCTCGGCGAGCACCGCGAGCTTGACCACGCCGTAGTCGGTGCCGACCATCTGCTGGATCTGCTGCGAACCGAGGTTTGAAGTCATCACCACCACGGTATTGCGGAAATCCACCGTGCGGCCATGCCCGTCGGTGAGCCGGCCATCGTCAAGCACCTGCAGCAGGACGTTGAACACGTCAGGGTGCGCCTTCTCGATCTCGTCGAGCAGGATCACCGAATACGGCTTGCGGCGCACGGTTTCAGTAAGGTGCCCGCCCTCTTCGTAGCCGACGTATCCCGGCGGCGCACCGATCAGCCGCGCCACCGAATGTTTTTCCATGAATTCCGACATGTCGATGCGGATCATGTGGTCTTCGGAATCGAACAGGAAGGCGGCCAGCGCCTTGCAAAGTTCAGTCTTGCCCACCCCGGTCGGGCCAAGAAACAGGAATGAGCCATACGGCCGGTGCGGATCCGACAGCCCCGCGCGCGAACGGCGGATGGCGTCGGCGACCAGGCGCACTGCCTCGTCCTGACCGACCACGCGTTGGTGGAGTTTTTCCTCGATATGGATGAGCTTGTGGCGCTCGCCCTCCATCATCTTCGACACCGGGATGCCCGTGGCACGCGACACCACTTCGGCGATTTCCTCGGCGCCGACCTGGGTGCGCAGAAGTTTCGGCTTCGCCTGGGCGACGCCTCCTTCCGTCGCCGCGGCCTGCTTCAGCTGTTTCTCGAGCTGCGGCAGGCGCCCATACTGCAGCTCCGACATCCGCTGCCAGTCACCTTTGCGGCGTGCGGCTTCCATCTCGAGCTTGACCCGCTCGAGCTCTTCCTTGACCGACTGCGAGTCCTGCACCGCGGCCTTCTCGCTTTTCCACACTTCATCGAGATCCGAGTACTCGCGGCCGAGTCTCGCGATTTCTTCCTCGATCAGCGCCAGGCGTTTCTGCGATGCCTCGTCTTTTTCCTTCTTCACCGCTTCGCGCTCGATCTTGAGCTGGATCAGCCGCCGGTCGAGCTTGTCCATCACCTCCGGTTTCGAGTCGATCTCCATCTTGATGCGGGCCGCCGCTTCGTCGATCAGGTCGATCGCCTTGTCGGGCAGGAACCGGTCGGTAATGTAGCGGTGCGACAGCTCGGCCGCGGCGACGATCGCCGGATCCGTGATGTCGACGCCGTGATGCACTTCGTATTTCTCCTGCAGCCCCCGCAGGATCGCAATCGTGTCCTCGACCGAGGGCTCGCCCACCAGGACTTTCTGGAAACGGCGCTCGAGTGCTGCGTCTTTCTCCACGTACTTGCGGTACTCGTCCAGCGTGGTGGCGCCGACGCAATGCAGTTCGCCCCGCGCCAACGCGGGCTTCAGCATGTTCCCGGCGTCGATGGCGCCCTCGGCCCTGCCCGCGCCGACCATGGTGTGCAGTTCGTCGATGAAGACGATGGTCTGGCCCTCGTCCTGGGACAGCTCTTTGAGCACGGATTTCAGCCGTTCCTCGAATTCGCCGCGATACTTGGCGCCGGCGAGCAACGAGGCCATATCGAGCGACAGCACCCGCTTGTTGCGCAGGCTCTCCGGCACTTCGCCGTTGATGATGCGTTGCGCGAGCCCTTCGACGATCGCGGTCTTGCCTACGCCCGGCTCGCCGATCAGGACCGGATTGTTCTTGGTGCGCCGCTGCAGGATCTGGATGACGCGGCGGATTTCGTCGTCGCGCCCGATCACCGGGTCCAGTTTTCCGGCACGGGCGCGCTCGGTGAGGTCGAGCGTGTATTTCTTCAGCGCTTCGCGGCTGCCCTCGCCTTCCTGCGACGTCACGTTTTCGCCGCCGCGGACGGCGGCGATCGCCTTGTCGAGATGACCGGGATTGGCGCCGGCCTCGCGCATCAGTTTGCCGGTCTCACCCTTCGACCCGAGCGCGGCAGCGAGGAATGCCTCCGACGCGATGAATTGATCGCCCCGCTTCTGCGCGTCCTTGTCGGCGAGATTGAACAGGTTGGCGAGATCGCGGGAGATCTGCATTTCGCCGCCATGCCCCTCGACCTTGGGCAAGCGGTCGAGGTTCTGTCTGAGCGCGTCACGCAGCGCCTGCACGTTGACGCCGGCGCGGCCAAGCAGGGCGGCGCTGCCGCCTTCTTCCTGGTTAAGCAGCGCGTGCAACAAGTGCTGCGGCTCGATGAATTGGTGGTCCTGTCCGACGGCAAGGCTTTGCGCATCAGACACGGCCTGCTGCAGCTTGGTGGTGAATTTGTCAAAGCGCATGTCCGGCTCCCAATCATCGGTTGCGATCTAGGTGGGTCCGAATGCCGCGATTTCAAGCGAACTGTCGCGCCGGACATCCGGCCACGGTTTGATCCTCGTCAACCGCCTGCGGACAGGCGGCCGCGACAATGAGCAAAGGCCTGTGCCTGCGGCCTGTGCCTGCTGCTGCAGCTTCCACCGGAGGAATCCGATATGCAAGATCGACGCATGGATTTTGATGCCTACTCCCCAAAACAGATCGCCACACGCGTGGAAACCGTCGGCGTTACCAAAGCGCGTTTGCCGCTGCTCGCGATGTTCACGCTTTCGGTCATCGCGGGGGGGTTCATCGGTCTGGGCGCGCTGTATTACACCGTCGTCATCAGCGACGCGCAACTGTCTTTCGGCATCGCGCGCGTTCTCGGGGGCCTTGCCTTTTCTCTCGGGCTCATCCTCGTCGTCGTCGCCGGGGCGGAGCTGTTCACCGGCAACAACCTTTTGGTGATGGCATGGGCCGGCGGCAAGATCGGGACCGGCGAAATGCTGCGCAACTGGGTGATCGTGTTTGTCGGCAACGCGGTCGGCGCGATCGGGCTCGCGGTCATCGTCTGGCTCGCGCATCACGGCGCGATGAACGGCAACGCGGTCGCGCTCACGTACGTGAAGATCGCGTCCGCGAAGGTGCAGCTCCCGTTCTGGGACGCGTTTTTCAAGGGCGTGCTGTGCAACCTGCTGGTCTGCCTTGCCGTGTGGCTGTCGCTCGCCGGGCATTCGGTTGCCGACAAGATCCTCGCCATCGTGTTTCCGATTTCGGCATTTGTCGCGGCCGGTTTCGAGCACAGCATTGCGAACCTGTATTTCATTCCACTGGGCATGCTGCTCGCGGACACCGTTCCGGCCGGCGCGGTCGCAGGCACCGACGCGCTGAATCTTGCCGGTCTTGCAGGCAATCTGGTCCCCGTGACCCTGGGCAATATCGCCGGGGGAAGCGTGCTGGTGGCATTGATCTACTTCCTCGTTTATCAGGTGTCGCTGCGCGATAGTCCGTGAAGCAGTCGCATCCGCGAGTCACGTTCGGGGAAGCGATGCAGGCGACGTTGATCGCGAACGACGGGGCAACCCCTCTCTCGTAAAATTTTGGCGAGGCCGCACGAAACGGAATCTGGTACCATTTCGAAACGGGAGATGGCATTCCTCCTTGAACCGCCGGCTTCCCGGCTGATGATGCCTACATCGAACCCGGACCGGGCCGTGTAGGCATTTTTATTGGCCTGTCCGCACCAGAAATCGTTTCAAGGACAGGCCCATGCTGAACGCCGTCATCGCCATCTCGCTGGGAGCCGCTGCCGGCGCATTGTTGCGCTGGGAGTTGGGCACCCGGCTCAATAGTCTTTTCCCGAGCATCCCCCCCGGCACGCTGGCCGCAAATCTCGTCGGTGGCTACCTGATCGGCATTGCGATCGCCTATTTCGCGCAGCATCCCGGCCTCGCGCCCGAATGGCGCCTGCTCATCATTACCGGGTTTCTGGGCGGACTCACGACCTTTTCCACGTTTTCTGCGGAGGTCGTCACCTTGCTTCAGCAGCAGCGCATCGTCATGGCGTGCGGCGCCATCGCGCTCCACGTAGCGGGCTCGCTCGCCATGACGCTGCTCGGTATTGCCACCCATGCATGGGTGCGAAACGGCTAATGCCACGATCGACAGGAGGAAACACCATGGAAGGTTCGTTTCTCAGGTTCTACGTGCATGAGAGGCAGCGGCATCACGGCATCCTGTTGTGGGACTGGCTGCTGGAAAAAGCCAGCAAGATCGGCATCCGCGGCGGTTCCGCATTTCGCGCCATGGGCGGCTTCGGCCGTCACCACAAAGTGCACGAGGACCATTTCTTCGAACTCGCCGGCACACTGACGGTGGAGGTGGAGTTCATCGTTACCGACGAGGAAGTGACCCAACTGTTGGATCTGATCCGCGAAGAAAAGATACGCGTGTTCTATGCCCGCATCCCCGCCGAGTTCGGCATCATCAATCCCGACCTGCAGGATGAAGGCACGCGCCTATGACTGAAATCTGGACGCAGGCGGCGCTGTGGCTGGGACTGGCCCTGATCGCCTCACTGGTTTCCATCTGGCTGCGGGTGGCAACCGCGCTCTCCGAGATCGTGGTCGGTACCATTGCCCAGCTCATTATCGGTGCAGCCCTGGGCGGAGCACTGCTCGCGGGCGATGCCAGCTGGATCAAGTTTCTCGCCGGCGCCGGCGCCATCCTGCTGACTTTTCTCGCCGGCGCGGAACTCGATCCGGTGGTCTTTCGCAGGCAATGGAAGCAGGCGACGGCCATCGGCCTGGTGAGCTTCGCCGCACCTTTTCTCGGTTGCGCCGCGCTCGCCCGCTGGGGCCTGGGCTGGAGCGTGGAAGCGAGCTGGCTTGCCGGCATCGCGATGTCGACCACGTCGGTGGCGGTGGTCTATGCAGTGATGCTGGAGTTCGGCCTCAATGCGACGGACTATGGCAAGACCGTATTGGCGGCCTGCTTCATCACCGATCTTGCGACCGTTATTGCACTCGGGCTCATCTTCGCGCCGTTCACGGTGAGGACGCTCATCTTCCTCGGCGTCGGCACCCTCGCATTCTTTGTGCTGCCCTGGATCGTGCCGCACTTCTTCAAGCGCTATGGTGGCCGACCTTCCGAACTGGAGGCCAAGTTCCTGATGGCTTGCCTGTTCGGTCTCGGTGCCCTGGCGAGTTGGGCGGACAGCGAGGCGGTACTGCCCGCGTACATGCTCGGAATGGTGCTGGCGGGCACCGTGGGCAAGGATCATGCACTGGTGCGCCGTCTGCGCACACTCACCTTTGGCCTGCTGACCCCGTTCTATTTCATTCGCGCCGGCTCGCTGGTGTCGCTGCCGGCGCTGGCCGCGGCACCTGCCGCGTTTGTCGCCATGCTGCTCGCCAAGATGGCCACCAAAGTCGCCGGCGTCTATCCGGTGACGCAAGCCTACGGGTCCTCCCGGCAGGAGGGCATGTATACGACACTGCTGATGTCGACGGGCCTCACTTTCGGCACCATTTCTGCGCTATTTGGGCTGTCGCACGAGTTGATCGACCAGGCGCAATATTCGGCGCTGGTCGCGGCAGTGATCGGCAGCGCGGTGGTGCCCACCCTTATCGCCAACGCGTTTTTCCTGCCGCGGCACCTGCTCCCGCATGCCGATCACCGGCCCGACACGAAACCTGCTCCCTCACCCGAATCGCGATAGGAGAACACCATGATCTCGAAGTTGCTCCTCGCTTACGACGGCTCCGATCCCGCCAGGCGGGCGTTCGATCTCGCGCTCGATCTGGCGAAGCGCTACGGCGCCGAGTTGCACATCCTGGCGGTGGCCCGGCCGCCCGAGTTCGGCGGCGAGGTGGAAACCGAAGCCGTGATCGAAAACTCGAAACAGCACTGCCATCAAATGTTGCGGCCCCTTCAAGCCGCGGCAAGGTCGGAAAGGACGGTTGCCGTTCATTTCGAAGTTGCCGTTGGCCATCCCGCGGAGCAAATCGTCCGCCACGCCGAGGACTGGAAGGCGGACCTGGTGGTAGTCGGCCATCGTGGCCGCACTTTCTTTGAGCGCTGGCTGATTGGATCGGTAGCCAAACAAGTTATCAACCACGCGCCGTGTGCCGTGCTAGTGGCGCGCTGAATTTCGATGAAGGCAGATCACTGGCAGCGCATTTCCTTTCTCGCGGCACGTGATGGTCCTGCGCCGGAGATCGATTTTTGCCTGCCCAATCTGCTGGCAGGCACGGTCGGAGTTGTCGCCGCGCCCGCAGGCATCGGCAAGACCTCGCTGCTGATGCAGATGGGAGCCGCAGTTGCGGCAGGAATTCCGGTGGCGGCTGATTTGCTGTCGGCGCCGGAGCAGACCGGACGCGTGGTGTTTCTCGCCACGGAAGATCCATATCCGATCCTGATGCGTCGCGCCCATCATTTTGTGCGCAGCCTCGCAACCCAAGGATACGGTGAAGACACCATCGCGAGTCTGGAACACAACTTCGAGTTCTATAGCATGAAGGGCGCCGCGCCAATCCTCCTAAGCGACACCACGCTCAGCACTAACGCCATGGACCAAATAGAAACCTTCGCCCGCGATGCGCGTCTGCTGATTCTCGACCCGATCCGCCGCTTCCACCACTGCGACGAGCGTGAATTGGGCCGCATGTCGCTGTTATTCAGCGTATTGACGACCATTGCCAGCAACACCGGCTGCACCATCCTGTTTGCGCATCATGTCGATCAACCGGTCGCGGGGATCGGCTTGGGCGAACTGGAGGGTGCGCAGGGATCGAGCGCTTTCATCAACGCGACGCGCTGGGTCGTCAACATGAATGGAATGTCGCTGGAAGAGGCGGCGCGTTATGGCGTGCCGCCTGAAAATCGACGCGAGTTCGTCCGCGTCAGTTTCACAAAGTCCAACTATGGGCCGGCGCTCGCAGCTCGATGGCTCAAGCGCTCGGAGAGATTTGAAGGAATATTCGAGCGTTGCGATTTGATCTTGCGGGACTCCACCCGGTAAGCGCCTTGAGGAGATGGAAATGAAAAGCCGCATTCAATCCGTCAATGCAATCGAAATTCTCGATTCGCGCGGCTTCCCCACCGTTCGTGTCAATGTCGTGCTGGACGACGGCACGGTGGGCACCGCGTCGATTCCTTCGGGCGCATCGACCGGCGAAAACGAGGCCACAGAATTACGCGATGACGATCCAAAGCGCTATCACGGCAAGGGCGTCCTCACCGCCGTGAAAAACGTCAATACCGAAATCTGCAGTGCTCTTGCCGGTTGCGATCCTTTCCAGCAGGCTCAAATCGACAGGATACTGATCGACCTCGATGGTACGGACAACAAGTCCCGCCTTGGCGCCAATGCCATTCTCGGGGCTTCCCAGGCAGTCGCACAGGCGGCGGCCCAATCCTGCGGTCTGCCGCTCTACGTCTGGCTCGGCGGCGTTGGTGCGCGGCACCTGCCGGTGCCGATGATGAACGTGCTCAATGGCGGCAAGCATGCCGATTCGAGCCTCGACTTCCAGGAGTTCATGATCATGCCGAAGGGCGCGGCGACGCTCGCGGAAGCCCTGCGCTACGGCACCGAGACATTTCAGACGCTCAAAAAACTGCTGCATGGCAGGGGCTACGCTACCTCGGTCGGCGACGAGGGCGGCTTCGCCCCGCAACTGAAGGGAGGCAATGAGGAAGCCTGCGAGCTGATCGTCGCCGCCATCGACAAGGCCGGTTACAGGCCCGGCGAAGACATCGCTATCGCTCTCGACCCGGCAGCGAGTTCGTTCTATGAGGGCGGCAAGTATCGCCTCACCCGCAGCGGGCAAGGCGACAAGACCAGCGACGAGATGATCGCCCTGTTCGGGCAGTGGATCAGCCGCTACCCCATTGTCTCCATCGAGGATGGGCTGGCCGAAGACGACTGGGCAGGGTTCGCCCGCATGACGGCGGCAATGGGCGGGAAGATCCAAATCGTCGGCGACGACAACCTGGTCACCAACCCGCGCTTCATCGCGCGCGGCATTCTTGAAAAGACCTGCAACGCGGCGCTGATCAAGCTCAATCAGATCGGCACCGTCAGTGAGACTATCGACGCCATCCATCTGTGCCGCCGGGCCGGCTGGGGCTTTGTGATTTCCCACCGTTCGGGCGAAACGGAGGACACCTTCATGGCCGACTTCGCCGTGGCCATGGGCGGCGGTCAAATCAAGACCGGCTCCATGTGTCGCAGCGAGCGCATCGCCAAGTACAACCGGTTACTCGAGATCGAAGCGGAATTGGGTGATGCAGCGAGCTTCGGGGCATGAGCGGCAAGGTTATAGGAAGCGCGAAGATCGTCGGAAGGATCCCTGGCAGCATCTGGGCGCTCGGCTTCGTCAGCCTGTTGATGGATGTTTCATCCGAGTTGATCCACAGCTTGTTGCCGGTATTCATGTTCACCGCGCTTGGTATCAGTGCCTTCACCATTGGCCTGATCGAAGGTGCGGCAGAGGCCACCGCCCTGATTGTGAAAGTGTTCTCCGGCGCGATATCCGACTACTGGGGCAAGCGCAAACCCCTGGCGGTGCTGGGTTACGGGCTCGGAGCGATTTCCAAACCGCTGTTCGCGCTCGCGACCGGCGCGGGGATGGTGGTTGCCGCCCGGCTCATCGACCGCGTCGGGAAGGGCATTCGCGGCGCGCCGCGCGACGCGCTGGTAGCAGACATTGCCCCGCCGGAAATTCGCGGCGCCGCCATCGGGCTGCGCCAGTCCCTCGATACCGTCGGCGCCTTCCTCGGCCCGCTGCTGGCAATGGGCCTCATGTTGCTTTGGGCGAACGATTTCCGCGCGGTATTCTCGGTCGCGGTCATCCCGGCTTTTCTTGCCGTCGCGCTGCTGTTCTTCGGCGTGCAGGAACCCGAGCGCCAGCAGGACGGCAAGCGCACCAATCCGATTCGCCGCGAAAACCTGCGTCGGCTAACCGGCGCCTATTGGTGGGTGGTTGGGATTGGAGCGGTATTCACGCTGGCGCGTTTTTCCGAAGCCTTCCTGGTGCTGCGCGCGCAGCAGGGCGGTCTGCCTATCGCCTTCACGCCGCTGGTGTTGATCGGCATGAATGTGATCTACGCGGTCAGCGCCTATCCGTTCGGCAAGCTGTCGGATTCCATGAACCACTCCAAGCTGCTGGCCTTGGGGTTGGTAGTACTGATCGCGGCGGATGCAGCTCTCGCGTATAGCAACTCCTGGGGATGGGTGTGGGCAGGTATCTCGTTATGGGGTCTGCATATGGGCATGACGCAGGGGCTGCTGGCGAGGATGGTAGCGGACACGGCCCCTGCCGATTTGCGCGGCACGGCCTATGGCTTTTTCAATCTAATGAGCGGAATTGCGATGCTCGTCGCCAGCGCGCTGGCCGGGCTGCTGTGGGATCGATTCGGAGCATCGTTCACGTTTATCGCGGGGGGAATCTTCTGTGCCCTGACGTTAGTAGCCATTGCGTACTTCGGCACAAAGAGTTTTCACAGCGTAAGTCGCTAAGGCGCGAGTCATTGGTCCCGCGACTGTTGGTGACACAGGACGTCATGCGGGCAGGAAATCCGGGCAACGCGGATTTTGCTTTTTGTCGCTACATCTGACGGTGAGGCCTAGGACTTCCGCCAGCGGCTCGCAGACGAGTCGTCGGATTCCCGCGCATCGACCCAGCGCTCGGCTTCACCGGACTTCTCTTTTTTCCAGAACGGCGCGCGCGTTTTCAGGTAATCCATGATGAATTCGCAGGCGGCGAAGGCTTCTCCGCGGTGCGCGCTCGCCACCGCGACCAGCACGATCTGGTCCAGCGGCCGCAGGTTTCCGACGCGGTGGATCACCGTCACGTCGACCAGGTCCCAGCGGCCCTTGGCCTCGGCAACGATCCCTTGCAGGGCCTTTTCCGTCATCCCGGGGTAATGCTCGAGCGTCATCGCGGTGACCGGTTCGCCGTCGTTGACGTCGCGCACCAGGCCGACCAGGCAGGCGACGGCGCCGGCCTGCGGTTTTCCGTCGCGCAGGCGGGCGACCTCATGCGAGAGGTCGAAATCCTCTTCCTGCACCTTCACCGTCACTTCAGCCCCCCGTCACGGGCGGAAAGAACGCGACTTCGTCGCCGGGCCCGACCGGGGTCGAAAGGTCGGCCATCTGCTGGTTGACGGCGACCCGCACGTTGCCGGTGACGGCGAGCGCTGCCCATGCGCCGCCGCGCGCGGCGAGCTGAGACGCCAGCGTCCCCACGTCCGCGACAGCCGGTTGCAGCACGATCTCCTCGGACCCGCGCCCGAGTGCCTCGCGCAGCCTTGCAAAATATAGGACCCTCACCACGTCAGTCGAACAACCCGGAAAATGGCAGGTAACGGACGATGTCGCCGCGGCAGACCGGATTCCGTTCCGGGTTGTCGACCAGGCCATCGGCCCATGCGGTCGACGTCAGCACCACGGAACTCTGGTTGGGAAACAGGTCGAGCCCGCCCGAATCGTTCAATTTTACCCTGAGGAATTCGCGGCGCACATCGGGTTTCGGCCAGTCGAAGTCCGCGCGCATCGGCTGCGACACCGGTTCCGTCTTTTCGATCCCCTGGCTCGCCAGGATGAAAGGCCGCACCAAGACCAGAAACGTGACAAAGCTCGAGACCGGATTCCCCGGCAGTCCGATGAACGCCGCGCGTCCCACCTTGCCGAAGGCCAGCGGTTTCCCGGGCTTCACCGCAATGCGCCACATCGAAAGTTCGCCCTCGGCCTCGACCGCCGGCCTGACGTGGTCTTCTTCGCCCACCGATACCCCACCCGAGGTGAGGATGAGATCGTGCCCGGAGGCCGCTTCGCGCAGCACGGCGCGCGTGCAGTCGAGCCGGTCGGGCACGATGCCGTAATCCGTAACCTCGCAGCCGAAGCGCGTGAGCAGCGAGGTCAGCACGAAGCGGTTCGAATTGTAGATCGCGCCGGGGGGCAGGGGTTCGCCCGGCATCACCAATTCGTCTCCGGTAAAGAACACCGCGACCTTGAGTCCGGGAAATACCGGCAATTCGGCAATGCCGACCGACGCCGCAAGGCCGGCCTCCTGGGGCCGCAGACGGATCCCTGCCGCAAGAATCTCCGCGCCTGCCGCGATATCCGCGCCGCGGCAGGTGATCCACTCGCCGGGTTTCGGGGAATGCCGGATCAGGATCGCATCGCCGTTTCCCTCTGCCGCCTCGCACGCTTCCTGCATCACCACGGCGTCCGCGCCGGGCGGAATTTCGGCGCCGGTGAAAATCCGCGCCGCAGTTCCGGCCGCGAGCGGCGCTCCGACATGGCCGGCGGCAATCCGTTGCGACACCGGCAACCTGGTTGCGGTGCCGCCGAGGTCGGCGCAACGCACCGCGTAACCATCCATGAAACTCGTGTCCATCGGCGGCACATTGATCGTGGAATATTGCGATCGCGCAAGCACCCTCCCCACCGCCTGCAAGGTCGGAACGGTCTCCGGATCCGCGGGCGTTCCCGCGCCTGCAAGCAGCCGCAGAAGCGCATCGTCGACGCTCAGCAATCCCTGTTTCACCGCAGCTCCATATGCCTGATCACGAACTCGGTGATCGCATCGAAATCGCCAAGGTCGAGCACCGGCAGCGGTGCACTGATCGCGGTGTCCGCGGCGATGGCCACGATATTTCTGTCCTCCGGATAGAGCAGCGGCCTGTGATTCGCCTGCCGGTAGACTTCGAGTTTCGGAATCGCCTCATGCTTGTAGCCCTCGACCAGAATGAGATCGCAGGCCGAAAACCGTTTGAGCTGCTCGCTGAGCGTCGGTTCCTTTTCACCGCGCGACTCGTGCATCAACACCCAGCGCAGGTCCGAGGTTACCAGCACTTCGCTGGCCCCTGCTTCCCGATGCCGGTACGAGTCCTTGCCCGGGCGGTCGATGTCGAATCCATGATGCGCATGCTTGATCAGCGAGACCCGCAGGCCCGCGAGCACCAGCCGCGGGATCAGTTGCTCGATCAGCGTGGTCTTGCCGCTGCCGGAGTAGCCGGCGAAGCCGAATACTTTCATCGATCGGCCACGCCTTACGCGTGCACCGCCGGCTCAGAGATCGCGTAGAGCCTGCGGCTCCCCGCCTCGGGCTGCAGTGTGGCGTGCTCGATATGATGGTGCCCGGAAAGCATCGCCAGCATGCGCTCGAGGACGACTTCCCAGTCGCCGAGGTTGTCCACCACCACGTGGGCGGACAGCGCGGTGCGATTCGACGACAACGCCCAGATGTGCAGATCGTGCACCGATACCACCCCCGCAATGCCCGCCATGTCGCGGCCGACTTCGGCCAGCGTCAGCCCATCCGGTACGCCCTCCATCAGCGCGTGCATGCCGTCACGCAGCAGGCGCAGGCTCGAGGTCAGAATCAGCGCACAGATGAACAGCGAAAGCAGTGGGTCGATCAGGGTGAATCCGGTGTAGCTCACGATGAGGCCGGACGCCAGTGCCGCGACCGACCCCAGGAGATCGCCCATCACGTGCAGCAATGCCGCGCGCGTATTCAGATTGCGCTCGCCTCGCGACAGCAGCCACGCGACCGCGAGATTGACGCCGAGGCCAATTCCGGCGACCAGCGTGACGATTTCGCCGTCGACCCGGTGCGGAGACAGCATACGGGACACCGACGCGAAAGCGATGGTCGCGACCAGCGCGATCATGAAACCCGAATTGACCACCGCCGCGATGATTTCAGCGCGCACGTAACCATAGGAATGGCGATCCGAGGCCGGCCGCCTCGAGATCCAGGCCGCGAATGCCGCGATGCCAAGCGCCACCGCATCGGTGACCATATGGCCCGCGTCGCTGACCAGCGCAAGCGAGCCGGCGACGAGGCCGGCAACCGCCTCGACCGCAGCGTAGGCCAGCGTGATGCCGACCGCCGCGTACATGACCGCGTTGGACGCAGGGGAATGCGCATGGTCGTGGTGAGCGTGATCGTGACGATGGTTCATGGATCGAATTGTAGCCCAGGAGCCGCTGCAGCCCGGTTATGGCAACGTCATGTAATGGAAGTTGCGCCGTCCGTCAGCGCGGATTCCGATCCAAAGAACGCGACGGCGTCGCCCGGCTCGCGGGTGCGCCGCATCGGCGGCAGGCTCTGCCAGATGCGCTTCCCGTAGGGCTTGGAGACGAGGCGCGGGTCGCAGATCATCAACACGCCGCGGTCGGTTTCGTCACGGATCAGCCGCCCTGCGCCCTGCTTCAGGCTGATCACCGCCTGCGGCAGCTGGTATTCCATGAATGCGTTGTGCCC
>Ga0315281_10004628_pt1 | contig 19919 bp, 16 predicted proteins | sample YL17G07_0_MG_FD_204540 | JGI IMG/M metagenome (GOLD analysis project Ga0315281, IMG submission 204540) | Sediment microbial communities from Yellowstone Lake, YNP, Wyoming, USA - YL17G07_0 | ecosystem: Environmental > Aquatic > Freshwater > Lake > Sediment | place: USA: Wyoming | collected... | reverse complement strand
GAGTACACCGTGATCGGCCGCGTCGCGCGCCGCATCTGGGCGGTGGCGATGAAAAACCGCTACGGCGCGAACGAGCGCAGCCAGAAGCTCAAGTACCACTCGCAGACCAGCGGGCGCTCGCTGCACGCGCAGGAAATCGCCTTCAACGACATCCGCACCACGCTGCAGGCCCTGATCTCGACCTACGACAACACCAACAGCCTGCACACCAACGCCTACGACGAGGCCATCACCACGCCCACCGAGGAGTCGGTGCGCCGCGCGATGGCGATCCAGCTCATCATCAACCGCGAGTGGGGCCTGGCCAAGAACGAGAACCCGAACCAGGGCGCCTTCATCATCGACGAACTCACCGACCTCGTTGAAGAGGCGGTGCTGAAGGAGTTCGAGGCGATCTCCGAGCGCGGCGGGGTCTTGGGCGCAATGGAGACCGGCTACCAGCGCGGCAAGATCCAGGAAGAGTCGATGTACTACGAGCACAAGAAGCACGACGGCTCGTATCCGATCATCGGGGTCAACTGCTTCCGCAGCCCGCACTCAGGCGACGTGCCGCAGAAGATCGAGCTGATCCGCTCGACCGAAGAGGAAAAGCAGTCGCAGTTGAAACGCCTGCGCGACTTCAAGGCGCGGCACAGGGACGAGTCCGGCCCTATGCTCCTCCGCCTGCAGCAGGCGGTGATCGATAATCAGAACGTGTTCGAGGTGCTGGTGGACGCGGTGCGGTGCTGCTCGCTCGGGCAGATCACCAATGCGCTGTTCGAGGTGGGAGGGCAGTATCGGAGGAGTATGTAGGCGTGCACCTTCGTTTCTGGACGCACGGTGTATATGGTTATAGGGTGCGATCGGTTTCTTCGGCCCCTTCTCTCTTCAGGTAATTCGCCCAAAGGTCCAGTTGACTAAACGAACGTGTGCATGGAAGGGACAGCCGTTTTTGGGACAGATGACACTCGGCGATACGGTTCCGTCCCGTTCTATGGCATGCTCTCGAAGTGTCAACGGGTGTCCGTTCGGGCAAGTCATTGTCGCCTTATAGCGCTCAATGGTCGATGGGTGGCACGCTGCCCATTGCATCGGTGGTGGTGAGATCGTGCTGTTGGCGCACCTCTGAATGTCTAACTTGCGACGCCAATAAAATGAGGCTTTGCGTATCTTTGCCTGCGCATTCTTCGGCTTTGCCAAGCAAGCGGCTAGGCGAATTCTGGCAGTAAGCGCTTGTAGCCACTTCATCACCACCTCGCGCTGACGCTAGCGGAGCGGGGCCGCCGCTATGACAATGGAGCGCCGCTGCACCGGGTAACCCAGTGTCAGCAAGGCATGCCCGGTCGAATGGCTCAAGATCCGATACTCCCATTCGTCGCCAATCACGTCAGTGAATACGTGGTCGGCGGAAAAGACAGGTCCGACTCGCCGGTAAGTTGCCTGTTGCATTACGACTGCAAACACATCATCCGCGGAAACAGATGCAAATTGGGTGACAAAGGCAGACGATCGAATGAAATAACGCCATGGCTTCGGGCCATCATGTTCACCAACATTCGGATGCCGAGGATGAATGCTGATGATCCCAAACACAGCCTGTGCGGGATCGCGCTCCTCGACTGTACGCCAGAACGTGGACACTATTGAGTTCGTGTATCGCTTCGAAAGATCTATGATTGATGTGAACGACAGCGGTAAGGCACGGGCTTCGAGCGAAAATTGATCCTGCAGGAATAGAAGGCGGCCTGCGCCATAATTCGCCTCGGCTTCAATTACGGGCCGACATGCCGGATCTAAAGTCTGGGGGTTGTCTCCGAGTAAGAAGCTTTTATGCCAGTCGGTTACGCTGTGCGTGATTTCGTGAGCTTCGATCCAACGGTGCTTAGGCGTTGGTACGTCCGAATCGATCAGTATTCGTGAGCTCTCAGGGACCCAAAAGGCGCAGAGGCGGGACTTGGCAAGTGCGGCAACAAGGTTATTGCCCAGATCCGGGATCTGTTTTTTGGCAAGTAAGGTGAAACGATGGGTCAGCTCTGTGATGAGCCCCTGGTCCGTGCTGCTGTAATACTGAAGATCCAGGGACAGCAATGCACGCACGTCGGCCAAATTCAGCGGCGGCTCGGGACGGCCGAGATCCCGCAGAATTCGATCAACCTGCGCCCGTATTTTCCGCTTCTCAATCTCGCCAACAATTACTTGTTCCACACACTAGGCCTTTGCTCGATCAACAAGAGTCGCGACAAATGCGTCAAGTGCGCGCCGTTCCTCGTTGCTCATCGTCTCAAGATCATCAGAGTACGCGGCGTACCTGACAGTCTCGTTATAAAGAACGCGGTCAATTTCGTCCGTCGTGCCGGCCATTTGCGACAGCGCCACCAACGGAATCGAGAAGTAATTGGACAGTTGATGAATCAGATGGGGCCTGGCCGTGTAGTGCGGATCGTGTTCAACTTGCCGTAACTCTTCTTCGGAGACGTCTGCACGTCGTGCCAATTCAGCGACCGACAATCCGTCCCGCCTTCTCAGCTTACGGACGAGAACACTCAATCCAACACGAAGCTGGACGCGGGTGCGGCTCTCCGCGGGCGCGGCGTTGTCGACATGCGCCAGCCCCAGATGCGCACCGTCGCTATCGATCGCCGGACCGGCCTCGATATCCACATCAGGGTCTGCCGAAATTTTTCGTTGCAGCCAGTCGTTAGTAAAGTGTAGTTTCATTTTAGTGCTCCTATTTGTCTTCAAGGAACGCCTTGGCTTGATCCACTGTTACTTCGAAGTAGTGCATCCGTTTGGGCGCATCGAGCCCAAGATCCGTAAACTTGGCTTCGTCTCGGTACCAACTTTCTGACTGAGGCAGCGAATGCAAGCCCAAGCGACCGTGAAATCCGGAATCGATGCTCAGACTGATGGCCGTTGCGATCAGGATCCGCCCGACACCCTTATACCGTGGTGATGCGACCAGCTTATGTCGGTTCCATGGCGCCGTGGCTAGCAGTTCAATGTAAATGAGTTCGCGGCCCTTCTGCACCTCGATCTGCCCAAAGCCATTAAGATTGACGAGCATCAATCCTTGGGTTTCGCCGCACTCAACCGCAAACGTTTCCTGACCCATCATCATGGCGGCAACCTTGGCCTTGCCGACCCAGTCCCAGCGTGCGTCTTGTACATTCGCATTCGCGGCCTCGGCCAAAGAATGTACTTCGGCTCCCCGTTTTGCCAACATGGGCTGCCATAGCTGGTCAAAGTCGTCGAAGTTCTTCTGATCGAGCTCCTGATAGACCTCTGCTTTGTCGTAGGACGCGGACTCTCGGTTATACAAGTCAACCTGACCGAGCAGTTCTTTCATAGCATCATCAACTCGGTTTTTTCCAGCGTCGAAGGACGCTCAACGAAGACCTTGTCACCGTTCTCCAACCGCTCGGTGACGGACTGATAAAGCCGAAGAGCTTGCCGAACCAGTGCCGTCTTAGACATACCACGGCTTGCGGCTAGCTGATCGAGCAAAGTCATTTCTTTGTCGCTCAGCATAAGCGTCATTTGACGTCTATCCATCGCTCACTCTCCCGTTGTGAATATCGATAATATAGCAAATACGGCCAGAAATGCAAGTGTTAATACTGTGAAATTAGCCATTGACAATGTATTTAGTGGCCAGTTATTATGTGTACGTATCATTACTGCCGGGTTACCGGTCAAGGAGCGAACCTATGAATACTGAGCAAAGCAATGAAAGAAGTGATGGCCATGGGCCAGATAGTCATTTCGTCGAAGTTTCCATTTCCACCACCGCGGGCTTCTTCCCGGCCGAAGGCTTTAACCGGGTTCCAGTTAATCAAAAAGTTGAAGTAGAACTGCGGAAAACGATGGAGGCTCTCAAGATTAGAGATACGGCGGGCTGGGTCGCAAGCGTCATCACCCCTACCGGCAAGCGCCCCATCGATCCCGCCAAGACTTATGCGGAAAATGGTCTGTCCGGAGAGCTTGAAATCGATTGGGGCCCTAGCGAAGGGGGTGGCGGCTAATGCACCCAGCGGCAGCCAAGGCGTTGTTCGATGCGGACGTGGCGACTCTGACTCCTGCTCTGGGTAAGCGCAGGGGATGGACGTTTCACTCGCTTGAGTTTCCTTTAGTGGATTGTTCGTACACAGCACCCGCCCGCACGCCTCTGCGGCTGCGACTCACGTGCGGCGACTGGAATGAATTGCCGCCCGAGATTTCCTTGCACAATGCCGATGGCACGCTGCTCACGATGCCACTGACCAATCCATCGGGCGTCTTCAATGGATCGCCTCACCCCGTTGCCAACCGCCAGTTCATTTGCATGCGGGGTTCGCGGGAATATCACACGCATCCGAGCCACGTAGGCGATCCTTGGGAAAGCATTCGCGGGCACTCGAGTTACACGATTGGCGGAATACTCACCCAAATCTGGCACGCATGGCTGAAAGGGACCGGCTAAATGATCGTGACATGCTCCTTTACCTTGGTCGAGAAGACCCTGTCACAGCTACGCGATGCCGGGCAGCGCCGTTGTGAGTGCGTCATGCTTTGGTTGGGTCGCCGCAACGGGGATAACATCGACGTCGTTGATGCTTATCGACCCGAACAAGTTGCGCGTGACGATATGTTCCAGATTCCGCGGGCCAGTATGAACGTCCTCTACGCGGAATTGCGCCAACGCCGTCTCATGGTAGCTGCGCAAGTACATTCTCATCCGCTGGAAGCGTTTCATTCACGTGCCGACGATCGCTGGGCCATCATCCGACATGAAGGCGCCCTATCACTTGTCGTTCCCTATTTTGCAAGTGACACCACAGCCGCCAACTTTCTTGACCGGACGAAAATATTCCAGTTCTCCGATGAGGCCAGATGGACGGAAGTACCCAGAGAAAACGTGCATTCATGGCTACAACTCAACTGACCCCCGAAGCTCGACTGGAGAACGCCGCTACGCTGGCGGCGATATTGGGCCTTGGAACCGAGTCTGCAGCCGAGACTCTTGACCTTGCTGTGACGGTTACCGGAGATCCGAAAAGTCCCGAGGCGCAAAATATTGCGCGCGAGGTCATTGAACTGCTAAGTCGGACCGTCCGGCATGCCTCCGCATTGGCACCGGATTCAGGTTCGGCTGCCGAACTGGTGATTGGGCCAGCGCCGCCCCGTACCAGTGGGGTCAAAGTCTACCTCAGTGTGACCGCGGATCAGGTTGTGATAAGCACAAACCAGCAGGTCCCAACCTTCTGTGAACCCATACCACCGATTCTGGCCCTTCTGGCTGCGTGCTACGCATCGGCCGCGACGCTCTACAACGCGATCGGCGGCATACTCCCATTCAAACTTCCAGACCCGTTTATCGTTCGATTCGGCGAACTTGGAGTCAATACGCTATCCCTCGCACGGCCAATCGATATCGGGCATGCCTACCTCGCGGGCGCAGGCGCGATCGGAAATGGGTTTCTCTGGGCGGCGCGGCATCTCAATTTCTCCGGACGGCTGGAGATCGTTGACGACGACAGCGTGTCCTCCGGAAATTTGAACCGGCAAATCTGGTTCGAGCGGGGCGACATTGGAAAAGCAAAGGTCGATCAGCTTAAGGCCAAGGCGCAACCATCACTCCCGAACCTCGAAATTGTGCCTCGCCGTGGCCGCCTTCAGAACCTTCCCGAAAGGACAGATGGCCCTTGGTTACGCACATTGATTGTCGCTGTCGACAGCCGGCGCGCTCGACGAGAGCTGCAGAACGAATTTCCCGGGGAAGTTTTTGACGCATCGACGACCGATATCCGCGAGATCGTTCTGCACTACCATCGCCAGCCGACCAAGCATGCCTGCTTAAGTTGCATCTACGAGCCAGACGACGACGAGTTCACGCGCGAGCAACACATTGCGGAGCACTTGGGCGTTACGGTCGACGAGGTGCGGTCCGAGAGAATTTCTTGCGCTGCGGCCTTGGCGATTGTGAGCCGATTCCGGAAGGTGCAGGCCTCCGAGATCGAGGGCATGGCCTACGATTCATTTTTCAAGAGACTGTGCGCAGAGGGACAGCTTAGCGTGATCGCGGACAAGAGAACGATCGCTCCGTTTGCTTTCGTGTCGGTCCTGGCGGGTACATTACTGGCGCTTGAGGTGGCACGGCGCATGGGGGACGAAACAGCCCAAAGGGACTTCAATTACTGGCGGCTGAGTCCGTGGTTTCCTCCCCTTGGTCGCAGGCGAGTCATGCGCCCCAAGCAGCTGGGGTGCGCATTCTGCGGGCAACCGATAATGGTCGCGGTTAACGCCGCACTATGGTACCCACCTGCTTCAGCAGACGTCCACTAGGATGCACCACTGAGCGCCAACTATGAAGCCTTCCCCTATAAGGACAGCAGCAACCACGAGGGTCAGAGACGAATTGATTGCAAGAAAAACCGTCTCTGACGCCAAAGACGTCACGTTAGCCGACAAAAGCAGCGCGTCGTGCTAAGCTTTTTCATCTATAGCTATTTATAGGGAGTTTTGCGTGGATAAGTCTCTGAAATCCCGAGTGTCCAAAAGTCGTCGGTTACTCAAGAACCAGTATGCACATATCGAGTATTTGGAGGACTTTAAGGCTGAATTGCAGACAGCGCCGGGACCGACATCGATCGACTCCAGAATCGCAGCAAGTCGTAAGCTATTGCAGAACCCCTACGCCTACTTGGACGGCTCCGGGGCGTATAGCGCAATAGTTGATGGCGTCGCCGAAGAGTCGGTTCCACGCCGATCCGCCGACCCCACCTCCGATGCGATTCCTTCCGCGGCCCCGGGCAATGGCACGGCGCCGCGCCGTAACACGGGCCGCGAGATCGAGGTGCTAGTCAAAGACTTGCATACTCGCTTGTGGAAAGATCGAGCGTCGCTCTGGAATGGTGCAGTGCCGACTGATCCCATCGATATCCTTGATCCGGCTGTCGCGCTCCGTCTCGTTGGATATGAATGTGAGCTTGAGGAAGGTTTTGTGCCGCATCACGGTGACGGCGGTCTCGTGGAAGTCGCGGGCTACATCGACCGTACGTCAAAGACAGTACGCATTTCGCGCCAATTTCCCCTGAACGTTCAAACTTTCACTGCCGCGCATGAGCTCGGACACGCGGTGTTGCATCATGCGATGGGGGCCGTACATCGCGACCGGCCAATGGATGGGTTGAAGCGGTCGCGCGATCAAGTTGAGTTGGAGGCGGACAAGTTTGCGACGTACTTTCTCATGCCGGAGAAGCTTGTCAGGAGCCGTTTTTCAGGTCTTTTTGGAGCAGAAGAATTCAAGTTGAATGAGGAAACAGCGTTTGCGCTCTCCTGCACGTCCTTACAGGAATTTCGAATGAAGTACCGGACGCGCCGTGACTTAGCCCGACTCCTTGCTAGCACGGAGTGCTACGACCGTCGCCACTTTGTTTCACTTGCAACTCAGTTTCGGGTTTCAATCGGAGCAATGGCCATTCGCATCGAGGAACTGGGACTGCTTCCAGTTTGACGGTTGACCTGTCGGTCGAGACCAGACCCATGCGCGGCCGGTCGCGCAGCACAACCCGGTGCACTTGCCCAATCGAGGCCGCGGCGATAGCCGCTTGATCGTTTTGCGCCAGCCGGGGGAGACAAAAGGGTCAGAGTGCCTACAGAAGCTGTTGCTGCGCGTCAGCGTGATCGATATCGGCGGTGGTGCGCAGTACGCCGATGACGATGAACTGCCACGGGCGCTTATGCATGTTGCCCATGATTAGGTGGAGGTTCATCGCCGGCGCCAGACGCTCGTAGTACTCGACCATCTTGTCCAGCGCCTTTTCGGGCGAACCGTAACGCCGCTTGTAGTTATGGTAGGTGGTCTCAACCTCCCAATCATGTAGTTGCATCGTGTGTTGTGCGCCGCCGCAGGAGAACTGGTAGCGGAAGACGTATTCGGGTTTGGGCAGCGGCTTGAGCGGCTCCTCGATAAGGGACTGCTGGACATAGACCGAACGTGCGGTGTCTTGGTCGTCTTCGCTTGCGCGGTCCAGTTGCTGAAACTTGAAACGCACCGAGGCTTCATCGGGCCGGATGACGCCGAGGCTGCGCTGGGTCGCGCGTTGCTCGTCTTCGAGCGCGGTGAGGGAAGGGGCAATGCAGGGCTTCCAGAGCCGAACCCGCTCTTCCGGCGACAGCTTTTCGCCCGGCATTAGGATCCGTAGCGTGTCCTCTTTGATGCGGAAGCTTTCGGGACGCGGATCATCGGAAGCGCGCGTCATCTCGACTTCGATCCAATCGAATCGGCCGAAGCGCTGATTGGGGGCGAGATGGCGAAACCGAATGGGGTACAACCTGAGGAGTCGGTGATCCTCTGTGACCGCCGCGACGCAGACGGTCTCTTCGTATTGCTGGCTAGGTTGCGGGTACGCCTTGACGAGGATGCACGCCCGCCGCTTTTCGTACTGGCCCATGGTCTCCCACCTCCAAATGGACTGGTATCAGATCCGCTAGGCGCCCGAGCTCGCGCGCGACCGATGAACGGTGGCACGTCTTGTAGTCGCGCTCGAAGCATAGCAGCGCGACATTACCCATGCAGGTTTCCGCCACGCGTTCGAGCGCAGCCGCTTGCGTTGTGAGGTATCGATCGAAGCCGCGGAAGTAAGTTGCCAGGTCGCTATCGTCGCGCAATTGATGCCGAAGGTCGCGCGGCGCGCCGAGCGCCTTCTCATGCCGATAGAGGATGCCGACGGCCGCAAGGGCTCCAGCAAGACCGTTCTTGGAGTATCCCTTGCGACGCGAGAGCGGCAACTCCCGCACGTCCACGACCACGCTCACCTTATGGCGGGCGAGGGTTGCCAAGAAATCGGCGAGTTGCGCGCCTTCATATCCGACCGTGAACAGGTTTTTCATTGCTTCCCCTGATGCTGACGGCGGGAGACTAACACGCTGGCAGCGCCGGGCAAAGTGTGGCGTGCGGGCGGGCCCTGACGCGGCCGGCGGATGGCGCCGGGCCAGCGGTGAAAACGGCCGTCGCAGCCCCGAAAGCCGCGTCACTATTGGTTTTCCGGGCTATTACAGTCACCTTATTTGCTCGCTGCTGAGCAACATCCGCTGCCAACGTGCAGTCACACAATTATGAAGTCGCGACTGGCTGGTTCTCGGCCAAAGCGTCCTCTATCGATTTGCCTACGAGGAAATCTGCGCATCGGGATCAAGTGGCCACTTTATAAAATCGCCAACGCGTACTCCGGCGGCCGTGGGCGGAAGTAGCGCGATTGCGGAAGCGGACGCTCAACGTCCAGCATCAACTGCCACGCGACGCGCCGTCCGCGGCAGATTGTTGTTAGCCCGCATCGGGCACGCCGCGTCACTGACTCGTGAGCGCATACACCATGTCGCCGACGAAGCGCTTGAACGACTCGTTTTCGACGAACTGCTTGTAGACCTGCGTATCGTCCTTCAAGAGGTGCTGCATCACCTTGCCGAGCGCCTGGTCGTGCGCCATGCGCGCCGTATGCGGCGTGTTCTCCTTGGCGTTCTGATAAGCCTTGTCGGCGGCGACCTGCGGCGCGATGTCGTCACGGATTCTCTTTGCCACCCGGTCGGTATCGGTGAACAGCGTGCCGAATTGATCGTTGAAGGTCTTGAGGATGTTGCTCAGACGATCCAGCTCAGGTTCGGGTTTGTAACCGTGCGCATCTGTCGGCACAGGCTCGATCTCCGCGTCCTTGTCTGCCAGCGCGATCTTCAGCACCGCCTTCTTCTCGACGCGGTAGCTGTCCATGTCAATGGCTTCGAGGATGCCCTTAGCGAGGTCCTCCTCCTGGGGCGCCGGCAACTTCGGCGTCAACAGATTGAGCAGGATCGAGAGCTTCTCCCACTCCGCGTTACTGTAGGGAATCACCGACGAGAGAAAGCTATAGGTGCGGCAGAACACCTTGGCCTTGCCCTTGAAGTCCACCTGGCCGTCCTCGTCGAGATTGTCCACATAGACCGCCACGCAGGCATCGAGGATTGGGTCGAGTTGGTCGCGCTCGGCGTCGCCGAGGAACAACGCCACCAGTTGCTGCACCTGCGCCGGCGAATACACCTGCGCCGCATCCAGCGCCGCCTTCAGGTCGTGCAGCTTGTTCGGGTCGGTCTCTTCCGCGAGCAGCGTGGTGCGGTAGTAGTCCTGGAAGGCGAACGTGATCGCCTCGCTGTTGTTCTGGAAGTCGAGCACGAAACAGTCGTGCTTCTGCGGGTGTGCACGGTTGAGCCGCGACAAGGTCTGCACCGCCTTGATGCCCGAGAGCGGCTTGTCCACATACATCGTGTGCAGCAGCGGCTCGTCGTAGCCGGTCTGAAACTTGTCGGCGCAGATCAGGAAGCGGTACGGGTCGGTCTGGATCTTAGCGGCGATCTCACTGCTTGAGAACCCGTTGAGTGATGCCTCGCTCACCTTGCTGCCGCCGTAGTCGTGCTCGCCCGAGAACGCGACGATCGCCTGGTACGGGCTCTTGCGCTCCGCGAGATACGTCTTGAAGGCGTGGTAATACTGGATCGCCCGCTCGATGCCGCTGGTGACCACCATCGCCCGCGCCTGCCCGCCGATCTTGCCGGCGGCCAGCACCTGCTCGTGGAAGTGGTCCACCATGATTTCGGCCTTGAGCCGGATCGCGTGGTCGTGGCTCTCCACATAGCGGCGCAGCTTCTTCTTCGCCCGCTTGGTGTCAAACTCAGGGTCGTCTTCGGTCTTCTTCACGAGCTTGTAGTAGCTGTCCACCGGCGTGTAGGTCTTCAGCACATCGAGGATGAAACCCTCCTCGACCGCCTGCTTCATGGTGTAGCTGTGGAAGGGCCGGTACTTGACCTTGCCCTCGGCATCGGGCGGCAGCGGCTCGCCGAACATCTCGAGCGTCTTGTTCTTCGGCGTGGCGGTGAAGGCGAAGTAGCTGGCGTTGGTCAGCATCTTGCGCGCCGCCATCCGCTTGGCGAGCGCCTCGTTCACCGTGTCCTCGGGGTCGGGTCCCGCGTCTTCCCCTTCGGCCGTCTCTCCGAGCGCCTGGCTCATCGCCGCCGAGGTCTTGCCTCCCTGACTGGAGTGCGCTTCGTCGATGACGATGGCGAAGGTCTTGCCGCCCTCGCTTGCGATCTCGTCGAGGATATGGGGGAATTTCTGCACCGTCGAGACGATGATTTTCTTGCCGTCCTGAATGAACTTGCGCAGGTCGCCCGAGTCCTTGGCGTGACCGACTGTCGCGCCCACCTGCATGAACTGCTTGATGGTCGTCTGGATCTGGTCGTCGAGGAGGCGCCGGTCGGTGACCACGATGACCGAGTCGAAGACCTCCTTGTCGTCGCGTTTCAGGCCAATGAGCTGGTGCGCAAGCCAAGCGATGGAGTTCGACTTGCCGCTGCCAGCCGAGTGCTGGATCAGGTAACGCTTGCCCGCACCGTAGGCGCACACATCGGCCAGCGCCTGCCGCACGATGCCCAGCTGGTGATAGCGCGGCCACACCTGCCGGCGCTTCTTCTTGCCGGTGCGCGGGTCCTTCTCCTCGACGATCTGCGCGTAGTTCTCGAGGATGTTGGTCAGCCCCGCCGGAGTGAGCACCACTTTCCAGAGGTAATCGGGCTTGAGGCCCTGCGGATTGGGCGGGTTGCCCGCGCCGTCGTTGTAGCCCTTGTTGAAAGGCAGGAACCACGAGCGCTTGCCTGCCAGTTCGGTGCACATCTCCACCTCGCTATCGTCCACCGCGAAGTGCACCACGCAGCGGCCGAACTCGAACAGCCGCTCGCGCGGGTCGCGGTCGCGCTTGTACTGTTCGATGGCGTCCTCGACGGTCTGCTTGGTGAGACTGTTCTTCAGCTCGAAGGTGGCGATGGGCAGGCCGTTGATGAATAGGCCCAGATCGAGCGCGCGGCGCGTCTCGTCCATGCTGTAGGCGAGCTGGCGCGTGATCGAAAAGCGGTTCTGCGCGTGCAGCGCCTCGGCTTTGGCATTGCCCTTTGAGGCCGTACCGTAGAACAGATCGAAGTGCACCGGCCCGTGCTCCACGCCCTTGCGCAATACGTCGATGACGCCGCGCTTGCCGATCTCGGACGAGAGACGGGCGAGGAACTGGAGCCGGTTGATGTCCCTGACGTCACTCGCGTCGCCCATCGCTAGCTTCTTGAACGCCTCGGGCTGCGTGGCACGCAGGAAGGCGAAGAGCTGCGGCACATCGAGCGCGTGGGCGCGGTCGTAGTCCTTCGCGCTGCCCGCGGTGTAGCCGGTGCCGCCGTACGGCGGCGGTCGTTCGGCCACCATATTCGGCGCGACGGCGAGACCATCCGTGCCGGTCATGTGCCGCATGATGAGCGTTTCGAGGCCCTTCTCGCTGGTGTCCGTGGTCATACGGCGGCCTCCTCGTCAGCGGCTTCGGGATCGAGGCTCGGGTCGGTGTCGTCCTCGACCGTGTCGGGAGCGGCTTCGTCGGGCAGCCGCTCCGCCGCCTCGCGCACATCGAGCTTGCCGGTCACCACGTCGGCGACGAGGCGCGTGCGGTATTCGCGGAGGAGTTCGATCTCGCGTTCGAGGCGAGAGATGGCAACGTGGATGCCGGACGTAGCCGACTTCAGATAAGCAGCTATCTCGGCCTGTTCCGTCATCGGCGGGACAGGAATGAAAAGGCTCTTTAGATCGCTTTGCGTTAGCTGATTGATCGTCGAGGTTTCAAATTGCGCCATCACACATGCAAACAAGTTTGAGTTAAGAACCCAGTACACGAATTCGTTGTTTTTGCTACGGAGGAGGCTCATGAAGGCGCCATATGTCATACCGGCGACTTCCCTAGTAATCAACGCGGTCTTCCCGACAAGATTCCTGCTACCGCTTCTGACACAGATCAGAATGTCGCCTTCTCTGACGAGTAGATTCGCTGGCACTTTCTTGGACACATACACGTTGTCCGCGGAGACGATGACACCATTGCGAACGTTTGAGGCTCTTAAGACCAAGGTTCCAGTTTCGCCGACCATCTCAGCCGGTGAGTAAGTGAGGCCGATCTTTACCTCACCCAATCGCTTTAGCCTCATCACCTCCCAATGCTGCGGAATGTCGCCAAGCCAGGGGATGCTGGAGGGTTTGAGGGGGACGGAGGGGTCGAGGCCGCGGGTGACGGCGCGGTGGATGATGGCCTGCTTCTGCTCGTTGAGCAGCGCGATCACCTTCCGCTTCGCCCGAATCGCCCGCTCCAGCCTCCCGTTCCCCCAGTCCAGAAACCGCACAATCGCCGCCTGTTCGGTGGGCGGGGGTTGGGGGGTCTTCGTGCCCAGAAATCTCTCTGCTGGAATCGTGTTTCTCAGGCCCGAATACAGCGGGCTGAGGAGCTTGCGGTCGTCCATTGCCTTATAGAACAATTCGAAATACTCAGAACTGCCCTTGCGGAGACCCTCAAATACCGTGTAAGCACCGGTGATCATTCCGTCGTGACGTGACAGGCCCACAGTTCGAGGCGTCTCCGGCACATCAAACAAGCAGAAGACGAGGTCTCCGTTACGCACTTCCTGCGATGTCCCCATGTCCGATGAGAACTTACCCTTTCCTGTCGAGATGTCGCGAACGATGACACCTTGCTTGGTGAGAGATAACAGTCGGTAGTCGCGGTGATGTTTGCCGACAAGCACCTTCCTTCTTCGGACAAGGCCGCGATTCGGAACAAGCCCCCAGTGACCGGGGAGAGGCCCAAGCCACAGCAGTCCCGACTCCTTGTATTCCGCATACGGCTTGAGGTCGGCGATCATGGCTAGTCTCCCGCAAATAAGCGGTCGGGGTTCCATACTTGCTTGGCGATGGCGATGTAGAGTTTCTGTCGCGCTTCGATGTCGGCCCTTTTGAACTCTTTATGCCCGATGAACTGCAGTCCAGCCTGAAGCAGTTTCTTGAGCGGCGGGTTACGGTTATAGGCATTCGGGTTCAGGGATTGTGCGAGCAGATTCTGTTCGAGGTACTTCGGCATTTTTTTGGCGTACGGCCAGTCGTTGTAGCTAGAGTTGAAAGTTTTTGGCAGCAGCAAAAGGCCGCCGAGGCGGTTGCGATGTTCGTCGAACTCCGTCTCATGGGTAAACTCGTCCTTGTGCTGTTCCCAATGGTCAGCCCAGATGTGCTCAACTTCGTACCCATTTTTGCGGCCTTCAGACATGTATTCATCGAAACGTGAGGCGAGCCCGCCACGCACTTCAATGTGGTCAGTCATGCGAGCCAACAGCCATTTGAGGGAGTAACGATTTTGCTGATGGAGGCTGAGGGTAGAGTTCGTGTCAAAGTCTTCCTCTTCTTCGTCCAATCGCTTACGCAAAAGAGGAACGAGCTGCTCAATGGACTTGCCGCGGATTTCACGCATAACGAGAAACATGGCGTATTGCATCGTGGAGTAGGCAATGGAGTGGTAGTTCCACAACCGGCGTGCGATGAGAATATCCACGAAGGACGCCACGACCTGAATCTTGCGCAGGCGCGTCTGCTCGTCGTCCGACGTTTTCAGCGGCGCGAGGAGCAGCGGATATTGGAGGGTGAAGTCGAGCCAAGAGTTCGCATAAACGACCTCGAAGCCCTCAAGCGGCTTTAGCGAAGCGCGAGACAGTTGTTCATACTGGCCAGTGTAGAACTTGAAGTCACGTTCGATGAAGCGAACGTAATCAGCAGACTTGGCGAGGCCGAGTCGCTTTTCGTTATCCTTCTCCCGCACCCAGCGATGGAACTCCGTGCCGAGACGATCGAAGTCACCGGGCTTGGCGCCTTTCTTGCGTTCGCGGATGGAATCGGCGTATTGACTGCGGAGCCAGGCTTTGACGGCGTCAGTGGGCTCTTCCTTGTCGAGTTCTAACAAGCGGTTGGTGGTCTGCTTCCAGATTCCGTTGACGCGGTCGCGTTCGCTTTCGTCAGTGACATTGGCAATAAGGAAACTCTTGAGCATGTCCAGCGGCGCGAGAGAGAGTCCGCGATCGTTCATGGTCTCGAAAATCGTGTAGGCGTCGTCGTCGGAGTAGGCGGTGATTTCTACGACGTGGACGTTGGTGAGCAGCCAATCGAGGAAGTAAGGCAGTGCCTGATCATTGATGTCCGGCGGGAAGCTCTCTTCGATCTCCTTGTAGCGGGCGACCATGTTACGAACGGCTTCCGGATCTTTGGTCGTGGGGTTGTACGGCTTGCCGGAATATAGCGCGTCAAGGCACGGCGCGCGTTCGGGCACGTCGATGTTGTAGGATTTCTTGCCAAACTTGGTGGAGAGGATCAGATGGCTGACGGGAACACGATCCTCCTCCGGCAGCTTGCGCTGGCGATGGTGCAGGTAAACGAGCAACAAAGTCAGCGTCGTGAGGCGCTGCTGACCATCAATGACATAGCTCTGGCCCTTTTTCTGGCTGAGGATAATCGAGCCCAGAAAGTAGTGACCGTATTTGGCGACCGCGTCGCGTTCCTGCTCGGGTTCGTAGTGTTCGATGAACTTCCCGCACAAGTCGTCAATGAGTTCGACGAGCTGTTTGGTCTGCCACTTGTATTCCCTCTGGTAGGTGTCAATGGCGTAGCGCCGGTTGAAGAACAACTCCCCAAGCCTGCGGCCTGTGCCGTCAATGTCGCGACGCCCTATATCGGTGGTGGTTTGATTGCTCACAACCTTCCTTTCGCATGTTCGATGGCCTGGTGCAGTCGGGCGCGGAGCAGCGGCAACGGGGGCAACTCCGTGAGGTACTCGCTGACGCGGATGGATTTGGCGTCGAGTTCGAGCAGCTCCACCTGTTCGGCGTCGGCGGAGGCGCACAGGATGAGTCCGATCGGGGCTTCCTCGCCGGGTGCACGTTCGTGTTTGTCCAGCCAGCGCAGGTAAAGCTCCATCTGGCCAACGTGCGTAGGCTGGAAAGACTCCAGTTTCAATTCGACGGCAATCAGCCTGCGGAGGTGGCGGTGGAAAAAGAGCAGGTCGAGATGAAAATCGTCTTTGCCGACGCTCATGCGCTTTTGTCGGGCGACGAAGGCGAAGCCCGTGCCCAGTTCCAGCAACACACCCTCGATCTCGCGCAGGATGGCGCTCTCGAGGTCGCGCTCGCTGTAGGCGCCCTTCAAGCCGAGCAAATCGAGCAGGTAGGGGTCGCGGAAGACGAGATCGGGGCTCATCTGCCCGTCCCGGAGCTTGGCGATCTCCGCCGAGATAACGGCTTCCGGTTTTCTCGACAGCGCGGTGCGCTGGAACAACATGCCGCCGATCTTCTGCCGGAGCGTGCGCACGTCCCAACGCTCGATGCGGCACATCTCTGCGTAAAAATCGCGGGCGAGCGGATCCTTGATGGGGAGCAGCTCGATAAAGTGGCTCCAGCTCAATTGTGTCGACAGCGTCGACACAATCTCCTGGTTCGTGAATCCCTGACAGAACTGAATGGCGCGATAGAGCGAGCGGAGGGTAAAGGCCTGCCCGAACTCGACGGTCAATTCTCGTGACACGGTCGCGAGAATTCGTTTTCCGTACTGCGCCCGCTCGTCCTGAAGACTCTCGGCGAGGAGTCGGCGCCCGAGATGCCAGTACAGCAGCGTCGTAGTCGAGTTCGCCACCGTGGCAATCCGCTGGCGGGCGGACTGGATCAGTTCTCTCAGATCCGTGAGGAGCGCCGCCTCATCAACGACGGCAGGCACCTCTGTCCCGGCGGATTGGCCGGGGGGTTGACGCCTCCCGGGCTGTAGCGCGGTGGGCTTGAGTTTCTGGCGTGGAGGGGCGGCCTTCCTTTTCATGACTTGACCCCCACCTTCAACAAGCCATCCAGCAGCCCCTCGGCCTCCTTTTCGATAGCCAGGATGTCGGCGCTGATCTCCTCCAGAGTGCGCAGCGGCTGCGGCTTGTAGAAGTGCCGCGTGAAGCTTACCTCGTAGCCGATCTTGGTGGCGTCCTCCTTGATCCACGCATCGGGCGTGTAGGGCAGCACCTCGCGGCGGATGAAGGCTTCGATACCGCCGTCTTCGAGCAGCGGCACCTGCTCGGTGTCGCGCAAATCGGAGTCGGGCTCGTACTCGACGATTGCCGGCTTGCCGTCCACGGTCGCCTCGAACAGGCCACCCAGCGGGTCGGCCTTGGCCTTGCCGGGTTTGTGCACCTTGGCGATAACCGGCGGCGCGGTCTCGACGCGCCAGCTCACCGCTTTGAGAATCTGCTTCAGGTCGGCGGCGGGGACGTTGATGTCAGCCTTCTTGAGCGCGGCATCCACGCGGTCGCGGAAGACGTTGTGGTCCTCAAAGAGCTTGTCGCCCAGCACCTCTCGCAGCTTCGTGGCCACTTCGATGAGGCGCACGCCGCGCTCCCAGGTCTTGGGGTCGAGCAGTTTCTTTTTCTTCTTCTCGGGCAAACCCTTCTTCGTGCTGCCGCCTTCTTCGTCATCGCCTTCGTCCGCGTCGCTGCCCCAGTCGGTGAGGCGCTTCTCCAACGCCGATGAAATCTTGGCGAACTTCGTAAAGAGATCGTCGCCGAACTCATCAACGAGCGCAGCGCGCAGGTCTTCGTCACCCGCGGCGAAGCGCAGCGTCTCAATGGCCTTGAGGGTGAGCTGACTGTGCAGGCGCAACGGGCGCTCGACCGTGACCTTCCAGTAGCCGAAGGCGGCGTTGGGGAAGATCTTCGATTCGGGGGTTTCCTTGAAGTCGAGGAAGGTGCGGCTGATACGCTCGATGTCCTCGGGCGAGAGCTCGCAGTTCTTCTTGCCGAGGTTCTTGCGCAGCGGCTTGAACCACTGGCTCGCGTCGATGAGCTGCACCTTGCCCTTGCGATGCGCAGGCTTCTTGTTGGACAGCACCCAGATGTAGGTGGCGATGCCGGTGTTGTAGAAGAGATTGAGCGGCAGCGCGACGATGGCTTCGAGCCAGTCGTTCTCGATGAGCCAGCGGCGGATGTTGCTCTCGCCCTGCCCCGCGTCGCCGGTAAAGAGCGAGCTACCGTTGTGCACCTCGGCGATGCGGCTGCCGAGCGCGGACCTGGCATTCATCTTAGAGGCCATGTTGGCGAGAAAGAGCATCTGCCCGTCGCTCGAACGGGTGACGAGCGACAGCTCCTCGCCCTTGTGCATCACCTTGAAGCGCGGGTCGCGCATTCCCTCCTTGCCGCCCATCGCTTCGAGGTCCTTCTTCCAGCTCTTGCCGTAGGGCGGATTGGCGAGCATGAAGTCGAACTCTTGCGCCGGAAATGCGTCGTGCGAGAGGGTGGACCATTCCGCGCCACCGATAATGTGGTCGGCGCTCTCGCCCTCGCCTTTGAGCAGCATATCCGCCTTGCAGACGGCATAGGTCTCGGGGTTGATCTCCTGGCCATAGAGCAGGCACTTGACCTGCTGGGCGCGCTTCGCGCCGATCGCAGTGAGCGTCTCCTCGCCCACGGTGAGCATGCCGCCCGTGCCGCAGGCGCAGTCGTAGAGCAGGTAGGTGCCGGACTTGATCCCGGCCTCGATGGGCAGGAACACGAGGTTCGCCATCAGGCGTACGGCGTCGCGCGGCGTCCAGTGCTCGCCCGCCTCCTCGTTGTTCTCCTCGTTGAACTTGCGCACCAGCTCCTCGAAGACCGTGCCCATCGAGTGGTTGTCGATGCCGGCCGGCGAGAGATCGATGTCGGGGTCGAGGAACTTGTTGATCAGCGTGCCGATGGCATCGGCCTTGGACAGCGTTTGCAGTTGGTTGCGAAACTTGAAGTTTTCGAGGATGTCCTGAACGTTGGGCGAGAAGCCGTTGAGATAGTCCTCGAAATCGGCGAGCAGTTGCTGCTGGCTGCCGCGAGACTTGAGATCGCGCAGCGTGAACTTCGAGGTGTTGTAGAAGGCCTGGCCCGCGGCATCGCAGAGCGCGGCGCTTTGCCCGGTTATTCGCGCCTCGTCAAGCATCTTCTTGGTCGCGAGAACCTTCGGCTTGGTCGGCTCGAGCACGGCGTCCATGCGCCGGATGACGCACATCGGCAGGATCACGTCCGGGTACTTGCCGCGCTTGAACAGGTCGCGAAGTACATCGTCGGCGATGCCCCAGATGAAGGAGACGATCTTGTTGTGAGTTGCTTGGTCCACTAGTCAGTTGTCTCCATTGTCATCATGAGCGCACGCGCTGGCGATTGGCGCCACGTAGATCCGATGTCAGCAGCTGGTGGTGCTTTTGGGAAAACGCGCATGGGGCTCGGCGGGCTAACTTGGAAGCCCACCGGACCCCGCAATCGCGCAGCGCTGAAGGTGGGCCGTGTGCGGCGCATTGTTAGGCATCCGTGCGAGCCTCCGAGCAACTACTTTCATAGAGATTCGATCATGTCTTGGATGACGTCTCGCTCCCGCTGGCCATCAATGATGCTCCAGCGGGCGTGGATCTCCCAGAGAAAACCTCCAAGATACTTGACCTGATCGTACGAGTAGACACTCGCGTTCTTCAACCGGTAAATGTGTTCGTTCAGCCTTTTGAAGAACGAGTGAACTTTCGGATCTTGAATGCTGACCTTATTGAGGACATACGAAACTTCGCCTGCGAACAGCTCAAGCTCAAGTAGAAGATCCTCAATGCGGTCTTTGTCGCTCTGGAGTCCGTTGAGCGCCGCGTACCAACGTTCCTTCTTGTTTTCATCGAAGAACTCTCTGAATTTTTGATGGTCGCAAAGCTCCTTCGGTAGTTCCGAGTCGTGTGTGCCGATTGCCGCCCAGAGGAGGATTTGGATCGTGTCTTCCCTGAAGTCTTGGTAGCGACGGCTTAGGTTCTCTCGAAGCAGACGTCTGCGGCTCCGTTCAGGAAGGTTGACGACCAGCACCCAGAAAAGCATGCTGACAAGGTAGCCAATGGACAGGTTGAAGACGATCGAGTTGCCGTTGTGTAGCGCAAGAAGAACAGAGAGGTGGCCCGACGAAATAGGACTGGCCGATAAGTGGAGAACCTGCTCTTATGGGCGCGTGAAGCGCCCGCAACAGGAGAGCAGAAATGAGAAGACCCAGAAGGAATCATACGGCGGCGTTCAAGG
>Ga0315281_10004627_pt1 | contig 19920 bp, 17 predicted proteins | sample YL17G07_0_MG_FD_204540 | JGI IMG/M metagenome (GOLD analysis project Ga0315281, IMG submission 204540) | Sediment microbial communities from Yellowstone Lake, YNP, Wyoming, USA - YL17G07_0 | ecosystem: Environmental > Aquatic > Freshwater > Lake > Sediment | place: USA: Wyoming | collected... | reverse complement strand
CGACCGCCAGGATGCCGATGGTCACTCCCACTCGATGGTCGCGGGCGGCTTGCTGCTGATGTCATACACCACGCGGTTGACGCCGGGCACCTCGTTGACGATGCGGCTGGAGATCCGGGCCAGCACCTCGTAGGGCAACTTTGCCCAGTCCGCGGTCATGCCATCCTCGCTGGTCACGGCGCGGATGGCCACCACGTTGGCGTAGGTACGACCGTCGCCCATCACGCCGACGCTGCGCACCGGCGTAAGGATGGCGAACGCCTGCCACAGCGAGCGATACAGACCGGCCGCCTTGATCTCGTCGATGACGATCCAATCGGCCTCGCGCAGCGTCTCCAGCCGCTCGGCGGTGACCTCGCCGATGATGCGGATGGCGAGCCCCGGTCCCGGGAAGGGCTGGCGGTGCACGATGGCCTCGGGCAGTCCCAGTTCCAGCCCGACCGCCCGAACCTCGTCCTTGAAGAGGTGGCGCAGGGGCTCGATGAGCTGGAAGCGCAGGTCGGCCGGCAGGCCCCCCACGTTGTGGTGCGTCTTGATCTTCTGGGCGGCTTTCGTCTCCGGGGAGGTCGACTCGATGACGTCGGGGTAGAGCGTGCCCTGGGTCAGGAAGTCGATGCGACCCAGCCTCCCCGCCTCCTCCTCGAAGACGCGGATGAACTCATCGCCGATGATGCGCCGCTTCTCCTCCGGCTCCTCGACGCCGGCCAGCCGGGCCACGAAACGCCGCCGCGCATCGACCATCACCAGGCGCATGCCCAGGTACTGGTCGAAGGTGGCGCGCAGCAGCTCCGACTCCTTCTTCCGCATCAGCCCATGGTCGACGTAGATGCACGTGAGCCGGTCGCCGACCGCCCGATGCACGAGTGCCGCCGCCACCGCCGAGTCCACGCCCCCCGACAGGGCGCAGATGACTGCCCCGATCGTGCCGGTGGACTGTGCGTGACCGTCCACCCGGGCACGGATGGCGGCGACGGTGGACTCGATGAAGTTGGAAGGCGTCCAGGTCGGCCGGGCACCGGCGATGCCGATCACGAAGTTGCGCAGCACCTCCCGGCCGGCCGGAGTGTGCGCGACCTCGGGGTGGAACTGGATGCCGTACAGACGACGCGCCGGGTCGGCCAGCCCGGCAAAGGGCGACGAGTCCGTCTCGGCGGTGGCTCGAAAGCCCTCGGGCAGGCGGGTGATCGAGTCGCCGTGGCTCATCCAGACCGGCTGACGATCATCGAGATCGGCGAACAGGCCGCCAGGGTCGGTGACCGTCACCGTCGCCGGGCCGTACTCACGGTGGGTCGTCGGAACGACTTCGCCGCCCAGCTCGCGGGCCATCAGGTGGGCGCCGTAGCAGATTCCCAGCACGGGCACGCCGGCACTCCAGACTGCGGGGTCTGGCCGTGGGGCGGCTTCGTCGTAGACGGAGTTGGGACCGCCGGAGAGCACGATGGCCACGGGTCGCCGGCGCTCGATCTCCGCCCAGGGCGTGTCGTGGGGCAGCAGCTCGGAGTACACATGCATCTCGCGTACCCGCCGCGCGATGAGCTGGGCGAACTGGCTGCCGAAGTCGAGCACCACAACGGTGTCGGGCGCATCCACCGCCGATGATCCGAGCCCTCCAGCGGCGGGGCCAGGCTCGGACGAGCGATCCGGCGGGGGCGCGTTGAGGGCGGCCTCGAGGTATGCCTCGACCTCGGCGTCGTCTGGCGCGAGGACGCGATGGCCGGCATTGGCCGGTTCGCCGTGGACCGTCATGCCGCGCTTCGGGCGCGGCGCCCGCTCGTGGTCCGCCAGGGCCGATGACCTCCTCAGCGACAACCGGGGTCGTATCGGGCAGTGTACCGGCGCACGCTGCTGGACGAGCGCCTGGTAGCAAGCCACGATAGGCGCATGCGAGGACCAGCATCCTCAGCCGCGCTCCCGCTCGCCGCCGTCGGCTGCGGCCTGGCCGCCGCGTTGGCGCTGACCGGCTCAGGGGGAGCGCAAGTCACGATCGTGCCGCCCTGGGAATTCGCCGCCACGGCCGCGGCGTACTTCGTGACCGGTGCCATCGCCTGGCGACGCCGTCCCGGCAACCGCGCCGGCCGGCTGCTGATGGGCGTCGGCAGCGGCATCCTCGTGGCCATGGCCCGCGGCGTACCGCTGGCCGAGGTGGCGGTGCTGTCGCGGGCGCTGCTGGGCATCAACGAGGTCGTGCTCGCCTACCTGCTCCTGGCCTTTCCCGCCGGTCGCCTCGGCTCCAGTCCTGAACGGACCGGCGCCCGCGCGATCATCGTCGCCTTCGTCGCCCTCGTCGCCGCCCAGGTCGTGACCCTGGACACGACGGCGGACCCCTACTGCCGCGGCTGCCCGCCCAATCCCTTCCGCCTCGTGTCGGTCCCTGGACTCGGCAGCGCGACCACCACCGTTGCGCTCCTCGCCAGCGGCGTGCTGGGCGCGCTGGTCATCGTGCTCCTGGTGCGCCGCTGGCTGCGCGCGAGTCCCGCTGCGCGGCGCGGCCTGGCGCCGATCATCGTGGCCGGTGCCCTGGAGGCGTTCGGTGTGGCCACGAGGTTCCTCGCGGCGCCCGACCCGACCGGCTTCGCCGTGGTCTCGCGGCTGGCCTTCCTCGTCGAACTGACCGTGCCGGTGGCCATCCTGATCGGCTTCCTTCGCGCGCGACTCGATCGCTCGTCGGTCGCCGACCTCGTCGTCGAGCTGGGCCGTGGCCCGGACCCGGAGCACATCGAGGCGTCGCTCCGGTCCGCCCTGCGTGATCCAAGTCTGTCGGTCGCACTCTGGTCGCCGGCGGCCCACGCGTACCTCGATCGTGACGGGCATGCCGTGGCCCTGCCGGGGCCGGACTCGGGTCGGGCGGCCACGCCGCTCGAGCACGATGGCCGCCCGCTGGCCGCGATCCTGCACGACGCCGCGCTGCTCGAGGAGCCCGGCCTCGTCGCCGCCGCGGCGGCCGCGCTGGGCATGGCCGTGCAGCGCGACCACCTGGAGTCGACCGTGCGCGCCCAGGTCGCCGACGCCAGACGGCTGCCACGCGGCACCGTGACGCTGCTCTACGCGGACATCGAGGGCTCCACGGGCCTGGCCGAACGGCTCGGAGGACGCTGGCCCGAGACGCTGCTGGAAGTGCGGCGCCTGGTGGCGGGCACGGTCCGCCACGCCGGCGGGGTGGAAGTGGATGCCCGCGCGGACGAGTACTTCGCCGCTTTCGTCGATGCCGGCGCGGCAACCATCGGCGCGCTCGCGATCCAGCGCGGCCTGGCGGCGCGGACCTGGCCGGACGGGGAGGTCGTGCGCATGCGCCTCGGCCTCCACACCGGCGAGCCCGAGCTGTCCGACGAGGGCTACATGGGCGCGGAGGTCCACCGAGCCGCGCGGGTGGCCAACGCCGGCCACGGCGGCCAGGTGCTGCTCACGGAGTCCGCACGCTCGGCCGTGGCGGACAGGCTGCCGGCAGGCGCGTCGTTGCCGGCGCTTGGAGACTTCCGCCTGCGTGGCCTGGATCGCCCGGAGCGCCTGTACCAGCTCGTGGTGCCGGATCTTGCGCACGAGTTCCCGGCCCTGCGCACTGAGACCGCCTAGCTCCCGATGGCCACGATGGCTGCGCGAAACCGCGTGCGCCGGACCCTCAGCGGCCGCGCTGCCAGGACTTGCCCTCGACGGTGACGGCGGGGGCGTAGACCATCTCGACCTGCTGCATCTCGCGGATGGTGCGCGCGCCGAGCGCGGCCATCGACTGGCGCAGCGCGCCGACCAGATTTTCCGAGCCGTCAGTGACGTGCGCCGGGCCGAAGAGGATGCGCTCCAGCGGGCCGACCGTGCCGACCTTGATGCGCGTGCCCCGTGGCAACGTCGGCGAGGGCGCGGCCATGCCCCAGTTCGTGCCCCGCCCGGGCGCCTCCTCGGCACGCGCCAGCGGGGAGCCGAGCATGAGCAGGTCGGCGCCGGCGGCGATGGCCTTGGCCAGTTCCCCGCCGCGGCGCATGCCCCCGTCGGCCACCACGGGCACGTAGCGGCCGGTCTCATCGTGGTAGGTGTCCCGTGCAGCGGCCACGTCGCTGATGGCCGTCACCTGCGGCACGCCGATGCCCAGCACCTCGCGGGTCGTGCACGCGGCGCCCGGGCCGACGCCCACGAAGATGGCCGCGATGCCCTGGTGCATGAGCTGGTAGGCGGCCTCGAAGTTGGTGGTGTTGCCGACCGCGACAGGGATGGCCATACGGCGCGTGAACTCGTCCAGCGCGAGGGGGTCATAGGTACTGGCGAGGTGGCGCGCCGACGAGACCTGGCTCTGCACGAGGAACAGGTCGGCGCCGTGATCGGCGCAGAAAGAGCCCCAGCGCTGAGCGGCGGCCGGGGTCGCGGCGACCGCCGCCCGAGCGCCCACCGCGAGCAACGCGGCGATGCGCCGCGCCACCAGGTCCTCGCGGACGGGCTCGGCGTAAACCGCCGCCAGAAGCGTCTGGACGTCGGCGTCCGGTGCGGCCGCGATGCGCGCCAGGACCACGTCTGGATCGTCGTAGCGCGCCTGCACGCCCTCGAGGTTGAGGATGGCCAATCCACCCAAACGGGCCAGTTCGCCGGCCAGCCGAGTGTCCACCACGGCGTCCATGGCCGAGGCGAGGATGGGGATCTCGAGTCGGATGCCGCCCAACTCCACGCTGGTGTCGACATCTGCCGGCTCGACTGTCGAGGTGCCCGGCGCCAGCGAGACATCATCGAAACCATAGGTCCGGCGCAGCGCGTCCACCTTGGAGGGCCGCCGCGTGCTCGGAGCCGCCTGGAACCCCGCGGCCGTGGCTTGGCTGGTCACGCGGCGAGTATATCGGCCCGCCTAGCGAGCCTTGCGCTGTCCGTCACCGTCCAGCTCGAACCAGGGCGCCCGAGCAGGATCCTGCAGGTCGCCGGCGATGAGGGCGATGGAGACGCGATAGGCTGGCCAGACGACGAGCTGGCCGGCCCCGGCTGGCGTGACCCAGCGCGCCTCATCGTGCTCGTGCGAGAGCGTCGGCTCCAGCCCGGGACGGACACGAACGGCGAAGACCGCGGCCGTGACGATGCCGTCCGCGCTCGGCTCGTGGAACTGGTTGACCTGGTCGAGGTCATAGAGCGCCACGATCCCCTCGGGGTCGATGCCCGTCTCCTCGCGCAGCTCCCGCAGCGCTCCGGCGACGATCCGCTCGCCGGGCTCGAGTGAGCCCGATACACCCTGCCACAGCCCGGCCAGGATCCGGCCCGCCGCACGGCGCAGGAGCAGGATCTCGACCGCGCCCGCGATCGCAACGCGGAAGACCCACACGTCGACGAGGTCCGGGCGGAATGGGCTCACGGCCGCGCGGCCGACTCCGACCGCACCAGCCGCTCGAGCTGCTCGAGGTGCATGAGGTCGTGGACGCCGGCGAAGAGGACCCATTCGCCACAGCGCAACCGCCCCACGAGCGGGTGGTCGAGCGGACACGGCTCCAGCTCATGGCCGGCGATCCGCTCCGCGGCCCGTTCGATGAAGCGCTGGCTCCTGGCCAGCCGCGTCCGCAGGTCCTCGCTGCCCGTGTCGAGCGGCCCGGGCACCCCCGGCACGACGGTGGGCGCATCGGCCGGCCAGCGGCCGATGGCCGCCATCTGGGCCGCCAGCACGAGCCCCTGCCGCGCAGCGATGGTGTGGCCGAGCGCCTGGGCCACGTTCCAGTCCTCCTCGCCGCCCGGCGCGGCGAGCACGGCTGCCGAGGCCGCGGCGATCAGGCCGTCGAGGTGCTCCGCCACCGCGGCATGCTGCGCGGCCACGCGCATCGCGCTGCCCTCGCCGCCACGACGCCGCACTTCCCGTCGCACGGCCACGTAGCGCCCCTCGCCCAGGGCCCGGAACGCGGCGACGAGGTCCGGGGCGTGCCCTTCGAGGGCCTCCAGCCAGACCCCAGCCATGCCCGTCGCCTACAGGCGCTCGAAGCGGTCGACGGCCAGGACGAAGACGGTGGCGCCACCGATCTCGACCTCGACCGGGTAGGGCATGAAGAACTCGCCGGGCTCCATGATCGGCGGCATGGGGTTGACGACCTCCGTACGCGAGATGCAGTTGGCGCGGATGATGGCCAGCACATCGTCGACCTGCGCGTCCTCCACGCCGACCAGCACGGTCGCGTTCGACTGGCGCAGGAAGCCGCCCGAGGAATTCAGCCTCGTGGCACGGAACTCCTTCTCGAGCAGCCCACCGACGAGCGCGCCGGCATCCTCGTGGTGAACGATGGCGACGATCAGCTTCACGGCCGGTCCCCTGCTGCGATCGGGTGCGAGGGGGCGAGTATAGCGAGGGGGCTGCTCACGCCCGCGCGTATCATGGGCCGCGGAAAGCGTGCGGAGGAGAGGGCGCAGCGATGGACCAGGCTGGAGGACATCTCGAGGTGCTGGCGTCCGGAGCGCGTCTGCTGGCGCGGGGCGGCCATCTCGATGATCAGCTCGACGGCCTGGCGGCCGAAGCGTGCGCCATCAGCGGTGCCCGGACGGCTGTGCTCTACCTGCTCGACGGCGAGCACGGCGTGCTGATCGCCGGCGGCAGCGCCGGACTCGGCGATTTCGTCGACCAGCCCATCGCACCGCTGGCCGTCGGTGTTGGCTCGGATGCCGACCCGGCAGTGCGCGCCGTTCGCGCCCGGCGCGGCGACATGGTGGCGGTCACACCGGCCATGACCGAGACGCTCGGCGGCGCGGCGGCGGGGATCGCCGCCATGGGCCTACTACCCCTGGTGACCGAGGATGCCGCGCGCAGTCAGGAGGTCCAGGGCCTCCTCGTGGTCGGACTCGAGGAGATGCCCGGTGACATCCATGCGATGCTCGCCGACCTGGGCGCGGTCGCCGACCTGGCCGCGGCGGCCATCCGCACCGCGCGCCTCGAGCAGACGCTTCTGGAGCGTTCGGACTGGTTTGACCGTGTGGCCAACGCCGACTCGCTCACCGGCCTCGCCAACCGGCGCTCATTCGACCGGGTGCTCGACCTGGAGTTGGCTCGCGCCGGCCGCCAGGGCAGCGCGGTGAGCCTGGTCCTGTTCGACGTCGACGGGCTGCGCGGCATCAGCGAGGTTCATGGATCGGACGTCGGCGACGACGTGCTACGGCGCGTGGCCGCCACGCTCTCCGATTCGGTGCGCATCATCGACACGGTGGCGCGCTATGGCGGCGACGAGTTCGTGGTCCTGGCGCCGGGATCGGCCGGCAGCATCGTGGCGTACCGCGTGGTCAGTGCCATCGGCAAGCTTGCGCCGCTCGCTGACGGGGGCGCGATCACGCTCAGTGCGGCCGTCGTGCACTTCCCGGGGCAAGGCGCCAGCGCGGCCGAGCTGCTCGCCGCCGCCGACGGCGCGCTCCAGGAGGCCAAGGCGAGCGGGCCGGGCGGGGTCGTCGTCCGCAGCTAGCCGCCACGAGTCCGCGAGTCGGGCGTCGGTCAGGCTCCCGGCGCGCCTGCCGCGACGATGGGCGTGGTCGGCTGTGCCGAGCCGCCGGCCGGCTCGATGGTCACGGCCACGACCTCGACCGCATCGGCCGCCGACAGCGCAAGGACAGCAAGTCCGTCGGCGGTCGTCATCAGACCCGCCGAGCGCGTCACGCCGCGGGCCACGTACCAAGCTTGATAGACCTTGCCCGCGGGCACGGCGGCCAACCCCTCGACCACGAGGTAGCCGCTGTGGCTGGTCGTGGAGAGGGCCACGAAACCGCTCGCGGCGGGCTGCGCGGCCGTGCCCGAGATGCTGGCCACCTGGGCTCCGGGCGCACCGGCCGCGGCGATCGCCGCCCGTAACAGACGGGCCTGGTGCTGTGCGGCGTCGGTCTGTCCGAGCAGGAGCAGGTTCCAGCCGGCGAGCACACCCACGATCAGGACGGCCGCGGCCTGGAGCGCGACGCGCCGGCTGAACAGGGGGCGCCGACGGGCGCGCTCGGCATCGATGGATATCGGCATCAGCCCCGAGGCCGCCAGGGCGGCGGCGGGGACGCGCCGCGCCGCCACTTCCGCCTCGATGGAGGCCAGCAGGCGCGCCTTCAGCGCTGGGGGCGGCTCGAGCGGCTCGGGCAGTTCGGCCAGGTAGGGCAGCACACCGCCCAGCTCGGCCAGCTCAGGATGCGGATCCAGGCAGTCCGCCAGGTGTTCTCCGACGGCCTTCATCTCGGCGGGCTCGAGCGCGCCGAGCACGAATCCCGCGGCGAGTTCGCGCACCATCTCACACGTCATCGTGTTCATGACGGCTGCGGCCCACGCTCCACGAGGGCTTGGCGCATGGCCAGCAGGCCGAGCCGCATGCGGCTCTTGACCGTCCCCAGCGGAGTCGCCGTCCGCGACGCGATCTGCCGCTGGGTCAGCCCTCTGAAGTAGCCCAGCTCCAGCGCCTCGCGCTGGACCTGACTCAAGGTCCCCAGCGCCACCAGCACCGCATCGCGGTCGAGGCGACCAGCGACCTCGGCCCACACGTCGGGCAGCATCAGGCTCGCGGGCGGCGAAACATCGCCCGCGGGCAGCTCGACCGTGGGGCGGCGGCGGCGGATCGCGTCGATGGCACGATGATGAACGATGGACAGCAGCCACGTCTTGACGCTGCCTCGCCCCTCCGCGTAGCGGCCGGCGTTGCGCCACACCCCCATGAAGGCGTCCTGAACGACGTCTTCGGCAAGGGTCCCGTCAGTGGTGATGCGCAGGGCCAGGGCGTAAGCCATCTTCTTGTATCGCTCGTACAGGATCTCGATCGCGCCATGATCGCCGCCGGCCATCCGCTCGAGCACGGCTCGATCGGCGGCGTCCTCGGCAGACGCGACGCGGCCCGGGGCGAACTCGGGCCCGTCGTTCACGAGTGGATGCGCAACGACGGCTCGGAAGGTTCAGTCGGCGCTCCCATCAGGCGCTCGATCGCTTCGAGCGTCCGCTCCACGACGGTGGCGACGGATGCGGTGGCGTCGACCACGACCCAGCGCCCCGGTTGGGCCGCCGCCATCGCTTGGTACCCAACGCGCACCCGCTGGTGGTAGGCCAGGTCGAAGGCCGCCTCGAAGCGCGTCTGCTCGTCCGCCTGCTTGCGCTCCAGGCCCACCTCGACCGGGATGTCCAGGAGGACGGTCAGGTCCGGCCATCGGCCTCCCGTTGCGAAGTCCTGGAGCGCGCTCAACTCGTCGAGGGGCAGCCCCAGACCGTAACCCTGGTAGGCCATCGAGGAGTCGGCGTAGCGGGTGCAGACGACGAGATCGCCGCGCGCGAGGCCGGGCTCGATGACCTCGGCCACGTGCTGAGCACGGCCTGCCGCGAAGAGCAGGGCGTCGGCGCGGGGGGCCAGCCATGGATCGGCCGGGTCGTGATCGAGGACGATGGAGCGGATCCGGTCGCCGAGAGCGGTGCCGCCGGGTTCACGGGTCAGCAGGACGGTCAGTCCGCGCGCCACCAGCTCGTCGCCCACCAACCGGGACACGAGCGTCTTGCCGCCACCATCCGGACCTTCGATCGTGACCAGTCGGCCCGCTCGTGCTCTGTGCTGCGGCTCTCCCACGCTCGGAGTGTACCCGAGGGCCCGCGACGCGCCCGAAGCGCCCGGCCGGCACCGATTCATCCACGGCCCCACGGCCTGCGTAGGGAGGGTGACCGGTTGAGCCGCCGATGCCCGGCGGAGTAGCCACCGGGCCGGCAACTACGGGCGCCGGGTCCCGCACGAGGTATGCCCATGGCCGATCCCCGCTGAGTCCCGCCTGAGCGCCCGCCCAGGCGCTCCCCACCAGGTCACGGGCCCGCATGACGGCCCAACCTCGACAGGAGGACCCACAAGTCCCATGCGATCACCTCGCAAGTTCATGGGCAGCGTCGGTTTGCTCGCGGTCGCGGGCATCGTCGCCGCCATCGGAGCCGGCCCGTCCTTCGTGAGCGGCGCCGACCACCTTGACTCCCCGCTCGTCAAGAACGACGCGCGGCTCGATATCACCGACGTCTATGCCTGGCGCACGAGCGCGTCGAGGACGACGTTCGCCCTCAACGTGAACCCGCTCACGACCAAGGCGGACAGCCCCGGGACGCGGTTCCGCCCGAATGCCCTGTACGAGATCAAGATCGACACGAATGGAGATGCCCGGGCGGATGTCGCCTACCGAATCCGGTTCTCCAGCCTCAGGACCTTTGCTGACGGCACCAACGACCAGATCTTCACGATCAAGCGAGCCACGGGCTCGGCAGCACGCCGAACCGAGTGGACTGGTACCACCGTCGCGACCGGCCGCACCAGCCGGTACGGGCTCAGTAACCGGATCGCGTCGGTGCTCGGCGGCGGACGTGCCTTCGCCGGTCCACGCGACGATCCGTTCTTCTTCGACCTCGTCGGCTTCAAGCACCTCAAGGCGCGGATCCTCGCCGGTGCCGTCGACCTGGGGGCGGTCGGCGACGCGACCAATTGCGCCCTCGACGACACCGATAAGGCGGCCAAGCTGCTCAGCTGCTTCACGGGGAAGGACACCTTCGCCGGGACGAATGTGAGCAGCATCGTCCTGCAGGTACCGAACTTCATGATCGGCGGCACCGGCCGCACCGTCGGGGTGTGGGCCACCACGGCCATGCGTGTGGCTTCCGGTTGGCAGCGGATCGACCGAATGGGCCGGCCTGCGATCAACACCGTGTTCAACATCACCGACGGGGAGAAGGATCTCCAGAACCTCGTCAATCCGATCGATGACCTGGGGACGATGAAGGACACGACGGTCGCGGTCCTCAACGCACTGGCTACTGTCGTCGGCAAGGCGGGCGCGACCCCGTACACGGCGACGCAGATCAATGCCATCGCCACCGTCCTGCTGCCGGACACCCTGACCATCAAGCTCGGCAAGGCCGACGGGTTCCTCAACGGCCGCAAGCCGTCGGACGACGTCATCAACGCCGAGTTCTCGCTCGTGACGAACGGGGCTCTGAAGAGCGACGGCGTCGACCTCAACGACTCGACCTTCTCGACTACGTTCCCCTACCTGGCCGCACCGCACTGAGCGGCGCGACCCACCTCTCTGCGGGGACCGGTCCACCAGGACCGGTCCCCGCAGGACCCATGCGTTAGGCCGGCAACCAAGGAACGCTGAGACCATGACCGCCCAGACCCGGACCCGCCGTTCGCTCCCCATCCGCACCCTCGCGGTCGTCGGCTGCATGGTTGCTGTCGTCCTCGCGAGCCAGCTGATCGCTCTCGGGCGGCCCGCGCCCGGCCCCGGACCGGCTGGCCCTCCGGCCTTGATCGACCCGCTCCAGCCCGCGGTTGGAGATCTCGATCCCGGGGGAGTCTCGGCCGGTCAGGATGACGGCACATCCGCCATCGCGGGCGGACCAGCCGACGTGAAGCGGATCAAGGCGAACATCGAGTTCTGGTCCGCTCGCGTTGCCAAGAACCCGGACGACTTCATCAGCTCGAACAAATGGGGGATCTCCGAGATCGAGCTCGCCCGCGCCAGCGGCGACATCAGCGCCTACCTTCGCGCGGAGGCCGCGTTCGACACGACCCTCAGGCGCGACCCGACGAACGCCGCCGCGCTCGGCTACAAGGGCAGCGTTCTGGTGTCGCTACACCGGTTCGTGTATGCGGCTGACCTGGTCCGAGCCGTCCTGGCCCGCCGACCGACGGATCCCGTCGCCCTGGCGACGCTCGGCGACGCCAGCCTCGAGCTCGGCGACATCGCTACCGCCCGCGAGATGTACACCCGCTTGAACTCGCTGAACCCGTCCGCGGCGACGTTGGTTCGTCTCGCCCACCTGGCGTTCATCAGCGGGGACACGGCCACGGCCAGGCGCTCCGCTGCCGCAGCGGTCGCGGCCGGGGAAGTGGAGGGTGCTGACGGCGAACGGGCCGCGTTCTTCCAGTACCAGCTGGCCGACGTGCTCATCTCGACTGGCGATAGCGCAGGTGCGGCGACCGCCTATGCCGCCGCCCTCCGGGCGGACGCGGGATCGTTCCTGGCACACTCGGGCCTCGCCCGAGTCGCAGCCGCTACGGGTGATCTGGACGAGGCCATCCGCCAGCTGAGCGCGGCGATCGACATCGTCCCGCAGCCGGACTTCCTGGCCCGTCGCGGCGACCTCTACACCCTCCGGGCCAAGTCCGGCGACGCGAAACGCGCAGGAGCCGACTACGCCACCGTCGAGGTGATCGCAAAGCTCGCCGGCGAGGCCGCCAACGTCTACGACCGCACGCTGGTGCTTTACCTGGCCAACCACGGGTCGGACCCGGATCGGGCCGTTCGACTGGCCGAGGCCGAGCTGGCGGTTCGCAAAGATGCCTACGGCTACGACGCCGAGGCCTGGGCGCTCCTCGCCGCCGGTCGGCCGGCCGACGCCGACGCGGCGGTGGCTCGAGCTCTGGCCTTCGGCACCCGCGACGCGAAGCTCCTCTACCACGCCGGCATGATCGCGGCCGCCCTCGGCCAGCCCGACCGGGCACGCACACTCCTCGAAGACTCGCTCCGGCTCGACCCGAGCTTCGACCCGCTCCAGGCCGCTCGGGCGCGCGACACGCTGGCCGGCCTGCCATGAGACCCGGCGTCCGCCCGTCGCGTCGTCGGACCGTCGCCGGGCTGTGCGGGGTCGCCCTCGCTCTGGCCGTGCCCGCCCTCGCATTCGCCCATCCGCTCGGCAACTTCACCATCAACCACTATGCGGGCATCCGGGTCGAGCCCGATCGGGTGGTCCTTGACGTGGTCATCGACGAGGCAGAGATCCCGACCTTCCAGGAGAAGACTCGGATCGACGGCGACGGGGACGGCACGATCGCGGATGCCGAGGCGGCGGCGGAGCGCCTCGCGGCCTGCCCCGTCCTGGCGGGCTCGCTCCGGCTGGTCGTCGACGGGGTGCCGCTGCCCCTTGTGCCTGCCAAGGCGGGGCTGAGCTTCCCCCCGGGCGCCGCCGGCCTGCAGACCATGCGCCTGGTGTGCGTCTACAGCGCCACCTTCGCCCCGCCGCTCAGGGCCGGGGCATCGATCACCTTCCAGGACAGATCGCACGCCGCGCGGGCGGGCTGGCGCGAGATCGTCGTCCAGGGCAGCGGCGTCAGCCTGGCGTCGGGAGGCCTGCCCACGATTTCCGCCTCGGACCGGCTGCGCAGCTACCCGCAGGACCTGCTCACCCAGCCGCTCGATATCCGTGCCGCATCGTTCGGTGCCACGCCCGGCGGCCCCGTACTCTCGCCGCTGGCGGTGCCGGATGCGTCCGCGCTCCCCGGAGCTGCACCGATCGATGGGGCAGCGGCTGAGACCGCGTCCGGATCACCGGCGGCCTCGGCCGCGCCGGCCGCGCCGGCCGCTGCCGCAGCCGTGCCCGGCGGCGTGACCGAGCTGCCCGCCGAGCTTGCGGCCGTGCTCAGAGCGGGCGACCTCACACCACCGCTCATCGGGCTGGCGCTGCTTATCGCGGTCGGCCTGGGCGCGCTGCACGCGGTCACGCCCGGCCACGGCAAAACGATCATGGCCGCCTACCTGGTCGGCACACGCGGCAACGTCGCGCAGGCACTCGGCCTCGGCGCCACGGTGGCGGCGTCGCACACCCTCGGCGTACTGGCGCTGGGACTGCTGACCGTGGCTGCATCATCGGTCTTCCCGACCGAGCGGCTCTTCCCCGTCCTGACCATGATCTCCGGCGCACTCGTGCTGGCCATCGGCGGCTGGCTGCTGATCTCGTTGGCGCAGCAGGTGGGCCGTCGGCGTGCCGTCGAGCGGGAGCACGCCGAGGCGCACGCCGTCGCCCATGCGGCCGGGCTCGACCACGGCCACGAGCACACCGACCACGGCGAAGGCGAGGACCGCGACGGGGACGCCGACGATCGCCGGCACAGCCACGGCGGCGTGCGCCACTCGCACCTTCCTTCGCCCAGCGTCGCTGCCACGCTCCGTTGGCGGGGAATCTTCACGCTCGGTCTGGCCGGGGGCCTGGTGCCCTCGGCATCGGCCCTCCTGCTGCTGCTCGGCGCCCTGGCGGTCGGTCGTCCGGCCTTCGGGCTGCTGCTCATCCTCGCCTTCGGCGTTGGCATGGCGCTCGTGCTGGGCGGCATCGGGCTCGTGCTCGTCCGGGCGCGCGGACACCTGGAGCGCCTGCCGCGCCTGGCCCGCGATGGCCGCTTCGCGACCGGCGTCTCGCTGGGGGCCGCTTGCGTGGTGCTCGCCTTCGGCCTGGTCATCACCACGGGGGCGCTGGCCGCCCTCCGCTTCTAGCCGATCCATCGTGATGGCTGAACCGCCATCACCGGAGCAAGACGCGACCCGATGCCCGATGAGCCGTGAGGCCGCCTACCTCCAGGCGCGGACCTGGTCGGGGTAGAGGCGCACCCGGCGGTACGGCTCGCGGCCGCGCGAGCGTGACACGAGATTGGCGCGCTCGGCCATCTGGTGCTGGAGCCGCCGGATGAAGGCGTTCTGCGGTGACAGCTCGATCGGCTTGGCCTGGCGCACCACCAGCCCGATGGCCTCCTCGGTCTCGAGGAGGGCGGCCTCGCGCGGATCGACCTCGATAGCGTAGAGCGACGTGATGCAGGCCTGGATCTGGACGACCGTGTTCGCCTTCAGCACGTAGATGGGCTTGGCCATCTCCTCCGCCTCGCGCACGGTGGGGGGCTTCTGCCGATAGGCGCTGCGCAGCGTGATCACGATGTCGGCCTCATCGAGATCGCGCACCACGATCACGGGCAGTTGCATCTCGCGGATTGCCTGCTCCAGTCGCTTGTGGCTGATGCCGTAGCCAAGCACGTGCAGGGTGGGCAGACCGGTGGCATAGCCGTCGGGCGCGACGGGGCCCAGCGGGTCGTAGCCGGACCCCGGGGCCGGCGCGCCGTGGCCCGATCCCAGCGTGAACCCGTCATCGCTGTCATCGAGCTCGTCCATCTCGGCCGCGAGGTCGTGCTCGAGGCCCGCGGCGTCATGAACGACCGCGGCCGCTTCGGCCTTGTCGGGCACGGGGCCGGTGCCCGATTCGGCGCGAAGCGTCTCGATCACGCGCTGCGCTGCCTGACGCCACTCGCGCTGACGGCCCAGCTCGCGGGCGACCCGGGCGGGCGGCTCGGGAGCGGCCAGCGTGCCACGCTCGAGGGGCCCCCGGTCGGCCAGGCCGCCGGTCATGAACGGCGCCTCGGCCAGGCGTCCCGGGTCGTAGGCGCCCGCCAGCGGTCCGGCTGGGTCGGCGTCGCGCGAGTCCCCCAGCATGGCGGACGTGCCTCGGCCGGACCCACCGCCCGCCCGGGCACGCGGCGCGCGCCAGCCTCCGCCGCCGGCGCCACTGCCACTCCGGAATCCGGCGCGGCCGCGCTCTGCATCACGGTAGCCGTATCCGCCGTCGCGCAGATCGGGGCGCCAGCCCGACTCCATGCGCCAGCCGCTACCGCCCGCGGCCAACCCGCTGAAACGATCGGACACACCCGCCGCCGTGTTCGCGGAGGGACGCGGCCGCGCCTGGGTGCGATGCACCCCGGCTTCGTCGCGCCAGCGCAGCTCCGCCGCCACGGGGTCACCGCGCAGCATCGCATCCACCGTCTCAGCCACGTCGCCATGGACCATCACGCGATCCCAGTCCTGGATCTCGATGATGACCTGGAAGGTCGGGGGTGCCTTGCGTTCCAGGACGCTCTTCTGCGTCCGCCGCCGCCGCGCCTCCTCGTCGCCGAGGGTGACGCTCTGGATGCCACCGATGAGGTCGGAGAGGGTGGGATTGAGCATGAGGTTGTCGAGGCTGTTGCCGTGCGCGGTGCCGATCAGCTGGACGCCCCGCTCGGCGATGGTGCGGGCCGCGGCCGCCTCCAGCTCCGTGCCGATCTCGTCGATGACGATGACCTCGGGCATATGGTTCTCGACCGCCTCGATCATCACGTGATGCTGCATCGATGGCGTGGGTACCTGCATGCGCCGTGCCCGACCGATACCCGGGTGGGGGATGTCTCCGTCGCCGGCGATCTCGTTCGAGGTGTCAACCACGACGACACGCTTGTCCACGTCGTCGGCCAGCACTCGCGCCGCCTCGCGCAGCATCGTCGTCTTGCCGATGCCGGGACGACCCATGATCAGGATCGACTTCCCGCTCTCGACGAAGTCCTCGATGATGGCGATGGTGCCGAACACCGCCCGCCCGATGCGAGCGGTCAGGCCAACGACCTTGCCGCTGCGATTGCGGATGGCACTGATGCGGTGGAGGGTACGCTCGATGCCGGCGCGGTTGTCGTCGCCGAAGGAGCCGATGTGGTCGACCACGTATTGCAGGTCGGCCTCGCCGATCTCGCGCTCGAGCAGGACCTGTTCGCCGCCGCCGCCGAAGCGGGCCTCCGGTGCGCGACCGAGGTCCATGACCACCTCGATGAGATCGCGCTCGGGCGGCAGCGCGTCGATGGCCGCCACGATCTCGGGCGGCAGCGCGCGCAGCAGCGCGCGCAGGTCGTCGGTCGCCTCCCGGGGCTGCGGGACGGACACGGCGTCTCCTTCGGGTGGCACGGTTGCGGCGCTCACCGGATGGCCGGGACGAGTGCGGGTATGGCGACGCGCACGAGTGTCTCCTTCATGAGCAGCGTGACCGTGGCGATACGCTCGAAGGCGGCCTCCTCGAGGCGTCCGTCGATGGGCGATTCATAGGTTCTCACGGGCGCGACCACCCCGTGGTCGTGGCGGTGCCCGCGGACACCACCACGGTGGGCGCCGACCTGCTCGGCGATGTGGCCGAGCCCGAAGCGGATCAGCTCGCTCGTGTCGTGGCCGGGCCGCGCGATGAGACGCAGGTAATGGGGCTGATCCTCCTTGGCCACGCCGACCTGCAGGAAGGCGCCGAAGTCCTGGTCATCGGACGCGCCTCCGGCGGCGGGCCGCGATTGCACGAAGGCGCTGACGTCGGCGAAACGCAGGATCGGCGCCAGGCTGCTGCGCGGGATGCGCCACTGGGCACCCTGCCGCTCCCAATCGGGCAGGCGGTACGCCTCCAGGCGGGCGACCGGTGCGGGGGTGGCGGCGGCATAGACGCGGCTGAGGCGGAGCGCATCGAGCGGGACAGCGGGCCGGATGCCGGCGGCGGCCGTCTCTTCGGCGCTGCTGGGCGGGGGGAGCGGCCGGTCGGGCGGCCGCGCATAGAGCCACTCCTCGCCGTAGCGCGCGAAGCCATGCTGCATGAACAGTTCGACGTTGCCACCGTGATCCGCACAGGCGACGTGGAAGCGGGCGGCTCCCCTCTTGGTGCCATCGCGCAGCAAATACTGGACCAGGCGGTAGCGGATGTCGCCGGCATCGCCCTGGCCGACGGCGTCCAGCTCGACGATCGTCCACTCATCGCGGTGCCCGTCGCGCTCGGCCCGCAGCAGGCCGGCGATGCGGTGCTCCTCCTCGTGCACGTACAGCCGGTCCTGCGCCTGGAAGGCACCAAGCGGCATGCGGAAGAGGCTGAAGACGCTGACCTGGCTGCCGCTCACGGGCAGGCCCAGGGAGCGCACTGAGCCATCGTCCGGACCATCCGCATGTGAGAGGCGCGAAAGCTCGCCCAGGGCGGCCAGGTCGGTCAGGCGGGCGGCGCGCACCCGGCCCGGCCGGGCGGGCGCGACGTCTCCGGCCATCAGTGCGCCCGCGCCCGGCGCGTGGGGTGGCGTCGCCGGCCCGAGCCTTCGCCGGGAGCATCGAATTCGTCGGCCATGGTCGCCAGCAGACGATGGAAGCGCGTCTCGCCCGCCAACTCCGGGTGGAACGCCGCAGCCATCACGTTGTGCTGCCGAACGGCCACCACGCGGCCATCCTCGAGACTCGCCAGCACATCCACGTCCGGTCCGACACGCTCGATCACAGGCGCCCGGATGAATACGCCGTGGACCGGCCTATCGCCCAGGATCGGCACCCGGACGTCGGCCTCGAAACTGTCCAGCTGGCGCCCGAAGGCGTTGCGCTTGACCGCCACGTCGAGCAGCGGCAGGACCGGATCGTCGCCGTCGCTGATCTCGCGGGCCAGCAGGATCAGGCCCGCACACGTGCCGAAGAGCGGCGCACCGCTGCGCGCCAAGTCCAGGATGGGCTCGCGCAGCCCCCAGCGATCGATGAGTTTGCGCATCGTGGTGCTCTCGCCGCCGGGCAGGATCAGCGCCGAGAGGCCCTCGAGGTCGCGCGGCAGACGCACCTCCCCGCCCTCGACGCCGAGTTGGCGCAGCACGGCAAGGTGCTCGGCGAAGTCGCCTTGCACGGCCAGCACGCCGATCCTCATGGGGCGGCGCCCGTGACGGGACGAGCGGCAGTCATCGGACGGTGCCGGTCAGGGCCGGGTCTGCCGGGACGCTCGTGCCGTCCTACCAGCCGCGCACCGCCAGCCGCTCGCCGGCCGGGATGGCGCCCATCTCGATGCCGCGCATGGGGCTCCCCAGGCCCTTGGAGACCTCGGCGATGATCTTCGGGTCGTCGAAATGCGTGGTCGCCTGCACGATGGCATTGGCCATGCGCGCCGGGTCCTCGCTCTTGAAGATGCCCGACCCGACGAAGACGCCCTCGGCGCCGAGCTGCATGACGAGCGCCGCGTCGGACGGCGTGGCGATGCCCCCGGCCACGAAGTTGACCACCGGCAGGCGGCCGTTGGCGGCCACGTCATGCACCAGCTCGTACGGCGCCTGGAGCTCCTTGGCGGCGACGAACAACTCTTCCTCGCGCATCGAGCCGAGGCGGCGGATGGCGGCCAGGACGTCGCGCAGTTGGCGCACCGCCTCCACGATGTTACCGGTGCCGGCCTCGCCCTTGGTGCGCATCATCGCGGCACCCTCGTTGATGCGTCGCAGCGCCTCGCCCAGATCTCGGCAGCCGCACACGAAGGGCACCTTGAAGGCGTGCTTGTCGATGTGGTGGGTCTCATCGGCGGGAGTCAACACTTCGGACTCGTCGATGTAGTCGACGCCGAGTGCCTCGAGCACCTGCGCCTCGACGAAATGTCCGATGCGGGCCTTGGCCATGACCGGGATGGTCACCGCGGCCATGATGCCCTCGATGAGCCGCGGGTCGCTCATGCGCGCGACACCCCCGCTGGCGCGGATGTCCGCCGGCACGCGCTCCAGGGCCATCACGGCGACTGCGCCGGCATCCTCGGCGATCCTGGCCTGCTCGGCGGTGACGACGTCCATGATGACGCCGCCCTTCAGCATCTGAGCGAGGCCTTTCTTCGTCGTCCAGGTCGATGTTTCGACGCTCATGGCGTTCCGTTGCTCCGGTCTGCTGCGTGCGGCTGGCGGTCAGTCTGGCCCCGGGGTCCTCGCCCGTTCGAGTCGACCGCTTCGCCTCTCGCACACCGATTATCGCACGAGACCGCGGCCGGCGAGTCCGGGACCGAGGGCGGGCGGCCGTCGTCGTCGCACCGCGGATCCGTCGCGGGCCGGCCGATGCCAGCGACTCGGGCTGCGCTCACAAGGCCTGTCGGCACGAGCGCCAGTAGTACTGGCGCGGGACCGCGGGATACCTCGCCGACGGCGTCATGACCGCCGTTGAGCAACGCGATGCCAGTAGTACTGGAATCGCGTGAGCCGAGGAAGGCGGTCGGCGCCACAGCGGCCGATGATCGCGCGATAAGTGCGCCCGGCGACAGTAGTACTGGCATGCCGGACCGCATCCGCCACCGCAGCCGCCGCACCCCGACCCAGTCCGCCGCCGACCGCAGGGCCGACGAAGTCGCGACGCACCTGGGACGGGCGCTCCGCGATGCCAGGCGCACGGCGCGCAAGGCGCAGGCGGCGATCGCCTTAACCGCCGGGGTGTCACGGTCCCTGATCGGCCAGATGGAGCGGGGCCACGGGGCGTCCGTCACGCTCCTCGTCTGGACTCGCGTCGCGCGAGCGGCGGGAAGCGACGTGCGCGCCTACCTGGAACGGGCGACGGCCACCGACCAGCCCCGCGACGCCGTCCACCTGCGGGCGCAGGAGCTGATCGTGCGCACGGCCGAGGGCGGCGGCTGGCGGGCGCAACCCGAGCGGGCCA
>Ga0315281_10004626_pt1 | contig 19924 bp, 15 predicted proteins | sample YL17G07_0_MG_FD_204540 | JGI IMG/M metagenome (GOLD analysis project Ga0315281, IMG submission 204540) | Sediment microbial communities from Yellowstone Lake, YNP, Wyoming, USA - YL17G07_0 | ecosystem: Environmental > Aquatic > Freshwater > Lake > Sediment | place: USA: Wyoming | collected... | reverse complement strand
GCTCGCTCGGCAACCAGACCCCGGAGGCATTCCGGCGCAGCCTCACAGAGCGGAAAGACCCGGTCGGACTCTCATAATGAGTGGACCAAAGATCGGGGGCAGGTCACCACGGCTCACGCGCGGCGTACGCCCGCCTCAAGGTTCTAATCAAGTCCCAAGTACTCCATCTCCTCGCGGCCGACCGCGCTATTCCGCGGGATCCTGTCGTGCAGACAAAGACCATTCGGCTCGACCTCTGGTATCTACAGCAACAGGAGGAGTTGCGATGACGGGTTGGCCCATGGTGTTGGCCAAAGAGGTTGGCTTACGAAAGCCAACAGTGGATGCGTCGCGCGAAAGGCGTGACGCGATGATGCCGAACGCCAGGCATCGTCATCAAGCAAGGGGGAACGACCGCCCACGGAAGCTGCAGCGCGAACAGCGCGCCGAATTGGGAAAGTGGGCGGAGTTCGTTGTCGGGCTCGCGGTACCTCCCTACGGGCTACCCTCCGCGGACCCGACCCCGGCCGGTTTCGCTCGTCCTCGTTGCCGTGGGCAACTCGACGGCGACCGCCACGGGCAGTTGCGTCTCTTGCGAGACTTGCCGCCCTCGCTAACCGACCGGGGTCGGCTCACGCCGACAACGAACTCGCGCTTCGGGAATTCCCCCTTGACCCCCTTCCCTTGCGCGCACGCCAGACTGGCGCCACTCATTTTCTTCGGAGTCCGTCGGACGATGCGCCCCTCGCGGAGGCGCACATGAGTGACACCAGACTGCCGCGCAACAAACGAGCGGAGCGTCCGCCACCGATGCAATTGACGGAGCGTGACATACGTGTCCTGCGACTGGTGGCGGACTTCCGCTACATGACTCGCGATCAGGTCGAGAAGCTGGAGTTCTCGCCTACAACCATCTCCTATTGCAAACGCCGCCTGTCATTGCTGTTCCACAACGGCTACCTCGAACGTCGCTTCCTCCCTCTTCGCGAGGCCTTCGGCGCGGCTCGCGCGTATTACGTCCTCGACCAGCGTGGCGCGGATGTCTTAGTGAAGGTGCTGGAATTGACCCGCCACGAGCTCGACTGGCGGCCAAGGGATGGCCGCCGCGAGCCGCTCTATATGGAACACACCCTCCGCATCAATGATGTGCGTGCCCTTCTGCTCGTTACGGCGAAGGACGCCGCGCTTGAACTTGCCTGGACCGACGAGCGCGAGTTGAAACGACGGGCTCGCGACCATCGTGTTCCCGATCCCCTTCGAGCCGGCGAGAAGATCACCATCATCCCGGATGGCTATTTCACGCTCGGGGGGAGATGGTCGTTCGCTCTTGAACTCGACCGCGGTACGGTCGAAGAAGTTCCGTTCAAGCGCAAGGTGCGCGGGTACGGCGAGTGGAAGACCACCGGCGCATATGCTCGTTCCTTCGGTACCCACAGCCTTCGCGTGCTCTTCGTTGTTGCCGACGCGAGGAGGGATCCTCGACGGCTTGAGCGGATACGTAGGTGGACGGAGGACGCGAAGGGCGGGACAATGTTCTGGTTCGCGCACCTTGACGAGCTGACGCCTGCAACCATGTTAGGCTTCCCGCTTTGGAGCGTGGCCGCGACGCCATCTAAGAGCCGCTTGCTACGGGAGAGCGATCATGGATTGGGACACTCTAGGGCTGAGCCAAGATCCGCCGGGTGAACCGTTCTCAATCTCGCAAGCGGTCAGGCAACAACATCTCTACATCCTCGGGCGTACCGGAGCTGGCAAGAGCACGCTCCTTTCGCGCCTCGCGCTATCCGACATCGCGCGAGGCGACGGCCTTCTCGTCCTCGACCCGCACGGCGATCTCGTAGAGGACATCATCGATCATTGCCCCGACGATCAATGGGATCGAATCATCTATCTCGAACCGTTCGATCGCGAGTACCCCGTGCCATTCAACGTCTTCGAGTGCAAGCCGGAGCAAGATCGTGACACTATCACCTCTGAGGTAATCGGCGTCTTCAAGCGTCTCTACGGCGACATGTGGGGGCCGTTGCTCGAGGACCTGCTTCGCAGCCTTACACTCACCATGCTCGACCATCAGTTTCTAGACGACGAGCGGGTGCCTGTCGAACATCGCTACAACGCGACGTTGAAAGAGGCCCACGACTTCTTGTTCGACCAGGAGATGCGCACGTCTTACTACCCGTTCATCAGCAACGATATGGTGCTCCGGTACTGGGTTGACTTCTACGATCACCTCGGGACGTTCAAGGGCGGCATACCGGTAACCCAACAGCAGATACGTCACTCTTCCTCGACGACAAATAAGCTGCGCCGGTTCCTTCTGAACCCACTGATGTTCGACATCATGGCGAACAGAGACTTCAGGAACACGATCGATTTGCGCGACATTATGGACGAGAAGAAGGTCCTCCTCGTCAACCTCTCTAAAGGGCGGCTCGGGGAGGACAACAGCTCGCTCCTCGGCTCTGTTCTACTAAGTCGATTAGTGGTCGCGGCGCTCTCGCGGGCCGATGTTCCCCGCCACGAGCGCTCTCGGAAGATCTTTCACGTGATTGCCGACGAATTTCAGGCTTTCGCGACCGAAAGCTTCAAGCTCCTCCTTTCTGAGGCGCGGAAGTACGGGGTCACCTTGACGATCGCCCATCAGCATCGCGAGCAGTTGGACATGGAGATGAAGGGGGCGGCTCTTAACTGCGGCTCGCTTCTGTGCTTTCGCTTGTTAGGGCGAGATGCAGCAGACGTCGGACGAGAATTCGACGCAACCCCCGGCTTGTCAACGGAGGCCCGGTTCGAGCCGAGCATGGTCGAAAGCATCACGACGATTTCGACACGCCCAGTTGACGCGGATGGCGAGCGGGGCATAACCATCGAGGAGCGACGCAATGCCATCGGGCTCCGGCTGAGCGAGCTACGTCGGAGCGTCTTCAATGTTGGAAGCTTCGCGCCAGGCATGCCAACGAACGGGCGTCGGTACGCGAACGCGGGACGACTCACAGATGAGGAGATCGACACCAACTACGCCGAGCAGCGCGCATTAGAGTCTGAGAACAGCGCTCTGGTGGCTGAGGTGAACTCGTTGGATCCACGTGAGGTCATCAGGACCGGCAGGTACGCCCGAACGGACTCTTACACCGAAGTGAAACACCGGCAGAGTTTCGTGGAGCGAGAGCACGACATCGCCAACGAACTTACGCAACTGCCGAACTACCACGCGAAGACGCGACTGGCGAATGGGAGTCATGAGCAGATCCGAACGCTCGCCATGCCTGATGAGAATGCCGATCGCCAAGATCGCATCAAGAATCGCCGACTCCACACGCGCCGAACGCGAGCGATTCAGCCAGAACAACGCCTCTCAGTACGTGAAGCCCCGTACTTCGGGGAGTTACGCCGACGAGACGCTGCCGAGTATGAGGCGGAACTCGACGACCAACCAGACGAGGGCACGCCTGCCTCTTCCACGCCATGAGACAATGGAGGAATGAACTATTCCTACGAACTCCTCGCGTATGTCGTGCGCGTCTCGTTCCGCGATGCGTACGGACTCGAAGCGGTCTTCGACTCATATCAGCGCCTCCGCGTGCTTGCACCCGAGCTGCGTTCCATCACCCACCACGTCTGGGGTAAGGGCGACCAGTTCAAGTCGGTCGTCACAACACCGACCGAACTCGCAGATATCGCGGAAGTCGGTGGTCGGAGCGTTCTCGTCTCGACTCTGAAGAAACCGGCGCGATACGGCGACGAGATCGAGGTCTACACAACCCGCCAGATCCACCATGGCTTCAAGGAACGACGTGAGGGCTGGGAGTTCATGCCCTTCACGCCCACACAGAAGGCGCGAATCGCGATCAACTTTCCTATCGGCAAGGAACCAGAGGGCATAACGGTCGGAGGATCGCCCGGCGCTCGCACTCCGTTCGTTACTCGGCCAGGCACGAAGGAAATCATCCTAAACATCAGCTCGCCAGCCGTCGGCTCGCTCTACCGCATCAACTGGTCCTGGTAATACGAAAAGCCGGGCTCACACCCGGCTTCCCGCCTCTAGCCTCCGCTTCCGCCGTCGCTCATGCGACACCTCCTAACGGTAGGCTCACGCGTGGCGTAGTACTATAGGCGCTAGAGCCTATTCTTGTCAACGCTTCCGCTTCCACGGGTCTTTGCTTCGCTTTCCTTCGTCCCGCACGTAATTGAGAACCGCACGCTTAGTCGTGAGCCAGTCGCGCCCAACCTTCTGCGCGTCGATCGCGCCGCGCGTCGCTAGGAGTCGAAGGTGGCTCTTACTTAACCCGGATACTACGGCGGCCTCAGCCAGTGAGATCAGATCTTCCTTAGCCAAGTCGCTTGGAGGATCGACGCCACCGATACCAAGCGCAAGCTTACGATTGGGGTTGGGGGCCAGTCGGACTCACTTAGCGAGCGCGCCAGGCGATTTGGTAAGGCCAAACCGGTTTCCAGTCCAAACCGGTTTCCCGTTCTGCACTGCAACAGCGGTATGAGCCTGCCCCGGTTTCCCGGACTGCTTGCTTCTTGGCGCATCATGCCGCATCGACCGCTGCGGTGTACAGCCGTTCGTAGTCCACGGGACTAAGATTGTCGACCGACGTGTGGCGGCGGCGCGGGTTGTACCACGCCTCGATCCACTCGAAGATGGCGGACGCCAGTTCCTTCCGCGTCTTCCAGGCCTTGCGGTCCAGCAGCTCGCGCTGCAGGGTGCTGAAGAAGGACTCCATCATCGCGTTGTCGTACGCCGATCCGACGCGGCCCATTGACCCGAGCAGGCCGGCATCGCGCAGCCGGTGGCCGAAGGCCCACGACGTGTACTGCGCGCCGCGGTCGGAGTGCAGCACTGTCTGGCCGGGAGCGGGACGGCGGCGCCAGCGCGCCATCTCCAGCGCATCGACGACGAGCTCCGCGCGCAGGTGGTCAGCGATCGACCAGCCGACGACCCGGCGGCCGTAGACGTCGAGCACCGCCGCCAGGTAGACCTTCCCTTCGCGCGTCGGGTGCTCCGTGATGTCGGTGAGCCAGAGGCGGTTCGGCGCATCGGCGACGAAGCACCGGCGCACGAGGTCGTCGTGGACAGATGGTGCCGGGCAGCCGCGCCTCCTTCGGCGGACATAGATACCGTGCAATCCTGTGCTCCGCATCAGCCTCGCTACACGCTTCCGGCCGCAGCGCACGCCGCAGCCGAGCCGCAGCTCTGCGTGTACGCGGGGCACGCCGTACGACCCGCGCGACATGGTGTGGATCTCCCGGATCTGCACCGTGAGCGACGCGTCTGCCACGGCCCGCACCGACGGAGCGCGACCCCGCCACTCGTAGTAGCCCGACGTGGAGATACGCAGTACCCGGCAGGCCACCGCGACGCGGATCCCGCGCACGGCAAGCTCCTGAACCAGCCGGAAGGTCATTTTGGGAGCACGTTCTCGCGCGCGAAGAACGCCGCTGCGTGCTTCAGGATCTCGTTTTCCATCGCCAGCACGCGATTCGCACGGCGCAGGCGCACGATCTCAGCGCGCTCTTCGGTGGTCAAGCCCTCTCTGCGGCCTTCGTCGATGTCCGCGCGTCTCAGCCAGTTGCGGAGCGTCTGATCCGAGATGCCGAGATCAGACGCGATCTGCGTGACGGGCTTCTCACGCAGCCGCGCCAACTCCACCGCCCGCTGGCGGAACTCTGCTGGGTATCGTATGGCCATCCTGGACTCCTTTCTGGGCGACCTCGTCGCCACAGTCTAGGTGTCCGGGAAAGCGGGGGAGGCTCAGCCGCTGGAGCGACGCGGGACCGGTGATCGACGTCCAGAACAGCGGTTCCCGATCTGGACGGACTAAGCCCAGAGGGACGCGCTCACTGGCGCGCACGATTGTGCCCGCGTGGGCAACCAGCCGGGTTCAAGACCGTCGGACGCGGGTTCGAATCCCACTGCGTGCCAACTCCTCAGCCCAGAATGACAGGCATGTTCCCCGAGAAGGTACCGACGGCTCCAGGTCTGAACTATCTGCTCATCTCAGGGTTATAGTTGTCGACAGCGAGTTGAGCATGTCGAGAACGCGTCCGTGACAGAGTTGGATCTCGTGTGCCGTGCGCGGGAAGGCGACCGCGGGGCCGTCTCGGAACTGCTCGCCACCCATTCGACGCAGGCGTACAGAGTCGCCCTGCACATCACCCGCAACCAGGCCGATGCCGAGGACGCGACCCAGACGGGCTTCATCCGCGCGTTTACGAATCTGAGCCGATTCGATGAGCGGCGCCCCTTCGCGCCGTGGCTCCTCCAGATCGTCGCCCGGGAAGCTCTGAAGATCCGGCGAGCGGACCGAACCCGATTCGCCTTCTGGCAACGGCAGGCCCAGGTCCGTGAGAGCGAGCCCTCGCTGGAATCGCTGGTGGCGGTGAAAGTCGAGCAGCAGGAGCTGTGGCAGGCCGTGAACCGGCTGCGAGAGGACGATCGCCTCGTTCTGACGCTCGTGTATCTCCTGGGCATGGGCGAGGCGGAGGCGGCGGCGGCGCTGCGGATCAAGCGCGGCACGGTGAAGTCGAGAAAGCACAACGCCCTCGTGCGGCTGCGCGTCTTGGTCGAGCGGGAGTTCCCCGGGCTCCGACGTGAGGTGCTGGAGTCGGCGGCGTCGGAGGCCGGTCCCCAATGAGACGGTACGGCGAACTCGAACGTCTGGAGGCAGCACTGGCCGCGTTGAGTCAGGGCATCGCTCATCCTGCTACCCCGGACTTCGCACCGGCGGTTCTGAGTCAGCTGGAGCGCAGTGCTGATCTGCCGCCGCGCCGCGGCGCGGTGATGGCCGCCCCCAGGCACCGGCTGATCGTCGTCGTCGCCATCGGGCTTGCGTTGCTCGCGGTCGCCGCGGCCGCTGCCTACTACGTCAGCGTCAGGACGTGGCTCAGCGCGGGGCCCCGCGGCGTGCAGTTCACAAATGACTTCGGACTCGTGGAGCTCTTCCGCGCCGAACCGCAGGCCGAATACCACGAGTTGACGGTCGACTCGGCCGGGGATCGGGCCGTGGCCGTGCGGCTGTACCACGCGAATTTCTCTCGCGAAGATCCCGAACTGGATCAGGCACAATCGGGCATCGTCGAAATCTCGGGGCTGCGCGAGGAGAACGCGCAGGCGAGCGTGCTCGTGACGCCCGGCGCCCTCAAGGATCCTGCGCTTTGGGACCCCGGGATCGACCTGTCCGGGTTCGTCTTTCCTGAATGCTGCGGCCTGCCCGCGAACAGGTTATCCGCGGCCAGCAACGGCGATCTCTTCTTCCTGGCCACGGCGTCAGCCGCGACGACATTCCAACAGTTCTTCGGAAGCCCTCCGAGCGGTACGTCGCTCATCGTTCGCCACGCGGACGGCGCGTTACAGAAGGTGCTGACCGTCAGGGAGCTCGTCGATGCGGGGCTGCTCCCGGAGGCCGCGTCCAACCAGCGCGTGGAGACTGCCCTGGCTGCGTCAGCGCCCGATCGCCTGTGGCTCCTCGTTAACCCGCCCAGCGTTCCCGTCGCAGCAGGCGAGCCGGTCTTCCGCGGCATCTATGAAGTCACGGATCCAAACGGCGATGGCAATTGGTCCGACAGAACGATCGCTGCGCTCTCTCTTCCACCGTCCGCCGGTGTGGAAGGTGCGCGCGCGGGTGAGGGTTGGTTCTTGCCGCGCGTGGCAGCCGAACCATCCGTCGGGGATGAGGACCGTTCCCGCTCGTTCCTCCTCGAGATGCAGAGCTACGCCGGCGAGCTCCGCATCTATCGCGTGTCAGATTACGACAACAATGGCGATGCGCTGGGCACGGGCGAATTCGAACTCCTCTTCTCGGGCGTGCCTTCGTCTCAAGACGCTGACCACGCGCTGGCATCGAGGACCGTCACCAACGACGCGAAGATCGCCCTGAAAGAGCTGATCGTCAGTTCGTTCACCACGCAGACCCGTGTCTCGCGCATCACCGAAACGGGGGAGGTCATCGATATCGCCCGCGCGTTCAGCTCCATCGACGCCGTCGGGGCCGACACGGATGGCAACATCTACGCCTGGGCGATGCCACCGGACGGATCTGACGCGTCCGTCCTGTATAGACTCAAGCCGCAGGATGCGAGCGCGAGCGCAGGGATCCCGGCCGGAGACGCGGCAGCTGCCGCCTCGCCGCAATCGACGACTGAGGCGATCACTCCTGGCGTCCCTCGTATCGCCTTCGGCAAACAGGTTGCGGGGCCGGGCGAGCGAGGATCGAGCGAGATCTCCTTGGTGGGAGCTGACGGCACCGGCCTCAGCAGGCTGGTGCCCGGCGAGCACAATTTCCTGGGGACCCGGTCTCCCCGCGGCAGCCGCATGGTCTACTGGTCGGACGAGGAGGTCCCGAATGAGCAATTCACCTACGCGGCGAATGTGGACGGGAGCAATCCCGCGAAGCTGATGGAGAAGCCGACGGACCTGTTCTGCTGGCCTTCGGAAGACTCGCTCATCCTCAACCTTCAGGACGGGAACTCGAACACTCCCAGCCTCTACGACTTGACGAGCGGCCGCGCGGTCAAACAGCTCGAAGAACTCAAGGATGTGGCCAACGTCGCGTGGCCGGCGTGTACCGCCGAGCGCCACCAGGTCGTCTTCGTCGGCGGCATCGACTTCTCGCAGCGCCCACCGGCAGGGAAGGAGCGCCTGGAGGTATTCGATCTGGATACGGGTGAGCGCCACGAGCTTGAAGCGCCGCTGTCCGACAGGAGCTATGTTGACCTCGGCTGGTCGCCCGATGGCCGCCAGCTAGCCTACATTGTTGGGCCGCCGCGGTTCGAGCCGCGCTCCAACACCGGCGGTCCGTATGACCTGTACGTGAGAGATTTCCCCGAAGGCCAGCCAAGGCTGCTCTACCACAGTGAGACCGGCCTCCAGACCTTCACGTGGTCGCCCAGTGGCGGCCTGCTGCTGGTCTCTCTGGCCAGCGGGAAAGCCTGCAGCCAGGAAGAGGCCAGGGCTCGGGGACAGGACTTCTGTGACGTGCAACGCCAGTTGATCCTGGTTAACGTCAAGAGCGGGGAGGCCGCGCAAGTAGTGAGCGGGGAGTTTTTCTTCGCGTCCTGGTCGCCGACCGACGACACCCTCGTCTATGCCACGAAGCAGGGAGTCTACCTGGTTGCTCCAGGCGGCGAGGCGACTCAGCTCGCCAGTGCGAATGGAACCGATTGCCCTTTCTGTTTGCCGGCATCGTTCGGATGGTCACCGGACGGCAGATACCTTGGTGTCTACGACGTCGGTGGCACCCTGGCGGTGCTGGACAAGGCCACCGGCGCGACGCGCACGCTCCTCCACGAGGACGGCGCCGCGATCTGGAACCCGCAGTGGTGGTCTCCTTGAGAACGCCCGCCGGCCGCAGCGCGCAATCAGCATCCACCGCCCCTGATACATCGGGCATGAACGCCGGATTCGCAACGTGCCTTCGCCACGTTTCGTGTTGATCAAACGCGAGCCTCGCGATCGATCTCTTCGATTGGACGGCTCGCCGCGCTCGTAATACAATCCGTCCGTCAGATGGCCAGCGGGCATGAGCACCGGATTCGTTTGCAATGTGCGCGCGTTCCTGACCTCTCCAGGTTCACCGTGACCGACGGACACTACAACTCGTTGAAGAGACTTCTAATCCGTCGGTCCAGGGTTCGAATCCCTGAGGGCCCACCAAACCTCCCTCAACGCTCCTGCCCCTTATTCTGCATCTGCTGTCTCACGCGATCCGGCGGACGCTGCCACAGCCGAACTCACCCAGCTTCGGCCCGGCCATCTGACAGAACGATGGCTCGCTGATCCGTCGCTGACGCACGGATCTTGCCGTGATAAGATCACGCCACAAACCACCGGGCGCCGTTCAGCAGGCCAACACCCATGAGCTCTCCCGACCCGGAATTTTCCCCCCAGGAATGCGACATCCTGCGCCGCCATTTCTCGAACGTTGATGGACCGGTTTTCGCGCTTACGGACCTGCCGGACGTCGTCAAAGGCGCGCTCTTCGCGCGCTATTCACGCTCTCCTAAATCGCTACGCCGCCTGTTCCTGGATGAGTTCTACCAGGGCGGACCGGCAACGCCGGCACCGGAGGCGGTGCAGCTCGGTCCCGCCGGCACCGGCGTCGGCCGCGCGGAAGAGCTGTATGAGCGGATGCTGGTGGAGTACGGCGACGACTCCGTCGCACAGCTCGTGGGCGTGCACATCGCCGTGGAGGACGCATCCAACATCCTCACCAAGGTCCTCGAATGGGGGAGGCTGCTCTCCTATCTCGAACAGTCGACGCGCTACATCCCCTACAACCAGAAGCAGGGCGAGCGCTGGCGCTACCACATCCCGGCCGAGATCACGGACGCAACTCTGCGCGCGCGCTACACGTCGGTCATGGACGCCTGCTTCGAGACGTATGCCGCCTGGTTCGAGCGGGTCGAAGCGCACCTGCGCGAGCAGTTTCCCAAGGGCGAGGCGGACACGAAGACCGCGTACCGCCTGAGCATCCGCGCGAAGACGTGCGACATCCTGCGCGGCCTGCTGCCGGCGGCGACCACCGCGAACGTCGGCATCTTCGGCTCGGCCCAGGGGTTCGAGTCGCTGCTTCTCCACCTGCAGGACCACCCGCTGGAAGAGGCGCGCACGGCCGGCCAGCGCATCCTGGACGAACTACGGCAGGTGATCCCCGTGTTCATGCGGCGCGTCGACCGGGAGGACCGGGGGCGCGCATGGTCGCGATATCTGAAGGAGACCTCCGATGAGACGGCGGCGGAGACGGCGCGGCTGCTCCCGGGCACCGGGTCCGCAACGGAGACGCCCCCGTACGTGCGGCTGACCGATTTCGACCCTGAAGGCGAGGTGAAGGTGCTCGCCGCGGCGATGTACAGCCACGCGCACCTGGACGATGCGGCGCTGCTGGAGCGTGCACGGCAACTCACGCCGCCCGAGCGGACGCGGCTGCTGGAAGCGTGCGTCGGCAACCGCACCAACCGCCGCCACAAGCCCGGCCGCGCCTTCGAGCGCACGTCGTACCGCTTCGAGGTCGTGATCGACTACGGCGCCTTCCGCGACCTGCAGCGGCACCGCATGCTGACGCTCGACTGGCAGCCGCTCTCGCCGCACCTGGGCTTTGACGTCCCCGCGGAGATGGAGGAGCTGGGCGGCGGCGCGGACTGGCGGCGCGTGATGGGCGACTGCGCGTCGCTCTACGACGCGTTGCGGGACGCCGGGCTGGCGACCGTCGCTCCGTACGCCCTGCCGATGTCGTACCGCATTCGCTTCTACATGCAGATGAACGCGCGCGAAGCGATGCACCTGATCGAGTTGCGCACTTCGCCGCAAGGGCATCCGGCGTACAGGTGGGTTGGCCAGGAGATGCTCCATCGGATCGCCGACGACGCTGCGCACCACGCCATCGCCGCTGCGATGCGATTCGCTGACATGGGCGGTGGCGCCAGCCTCCAACGCCTGGAAGCCGAGCGGCGCAAAGCAGAACGGATGGCGGCGCTCTCCGGCAACGCGCCGGCCTGACGGCCGCGCCGCGGCGTCTCGGGCTCCACCCTACGGCATGACGGCTGCGTCATCGCGCGCGAGATCGCGGACCCGTACCAGGGCGCGCCATATCTCATCGACGGCGGCGGCGGCGAACACCATCAGCAGCGGCATCAACGGCAGGTGGTAGCGCGGGTCGCCGAAGAAGAGCCAGCCGTGCATGACCAGCCATGTGCCGATGACGGAAGCGAAGAACGCCAGCGGCGGGCCCAGCTCCCTCTTGCGTCGCCACATCAGTCCGGCGCCAACCATGGCCCCGCACAAGATGGCGTAGTAATAGAAATCTGCCGCGAACGTAAGCGCTGTCACTTGAAAAGAGCTCAACACGACTCCGTCGCCACGCGGAACGCTAAACCACGAGCCCACGGGGACCCCGTCCGACAGGAACAGAAACAGCAACTTCCTGGGGATGAGCCGGAGTTCCTCCACGGGGTGATCTCGCATGAACCGGAGCGCGTCGTCGCGCTCGCGTGAGGTGATCTCGACCTCGATCTCTGTGGCGGAGACTCCCGCCCTCGGCTGGGGCGCGAGCGTGTCGCGACCGAACGCCCATGCGCCGGACGCGCCTTCGTGGTGTCCCAGCCATAGAGCTTCGTTCGACGCCGTGCCTATCGTCACGAACGCGCCCATCACGTGGTAGTTTCGGTATGTCCAGGGCGCGATGCAGGCGGCCATCACGATCGCGCTGGTGGCCGCGAGGAGCAACGATCGCCTCGGCGATCCGCATTGCGCCAACCAGTAGGCGCCATACGCGATCGGAAAGAGCAGCCCTTCGCCCCGCACCAGGCTGGCAAGGCCCGCCAGGACACCGAGAGCGGCAGCGGATCGCAACGACGGTCTGAGGCGCCCGACAAGGAAGTAGCTCGACACAAGCAGGAACGTGAACAGCGTCTCGGTCATGATCAGCGGAGTGAAGTAGATGTGCGCCGGGTAGGCCGCAAGCATCGCGGCGGCGATCAGCGCGCTGCGGTCCGCGAAGTGCTTGCGTGCGGCCAATCCCAGCAGCCCTACGCTGGCGGTGCCGAGCACAACATTGAGCCCCTTCGCAGCCGCCGGGCTATCGCCAAACGCTTTGTACACGCCGCCGAGGAGGAACGGATATCCGGGGGGCCACTGGGCCGTCAGCGCCCCCGTGAACGGCGATCGATAGCCGTGCCCCTGCGAGATGGCGACGCCCGTCCGGTGATACCACAGCGAGTCGTCGAGGTGATCCGGCTGGCGCGGGACGTACGCGATGAAGGCGACGCGGAGCACCAACGCCACCAGGCAGATGGCGACCAGCCGGGAGTTGAACGACCGAAGGGTCGGCAAAGCTGAGGGCCACGTGAGTGCTGGGCGCAAACGCAAGGGCTGAGATGCCTCCTGCGGATCAGCGCGGCCGCCCGGTGTCGGTCCGGCCGCTGATGCGCTGACATTCGGCGAGCCGGCACCAGCCGAGAACGCTGGCATCTTAGCAGTGCGGGTCAAACGACAGCCCCTCCGAAGAACGCCAGGTACGGCGTGTATCGGAAGCGCCGGTTCCGCTGCCCTCCCGTAATCTCCTCCAGCATCCCGAGCCGCTGCATCCGATCCACGACAGCGTTCGCCGTCGCGAACGAGACGTTCAGGCGAACCCGCAGGAAGTTCACGTTGATCAGCGGCCACTCGAAGAGGATGTCCAACGTTCGCAGGCCGTGGACTCCAACCTGATGCTCTTGAAGCATGGCGCGATGGCGGTCGCGCAGTGCGATGATCGATCTCGCGGTGGTTGTGGCTTCGTCGGCGGTCTCTGCGACACCCCGAAGAAAGAAGCGAAGCCAGCCTTCCCAGTCGCCGTCCGTCCGGACAGCCATCAGCCGGTCGTAGTACTCGCTCCGGTTCTGCTTCAGGAAGTTACTCAAGTAGAGCAGCGGGCGCTGAAGCACCTTCTCGTGGCAGAGCAGAAACGTCATCAACAGGCGTCCGACCCGGCCGTTGCCGTCCAGAAACGGGTGGATCGTTTCGAACTGCGCGTGTGCGAGCCCGCAATGCACGAGGATCGGAAGCTTGCCGCGTTCGTGCAGGAAGCGTTCGAAGTTGCCGAGCGCCTCGTTCATCTCGGCGACAGGCGGCGGGACGAACTGGGCGCGACTCAGCAGCGTGTTTGCCGGGCCGATCCAGTTCTGCGATCGGCGAAACTCGCCGGGGGATCGCTCGGATCCGCGCCCATCGAGCAGCAGCTTGCCGTGGATCTCGCGGATGAGCCTCAACGAAAACGGCAGAGTCGTGAGCCGATCGAGGCCGTAGTTCATGGCTCGAACGTAGCTCACGATGTCGCTCACGTCCGGCGGCAGGTCACGGCTGCTCGCTGCGTCGAGTTCGAATGCAAGCACGTCATCGAGCGTGCTCTGCGTTCCCTCGATCTGCGAGCTGAGCACGGCCTCTTGTCTCACGTACATGGCCACGAAGAGGTCGGGATCAGGCAGGGTCTGTGCTATTCCGTCGAGCCGCCCGACCGCCAAGTCAGCTGACGACAGGAGCGACACGAAGTCTTCATCAATCACGAGCGGAGGATCGGGCGGTAACGGCGCCGGAATGAACGCCTTGTAGCCCGCTGCCTGCTGGACGTAACGCCCGGCCCTGTCCAACTTGGAAGCCATATCTCGCCTTTGGTGCCCGCTCGCTATAATAAGCGGCCGGGGCGACGATGATTATTATAGCCAACGCTCTCTTCTTGCAATAACGGATCGACCTCGCACTCCTTATTTCAATCCCCGCGTCCATACTCCCGACCCGACACGGCACCAGCCGTAGGCCGCTCGCCCGGGTGGATTCGCCTTAACGGCCCGCCCGGCTCTCTCGCACGCGTTGCCGCGCCGCCCCGATGGCGAATGCGGAGGCGACTGCGGTACACCCCGTACCACTCCTGCGCTCGTCAAGGGGCGCCCGTCCGCCTACAATCGCGGCATGGACTCAGTGTGGCGGCAGAAGCTTCGGGACGTCAGGCGCAGGGTCGGCATCAGCCAGCGGGAGGCCGCCGAGCGCGCCGGCCTGTCGCACGAGAGCATCCGCGCCTACGAGACCGGCCGCCGCCGCCCCACGCGAGACGGCCTCGGCGCCATCCTCCAGGCGCTCGAAGCCACCACATACGAAGCCAACGAGATCCTGGAGGCGGCCGGCTTCACGACTCCGACTACGATGTTCCCGGCCGATGAGTACCCCAATTACTTCTTCAGCGTCGCCGAGCTGCAGGCGGAGGTGGAACTTGTCGAGTGGCCCGAGTTCGTGCTCGACAACGCCAACGAGCTGGTGGCCGCCAACGCGGCGGCGCAGGCGCTCTGGGGCATCGACTTCCCGCACGAGCGCGAGACGCGCACGCGGGCGCAACTCAACCTCTTGAGCGTCGCCAGCCAGCAGGGGTTCACGGACCGCATCGTGAACTGGGACGAGTGCGTCGCCACGCTGGCGGCCGTCTTCAAAGGCCGGCCCGTGAACCCGGCCTCGCTCGACGAGCCAGACCCCTACTTCTCCGAGGTGCTGCAGGCGTTCGCCGACGGCGATCCGGCCTTCCTCGCCCGGCTCGTCCAGATCTGGGTGACCACGCCCGCCCGCGACGCCAAGGTGCGCTGGAACTATCGCGTCGTCTGGCGCGACGAGGAGTTCGGCGACATGCGCTTCCGCTCCGTCGTGGGCACGGCGAGCGAGCCCGACGGCCTGTCGTTCAACGACTGGCACCCGCTCGACGGCGATACCTGGGGCGTGCTGGAGCGGGTGAAATCACGCCGGGCGGTACAGAGCTGACGGCCGGCGCCGGCATCGCCGCGCGATTCGCCGCTAGACTGGGCGCGGAGGTGTGACATGGATGCGATCTCTGAAGCCCCGCCTGGCGAACCTGCAGGACTCGACCCGCTGCTGCCGCCGCAGATGGCCGCGAAGGCCGAAGCGCTGGGCGTCGCGAAGGCGCACCTGTCCCTCCTGACCACGTTCGTGCTGGCCGTGCTGGCCGGCGCGTTCATCGCGCTCGGCGCCGACCTGTTCACGGTCGTCACGACGGATTCCGGGCTGGGTTACGGCACGGCGCGGCTGGTGGGCGGCGTGGCGTTCAGCCTGGGCCTGGTGCTCGTGGTGATCGGCGGCGCGGAACTCTTCACGGGCAACAACCTGATCGTCATGGCGTGGGCAAGCCGGCGCATCAGCGCGCTCGAGCTGCTGCGCAACTGGACAATCGTGTACGTGGGGAACTTCGCCGGAGCGCTGGCGACAGCGGCCATCGTGTACACCAGCGGCCAGTGGAAGTTCGACAACTACGAGGTCGGCGCCAACGCGATCCGCATCGCCGATCACAAGGTGGGCCTGGGCGTCGCGGAGGCCGTCGCGCTCGGGGTGCTGTGCAACGCGCTCGTCTGCCTGGCGGTGTGGCTGACGTACAGCGCGCGCAGCAACATCGACAAGGCCATCGCCGTGGTGTTCCCCATCACCGCGTTCGTGGCAAGCGGCTTCGAGCACAGCATCGCCAACATGTACTTCATCCCGCTCGCCCTGTTCATCAAGCACGAGAAGGGCGTGACCGGGCTCGCCTCGATGGCGAACGCGGATCAGGCGCACCTGACGTGGGGCGGGTTCTTCTTGCGCAACCTGCTGCCGGTGACGGCCGGCAACATCATCGGAGGCGCGCTGATGGTCGGCATCGTGTACTGGTTCGTGTACCTGCGGCCGCAGCGGCGCCCCGGCTGACGGCGCAGGTACGCCGCCTCCTGGCCAAACCCCACGCCCCCCGCTGGCACCGGTGCGCCGCCCGGCGCTACACTATCGCAGCGAGCCTTCCCAGGCTGCGCGCTCACGAGCCACAGACCGGAGCAGCCACTCCAGCGCGACGCACCGCGCCGGTCCATCGGCATTAGCCCAGCGGGGGGTGCCCCGCGGTACCAGAAGGAGTTGCCAACATGACGCTACGATTGGGTGACAAGGCGCCGGACTTCACACAGGAGTCCACCGAAGGCCAGATCAACTTCGGCCAATGGAAGGGCGACAGCTGGGCCGTCCTCTTCTCCCACCCCGCGGACTTCACCCCCGTGTGCACCACCGAACTCGGCATGGTCGCCAAGCTCAAGCCCGAGTTCGACAAACGCAACGTCAAGGTCATCGGTCTCAGCATCGACCCCCTGGAGTCGCACGTCCGCTGGGTCGGCGACATCGCCGAGACGCAGGGCACCGCCCTCAACTTCCCGCTGCTGGCCGACGCCGACCGCAAGGTGGCGCTGCTTTACGACATGCTCCACCCCGCGGCCGAAGCAACCTCCACCGTCCGCTCCGTCTTCATCATCGACCCTAAGGGCGTCGTGCGACTCATCCTCACGTACCCCGCCGCAACGGGCCGCAACTTCGACGAGATCCTGCGCGTCATCGACTCGCTCCAGCTCACCGACTCGCAGAAGGTCGCCACGCCGGTCAACTGGAAGCACGGCGAGGAGGTCGTCATCCTGCCCTCCGTCCCCAACGAAGAGGCCGACAAGCTCTTCCCGCAGGGATACCGCCAGATCAAGCCCTACCTGCGCATGACCAAGGCGAAGGAGTAGCCACGGCGCCGCAAGCGCGGCGCGCGCACAACAGCACCAGCGCAGGGGGAAGGCCGAGTCCGGCCTTCCCCTGCGTCGTCCGCCTATGCCTCGCTCGCCGGCGCCGGACGGACACGCTGGCCCCACAACAGCCGCGGCAGCTCGACGAGAGTGCGCGCCGCCATCGCGAGCAGGATCGGCAGCAGCGGCAGGTGGTAGCGAGGCTCGCTGAAGAACACGATGTGCACGGCCGTCCACCCCGCCAGCGTGAGGCAGAGCGCGAGCCGCTCGTCCTTCGCCGAGAACGTCCACGGGAGCGACGCCAGCACCAGCAGCACCATCATGACATTGGCGGCGTCCCCCAGGTCGATGAGATGCTGCGTCGTGCGGGCTGACCCCCAGACGGGGCGGAACGCCAGGCCCCACAGCGCCCAGTCCGAGTCGGTGCCATAGAGGTAGATCGTCTTCCACGCCGCGAGCTGCGCCTCCCGGACCGGATGTGTGGCGGCGTACGTGACGGCTTCACGGAAGTTCCGCCCCTGCTCGGTGTACTCAGGCGACGTGATCACCAGCAGATCGCGCGGATCGCGCGGATGCACGTAGCGCCCCGTCGCGGCCGGTGAGTGACCAACCCGGAGGTTGAACATGGCGTTCGTCGACAGCAGTTGGACCTCGCCCGTCCGCGCGCTGTTCCAGGCGCACACCGGCACCACCCACACCACGATCCCGATCGCGGAGATCGCCGCGGCACGCAGCGCGTCTCTGCGCACGCCACACAGCGTCCACCAGGTGATGACCGCCGCAAGCCAGACGACCGCGGCCTGCGGGCGGATGATGATCGCATAGCCCAGCGCGAGCCCGAACAGCAGGGCAAGGCCCGGACTGGGGCGGCGCCCCGTCCTGGCCAGCAGCACGATTGCGACACCGAACGGGACGCTGAAGACCGTCTCCGAAAGAACCATGTCCGACCAGTAGATGTTCGCCGGATAGATGGCAAACAGCGCCGCCGCGACGAGGCCGGCGCGCGAGCCGAAGACGTGGGCGCCGATGAGGAATGTCAGGAGCACCGTGATCGTGCCGGCGGCGACGTTCAGGCCTGCCGCGACGTCGGCCGACGAACCGAAGATCGAGAAGAAGCCGGCGAGGGTGAGTGAGTACCCCGGCGGCCAGAACACCGCCTGGTAGCCGCCCGGCCCGGCCGCGAACCCGAACCCAGGGAGGACGCTGACGGTCATGCCATAGCCGTGGGCCAGGTTGCTGGCCGTCGCGTAGTACCAGCCGTTGTCGCCGAGCCCGCCGGGCAGCGGGTGCACGGTCAGCACCCACGCCAGCCGCAGCGCGAACCCGATTGCCACGATCGCGCACAGCCACGCGAGCTCGTTCCGCGTGAGCGAGACGCGCCGTCCTGTGCGGCCGGGACTTTCCGGTGAGGGGAGCGTCGGCAAAGCCATAGTGCGTATGGTACAGCGTCTTGGCGCGGCAGATCGCCCGCGCCCGATGCAACGCGCCGCGGGGCGGCGAGATCGGCCGCGCGCCCTGGCCCGCCGGCGGCTACTTCGGCGGATCGATTGCGATCGCGGGGTCGTTCGCCTGCACGAGCTCCGCGGTCAGGTCGAGATCGCCATCGCCCGACGCGTGGTAGACGGCCTTGACCGGCCAGCCGTGCTCCTTGTCCACCCAGTAGTCGATGGTGGCATGGGACAGGGCTCCCGTGAACTCCGCGTCCCCGGAGGCGATGAGCGAGCCGGCGAGCTCGCCGAACGCGAGGTGAACGCCGGCTTCCGCGTGATAGTGATTCGCCTGCACGCCGCCCACGCTCTCCGTTCCATCGAGTGCGGCCTGCGAGAACGGCACGAGCGACCACATCCGCGCCGCGCGAAAGGTGTCGACGGTCAGCGCCCCGGCGAGCGGCTTCCACGCCCCGGCCTCCAGGCTCCACGCCTGCGGCGGCACCCCGATGACCTGGATGTCCGCGGTCTGGCCCTGGAACGTGGACGTCGCCGTGTACGCGAACCGGTCCGCCGCCTGGCGGTACTCGATGGTGAAGTCCACCGACGTGGAGTTCTGCGCCGCGTGCCCCGTCACGTGCACCACCGCGCCGGTGAGCGTCGCCGCCGCCCGCACCGCCTGCTGCTGCACGTCCGGTACCACGACCGGCGTGGGGGCCTTCGTCGAGCCGCCCCGGCAGGAAACAACGAGCAACGAGGCCGCGGCCAGCGCGAGGAGTGACCTGTGCATATCGTCCCCGATCAAAGTGGAGCCTCCGCTGTGCGGAGGCTCCACTCATGCTGTTCCGTCAGACGGACCGTGTCAAGGCAGGCACGTGCCCGTGTTGTTCCAGTAGTCCAGCTTCGATGCCAGCGCAAGGATGAGCTGTCTTGTCGCGCCCTGCGGGTTCGTGTTGTACCCGGCGCTTGACAGCGCGGCATCCGCATCGATGAACGTCTGCGCGAGGCAGGTCGCGTCACCGGTGCCGTCCTTCTGTCCCAAGCGTGCCGCCAGCAGCTGACCCGCCAGCTTCCGCGTCGCATCGTTCGCCGATGTGTTCGACAGGATGCGGTTCGCCTCACCCGTCGAGTCGACGACGATCTCCGCCGGAGGCGAGCAGTGCGTCCCGGACGACACTATCTGGCAGTCGGATCCGCTGCTTCCGAGCGTGATTGGCAGCAGTGTCGCCACGATATCCAGGTGGTTGCGCCAGAAGCCTACTGTGCCCGGCTCGCTCGTCGGCGGTGTCGGCGTCGGCGTGTTCGTCGGCGTGTCGGTCGGCGTCGGCGTGTCCGTCGGCGTGTCGGTCGGCGTCGGCGTGTCCGTCGGCGTGTCGGTCGGCGTCGGCGTGTCCGTCGGCGTGTCGGTCGGCGTCGGCGTGTCCGTCGGCGTGTCGGTCGGCGTCGGCGTGTCCGTCGGCGTGTCG
>Ga0315281_10004625_pt1 | contig 19927 bp, 19 predicted proteins | sample YL17G07_0_MG_FD_204540 | JGI IMG/M metagenome (GOLD analysis project Ga0315281, IMG submission 204540) | Sediment microbial communities from Yellowstone Lake, YNP, Wyoming, USA - YL17G07_0 | ecosystem: Environmental > Aquatic > Freshwater > Lake > Sediment | place: USA: Wyoming | collected... | reverse complement strand
GCCGTGCTTTAGCGCATAGGCGCGCAAGGCGGTCTCGCCGCTGGCCAAGGTCTTGTCGTCCCAGGTTCGCGGGCAGATGACCTCGCGGAGTTGCTCGTAGCCTTCATTGCGCGGATAGGGGCGGGAGTGATCGACGAAGTTGCGGTTGAGATCGACATTGTCTTCGTTGACCCGCCTGACCCAGGCGAAGCCATGGGGATTGATGGCGTGGATCAGCAACAGGCCCACGCCCGCCGGCAGTTCGCGCCAGAGATTCGTACGCAACCAGCCGGTTTGAATGCCGGAGCCACAAAATCCCTCGACCCCATGCGTGGCCGACATGGCGACCACCAGACGGCGCGCATCGTTGGGTCCGAGCCGCACCACGTCGGTCGTCAGTCCATCGGGGCCTAGATCCTGGTCGGCCGGGCCGGGGGCCGGGTTGCGGTGGGTCTCGACGGTGGCGCCGGCGGCGCTCGCCGCGTCGCGGAACTTGCGCCGCGCCCCGGCATAATTGGCGGCAAAAAACTCGCTCGGGTTCATCTTCGTGTTCCTATCGAGAGGGGCGTCTATGTACCAACGCGCGCCACATAGAGCACGTTGGTCGAGCCGGGTGTGCCGAAGGGAACGCCGGCCGTTACTACCAGCCGGTCGCCGCGGGCGGCGATGCCCTCGGCCTCGGCGATGTGGCAGGCCTTCTCGACCATCTCCTGGAAGCTGCTCACGTCCTTGGTGTGTACGCAGTGCACGCCCCAGGCCAGCGCCAGGCGGCGCGCGGTCTGCGTCCGGGCGGTCAGGCAGAGAATGGCCACCTCGGGCCGCTCGCGCGCCGCGCGCAGCGCCGTCGAGCCAGAGGTGGTGTAGGTCACGATGGCGGCGGCCGAAAGCGTGTGGGCCACCTGTGCCGCCGCCGCACTGATGGCGTCCGACCCCGTTGCCTCGGGTGTCGGGTGCTGCGCGTCCATGATCCGTCGATACATCGGATCGCGCTCGGTGCGGGCGATGATCCGATCCATGATCGAGACCGTCTCCAAGGGATAGTCGCCCGTCGCGGTCTCGGCCGACAGCATGACCGCGTCGGCGCCGTCATAGATGGCCGTGGCCACGTCCGAGGCCTCGGCCCTGGTCGGTGCCGGTGCGTGGACCATCGAATCCAGCATCTGCGTCGCCACGACCACCGGTTTGCCGAGCCGTCGTCCGGCGGCAATGATGCGTTTCTGTACGCTGGGTACGTCCTCGGGGGGCAGTTCCACGCCCAAATCGCCACGCGCGACCATGACCGCGTCGGCCTCGGCCAGGATATCGTCGAGGTGTTCGACGGCAGCCGGCTTCTCGATCTTGGCCATGATGGCGGCCCGTCCATCGACCAGGCGGCGGGCCTCGGTGATGTCCTCCGGCCGCTGCACGAAGGAGAGTGCGATCCAGTCCACGCCCAGGTCGAGACCGAAGCGGAGATCGATGTGGTCTTTTTCGGTCAGGGGCGACATGGGCAGCACCAGGCCGGGGAGATTGACGCCCTTGCGGTCTTTCAACTGGCCGCCGGTCATCACCACGGTTTCGACGAAATCGGTCCCCAGGCGCGCGACCTTGAGGCGCAAGCGGCCGTCATCGAGCAGCAACTCCGTGCCGATTTTAAGGGCGGAGAGGACTCCGGGATGGGGCAGGGCGACACGGCGGTTGTCGCCCAGCGTCGGCGTAAGGTCGAGCCGGAAGGCCTCGCCGGCGGCAAGCTCCGTCTCGCCGCCAGCGAATTCGCCGACGCGGATTTTCGGCCCTTGCAGGTCAAGAAGGATGCCGATCGGGCGGCCGGCCTGCGCCTCGATGGCGCGGATGATTTCAAAACGCCGCCGATGATCCTCGTGGCGGCCGTGACTGAGATTAAGCCGGAAAACGTCCGCTCCCGCCTCAAAGAGGGCGCGAATACGGTCCGGGTCGGAGCTTGCCGGCCCGAGGGTGGCGACGATCTTGGCCTTGCGTTGGCGTTTCATTTCCTGCCGTTCTTGCCCGCGGTCCGTGCGATGAAGATGGCCCGGAAGTCATTCACGTTGGTGCGCGTCGGGCCCGTCACCACCAGGTCGCCGAGGGCGGCGAAAAAGCGGTAGGCGTCATTGTCGGCGAAGAGGGCCTTGGCGTCGAGCCCCGCCTTGGCCGCCCGGGCCAGGCTGTCGGGGGCCAGGACGGCGCCGGCATTATCCTCGGTGCCGTCGATTCCGTCGCTGTCGCAGGCCAGGGCGTGAATGCCGGCGGCGCCGTCGAGCGCCAAGGCCAAGCCGAGCAGGAACTCGGCGTTACGGCCGCCCCGTCCGCTCCCCCGCACCGTTACCGTCGTCTCGCCGCCCGAGAGCAGCACGGCTGGCGATGCGGCCGGCTGACCGTGGTGGGCGACCTGGCGGGCGATGGCGGCCATGACGCGGGCGACCTCGCGCGCTTCGCCCTCGATGTCGTTGCCGAGGATGACCGGGGTGACGCCACCCTCGCGCGCCAAAGCAGCGGCGGCTTCCAGCGCCGCCTGCGGTCGGGCGATGATGTGGGTCTCGCCGCCCGCCAACCGCGCGTCGCCCGGCTTGGGCGTCTCGTAGCCGCCGGCGGCAAGATGCGCGGCGACGGCGGCCGGCGGCACGATGCGATACTTCTTCAGCACCGCCTCGGCGTCGGCGAAGGTGGTCGGATCGGGAACCGTGGGGCCGGAGGCGATGACGGCCGGGTCGTCGCCGGGCACGTCGGAAATCAGCAGGCTGACGACGCGCGCGGGATGCGCCGCCGCCGCCAGCCGCCCGCCCTTGATGGCCGAGAGGTGTTTGCGGACGGTGTTCATCTCGGCGATGTCGGCGCCCGATTTCAGCAGCGCCCGGTTTACCGCCTGCTTGTCGGCCAGGGCCAATCCCGGCGCCGCCAGCGCCAGCAGGGCCGAACCGCCACCGGAGATAAGGCACAACACCAGATCGTCCGCCGATAGCCCTTGCACCAGGGCCAGGATGCGGCGGGCCGCGTCGGCGCCGGCGGCATCGGGCACGGGATGCCCGGCCTCGACCACCTCGATGCGCCGACACGGCAGGCCATGGCCATAGCGGGTGACGACCAGCCCGGTCAGCGGGCCGCTCCAAAGGTCCTCGACGGCCTTGGCCATGGCGCCGGCCGCCTTGCCGGCGCCGACCACCACGGTGCGACCAAGGGGCGGCGCCGGCAAATAGGCCGGCACCCGGCGCAAGGGATCGGCCGCCCCCAGCGCGGCCTGAAACAGATCGAGCAGGAACCGGCGTTGATCCATGCGCTAGACCATGGCGTTGGCGCGGCGGGACAGGCCGACGCCGACCAGAACAAGAGTGGCGCCCGCCGCCTGCCACGGGCCGATGGCCTCGCCCAGGATAGGCCAAGCCAGGAACGAGGCGGCGACCGGGTTGATGAGCAGAGTGACCGACGAGAACGAGGCCGGCAGATGGGCGAGTGCCCAGGCGATCATGCCCTGGCCCCCGGCGTGCGAGAGCCAGGCCAGGCCGAACAGCACGGCCCAGCCATAGAGGCTCGCCGGGAGCAGGCTTTCACCGGAGACATAGGCCGAGACCAACAAGGCGAGGCAGGAGACGATGCCGCTCCAGGTCATGATGGCGCCAGCCGTGAAACGTCCCCTGAGCGATTTCACCGCCAGGATGTAGCCGGCGTACATCGTCGCCGTGAAGACGGCCAGCCCGTCGCCGCCGAGCGATCCGTGATGGCCGGCGAGGCTGCCGCCCGCCAGCACCGCCGCGCCGAAGACGCCGAGCGCCAGGCCGGCAACGAACAAGCGCGTCGGCCGCTCGCCGAACAGGAGCCAGGCGGCGACCGAAACGAAAATCGGCGCCGTGTTGCTGAGAACGATGGCGTCGGCCACCGTCGTCAGTTTCAGCGACCAATGCCAGCCGATGAGGTCGGCGGCGAAAAACAGTCCGCAGACGGTCATGTCGAGCCAGTCGCGGGCATTTCGTGGCCGGGCTTCGGCGCCGCCGCTCGAACCCTCGATGGCGCTCCAGGCCATGAGCAGCGGCAAGGCCAGGAACAGGCGGTGAAAGGCCGTGGCCGAGGGGCCCAGTTCGGACAGGCGCACGAAAATGCTGGAAAAGGAAATGACGAGGGCGCCGCAGATCAGGAGGGCAAGGGCGGCCCGCTCTTTTTTGGCGGCGGGCAGGGCCAACAGAGCCTCGGACATGGGTCGTCCTTATAGGGAACCGATCCCCCGTTGCCAAGGCCGCTCGCCGGTGGCAACTTTCGCTCCCCCGGTGGCGTGCCGGCGAAAAATGGTGGAGAACGGGCAATGGTTGACTGGCGCGGCGTTTACCCGGCGGTAACGACCCAGATGAAGGCCGATCAGTCGCTCGACCTCGAGGCGACGGCGGCGCATATTGAGCGGCTGCTCAAGGCCGGCGTGCACGGCCTTATCATGTGCGGCAGCGTGGGCGAGAACTGCTCGCTGGAGCCCGAGGAGAAGCGGGCGGTGGTGGAGATGGGGGTGCGCACGGCGCGCGGGCGCGTGCCGGTGCTCTCCGGCGTCGCCGAATACACGACCCCACTTGCCTGTCGCTATGCCCGCGACATGGAGAAGATCGGCGCCAGCGGACTCATGGTCTTGCCGGCGATGGTCTATAAGACCGACGACCGCGAAACGGTGGCGCATTTCCGCGCCGTGGCCAGCGCCAGCGCCCTGCCCATCATGGTCTATAACAATCCGCCGGCCTATGGCGTGGACGTGACGCCGGAAATGTTCGTCGAGTTGGCGAGCGAGAAGACCATCGTCGCGATCAAGGAATCGTCCGACGACCCGCGCCGGTTGACGGATGTCATCAACGCCACCGGCCAACGCTATGTGCTGTTCTGCGGCGTGGACGATCTGGCGCTGGAGACGCTGATGCTGGGCGCCGTCGGCTGGGTATCGGGGCTGGCCAATGCCTTCCCCGAGGAATCGGTGCGGCTTTACAATCTGGCCGTGGCCGGCCGCTTTGCCGAAGCCTTGCCGCTCTACCGTTGGTTCATGCCGCTGTTGCATCTCGATGTCGGCACCAAGCTCGTGCATGCGATCAAGCTGGCCCAGGCCGAGGTCGGCATGGGTGCGGAAACCCTGCGGGCGCCGCGGCTGAAGCTGGCCGGGCCCGAGCGCGAGCGGGTGCTGAAGGTGATTCACGAAGCGATGGCGGGGCGGGCGAAGCTGGCGGCGGAGTAACCGCCCTCACACCACCTGAAAGCCGTGGGCGTAGGGGTCGCGGTCGTCGATGAAGATGGTGTTGTAACCGGTGATCCGGGCCCACCCCTCGACCGAGGGCAGGATGGCGTCGTGGGCGCCGACCCGGCTCAGGCCCTCGACGCGGCCGTGGAACAGGCTGCCGATGATGCTCTCGTGCACGAAGTCGTCGCCGAGCTTGAGGCGGCCACGGGCGACGAGCTGAGCCATGCGGGCCGAGGTGCCGGTGCCGCACGGGCTGCGGTCGATGGCCTTGTCGCCATAGAAGACGGCGTTGCGGGCCTGGGCCTTGGCATCGCGCGGCTGGCCCGTCCACAGGATATGACTGACGCCGCGAATGGTCGGGTTCTCGGGATGGATGCAAGCCGTCACCTGGTTGAGGCGCTGCCTCAACACCGGGCTCAGGCGTAGAATATCGGCGGGCGTCAGTTGCTCAAGATCGCGATAGTTCGCCTGCGGTTCGACGATGGCGTAGAAGTTGCCGCCATAGGCGATGTCCACGCTCAGGCGTCCGAGGTCGGGGCATTCGACCGATACGTCGGCCGCGTGCAGATACGAAGCGACGTTGCGAAGGCGCACGGAGTCGACATAGGGGCCGTTGCGGCGATAACTCGCCTCGACCACGCCGGCGGGCGTGTCGAGGCGCAATAGGCCTTCGCTCCTGGGTGTCACCAGGCCGCGTTCAATCGCCACCGTCACCGTGCCGATCGTGCCGTGCCCGCACATGGGCAGGCAGCCGCTGGTCTCGATGAAGACGATGCCAAGGTCGCAGTCGGCGCGCGTCGGCGGGTAGAGGATGCTGCCCGACATCATGTCGTGGCCACGCGGCTCGAACATCAGGCCGGTGCGGATCCAGTCGTACTGAGTCATAAAATGCTGGCGCCGCTCGCTGGCGCTGGCGCCCTCGAGCGGCGGCGCGCCGCCGGCGACCACCCGCACCGGGTTGCCGCAAGTATGCGCGTCAATACAAAAAAAGGTGCTGGTGCCCATGGGTGCTTCCGCCGGCGGCCGTTGTAGGGCCTAGGTTGCCGGGGGTCAATTCGGCTCGGCGATTTGCCTTGGTCCCGCCGACTTGTCGGGTCGTGGTCGTTCTGGTCTAGTCGCCTGATGTCCAGGGGATCGGCAACAGAAACGGGGGCAGGGGCCTTGCTTCAGGCCGGCGATCCGCCGCCCTTCGAGGTCGTCAATGGCGACGGCGCCGCGCTCGTGGTGCTGATCTGCGACCACGCCGGAGGGGCCATTCCGCATCGGCTGGGCCGGCTCGGCCTCGACCAGGCCGCCCTGGCCCGACATATCGCCTGGGATATCGGCATTGCCGACGTCACCCGACGCCTGGCCGCGCATTTGGATGCGCCGGCGATTCTGGCCAACTACTCGCGCCTGGTCATCGACTGCAATCGCCGCCTCGGCGATCCAACCTCCATTGCCCAGGAGAGCGACCAGACGGGTGTTCCCGGCAATCGCGGCCTCGACGCGGCGACGCGCGCGCAACGCGCGAAGGAAATCTTCGTTCCCTATCATGCCGCCGTCGCCGCCGTCATCGAAGGGCGGTTGCGGGCCGGGCTGGCACCGATGCTGGTGTCCATGCACAGCTTCACGCCCGTCTTCGACGGTTTCGAGCGGCCCTGGCATGTCGGCATCCTGTGGAACCGCGATCCACGCCTGCCATTACCACTGTTGGCACGGCTGCGGGCCGAACCGGATCTCTGTGTCGGCGACAACGAGCCCTATTCGGGCCGCGACGAGCACGGCTATTCGATCCATGCCCATGGCGAGGATCTCGGTATTCCGCATGCGCTGATCGAACTGCGGCAGGACTTGATCGATACCCATCATGGCGCGCAAGGCTGGGCGACCCGCCTGACGGCGATCCTCGGCGACGTGCTGGACGACATGCGGGGCAACCTGCCGGGAGACGGGGCGATCCATCGCCGGGATCGGCGCCGGCCATGACCATGACGGAACCAGAGTTCACGGTCGGTATCGAGGAGGAGTACCTGCTCGTCGATCGGGCCACGCGCGATTTAGTGCGTGACCTGCCGGCAGATCTACTCGCCGCCTGCGAGGCGGCGGCGCCGGGCCGCGTGATGCCCGAGTTTCTCCGCTCCCAGATCGAAGTGGGGACCGGCATCTGCACGACCATGGTCCAGGCGCGAGCCGAATTGTCGGAACTGCGCGCCATGGTGGCGTCCATCGCCGCCGGTCATAACTTGGCGCCGATCGCCGCTTCCACCCATCCGTTCGCTTCCTGGCGCGATCAGCGCCATACCGACAAGGATCGCTATAACGCCATCGCCCAGGACTTGCAGGCCTTGGGCCGGCGCCTGGTCATCTGCGGCATGCATGTTCATGTCGGCATCGAGGACCGGGAACTGCGCCTGGACCTGATGGGGCAGGTGGCCTATTTCCTGCCTCACCTTCTGGCGCTCAGTACCTCGTCGCCGTTCTGGGGGGGCGAGGATACCGGGCTGCTGTCTTATCGTCTGGCCGTGTTCAACGAGATTCCGCGCACCGGCCTGCCACCAGCCTTCGAGACCGACAGCGAGTTCCGCCGCCACCTCGATGTTCTTGTTCGCGCCGGGCTGATCGAGGACGGCACCAAGCTGTGGTGGGACGTTCGTCCGAGTGTCCGTTTTCCGACCCTCGAAATGCGTATCACCGACGTTTGTACGCTGCTCGACGACGCTATCGCCATCGCCGCGCTCTATCGCTGTCTCCTGCGCATGTTGTGGCGGCTTCGGCGCGCCAACCAGCGCTGGCGACGCTATGCCGCCATGTTGATCAACGAAAACCGCTGGCGGGCGCAGCGCCATGGCACCGAGCAAGGCCTGGTGGATTTTGGCAAGGGCGCACTCGTGCCCTTTGCCGATCTTTTGGAGGAGATGCTGGTCCTGGTGCATGAGGACGCCGAGCATTTCGGCTGCGTCACGGAAATCGGCCAGGCGCGGACGATCTTGAGCCGTGGCACCAGCGCGCACCGCCAGCTTGCTACCTATCGGGGGGCGCTCGGCGCCGGCGCGACACCCGCCGAGGCGTTGGCGGCGGTGGTCGATCGGTTGATCGCGGAAACGGCCGGCCGCTGAGGTGGCCCAGACCTGGCCCAGACCTGGCCCAGACCTGGCCCAGACGTGGCTCTGGCGCGGCCAAAGCCCGGCCTATATCCTCGAAACTCAGCGGTAACGGGAGACCGGACATGGACGACAAGACGCGAATTGAACTGGAAGCCGCCGCCTTTCGGCGATTGCTGGAGCATTTGCGCCAGCGCACCGACGTGCAAAACATAGACTTGATGAACCTGGCCGGGTTCTGTCGCAATTGCCTGTCGAAGTGGTATCGGGCGGCGGCGCAGGAGCGAAGTCTCGACTTGACCGACGAGGCCGCGCGCGAGATCGTCTATGGCATGCCCTATGCCGAGTGGAAGGCCAAACACCAGACCGAGGTGAACGCCGACCAGAAGGCGAAATTCGTCGAGGCCCACAAGCACGTTTCCTGATCGGTTGTCCCGGACCTAGGCCACCCAGGCCCAGGCCATGACCGCGAGCAGGACGGCGTTCAGCAGCATCAGCATGGGCCCGACCCTGGCGGCCAAGGGCTGCCAGCGTTTTTCGGCCATGGCGCCGAGCCAACCGACGGCGACGAGCGCCGGCACGGTGCCAAGGGCGAACAGCGCCATGCCCAAACCGCCACCGAGCGCGCTGCCCGTCGCGGCGGCGGCGGCGACCGCGCCGTAAAGCAGGCCGCAGGGGAGAAACCCCAGCACGACCCCCAGCGCATAACCGCGCCAGCCGGCAGGCGCCGTCAGGAGCGGGCCCGCGAGCATGGCGAGCAGGCGATGCAACGATCCATTGCCCGACACTCTCAAGCGAACGATACCCAGTCGCTGCAATCCCTGAGCCAAGAACAAAAGCGCCGCGACGGCCATCAGCGCCGCCGGCAACCAGCGTATGTCGGCACCGGTGGAAATCCGGCTGGCCAGTCCGCCTGCCGCCGCCCCCAACCCGGCATAGGTGGTCAAGCGTCCGAGGTGATAGGGCGCCAGCACGGCGGCGGCAAATCGGCTCCTTTCACCGTCCCGGCCTAGGCGTAAGCGCCCCAGGCATTCGGCTGTCTGGGTCAGGACAAAGGGACCGCACATCAGGCCGCAGTGCATGGCGCCACCGGCGAGGCCGGCCAGCAGCAAGGATAGAAGAACCGGGCCGTTTCCCTGAAACAGGGCGGCGTGACCGGCGTGGAAGGACAACATCCCCGAGAAAGCCTGCATCGGTTTCCTTTCAGGTCGTCGCAGTGTAGCGCGTTGCCGGCTCTCCCGGTCGGGCATATGATGGGCCGGGTTAAGTCGGAAGCGCGCTGGAGCCAAGCATGACGCCCGTGGCATCGGTTTCCGTTGGGGCGAAGATCACGACCCGGCTGGTGGATGTCGAGCGGCCGTGGCTTTGGCTGTCCGCCGGCTGGCGCGACCTGTGGCGGGCGCCGCAAGTGAGCCTTTGTTATGGGCTTGTTTTCGTCGTCATCTCGTTTCTGCTGACGCTTGGCCTTTGGCTTGCGGGATTGTTCTACCTCCTCCTGCCGCTGGCGGCCGGGTTCATGTTTCTGGGGCCGATCATAGCCGTCGGCCTTTACGACGTCAGCCGCCGGTTGGAGCGTGGCGAGCGCCCGAGCCTGGCCGACGCCATCGGCGCCTGGCGCGACAACGGATCGCAACTGGCGTTGCTGGGGCTGGTGCTCATGCTGTTCTTGCTGGCATGGGTTCGCGTTGCCTTTCTCATTTTTGCTCTTTTCTTCGGCAGCCAACCGCCGGCCTGGGATCTGCTGGTGAACACGATCTTCTTCACCGTTGACGGTATTCCCTTTCTCGCCGTCGGCACTGTCGCCGGCGGGGTGTTGGCGATGATGGTGTTCGCCATCTCGGCGGTGGCGCCGCCGCTGTTGATGGACCGCGACATCGGGGCCATGGAGGCGATCTTCGCCAGCGTCTCGGCGGTAACGCGCAACTGGCGGGTCATGCTCGGCTGGGGTGCGCTCATCGTCCTCTTTATGGGGGCAGGATTGGCTACCTTTTTTGTGGGCCTTATCGTTGCCTTGCCACTGATCGGCCATGCCTCTTGGCATGCCTATCGCGACCTGATCGTGGCCGAGGGCGCATGAATGACCTGTAAAACCCAGATTTTCGTTTTGTCCAGAGGACCAGTCGCCGCATTGACATGGATCATGGCTTGCGGGTATCGGCCTCGTTATACGATCCTGCCCTCGGCTGAGGGCGGGCAACAGGGGGATGAGGCATGAGTGCAGCAGCGGTAACCGGCGGCCCCGCGCCCGTCTATGCCGACGGCGCCATACGCAAATTCGTGGTCGCCACCGTGTTTTGGAGCGTCGTCGCGTTCCTGGTCGGGGTGGTGATCGCGTTTCAACTCGTGTTCCCTGTTCTCAATCTCGATTTACCCTGGACCACCTTCGGCCGCTTGCGCCCGCTTCATACCTCGGCCGCCGTCTTCGCCTTCGGCGGCAACGCGCTATTCGCCACCTCGCTGTTTATCGTGCAGCGCACCTGCCGGGCGCGGCTCTTCGGCGGCGATGGCTTGGGCAACTTCCTCTTTTGGGGCTACCAGGTTTTCATCGTGCTGGCCGCCTCGGGCTATGTCCTTGGCATCACCCAGGGGCGTGAGTACGCCGAACCCGAGTGGTACACCGATTTGTGGTTGACGATCGTCTGGGTGGCCTATCTGCTCGCCTTCCTCGGCACGCTCATCAAGCGGCAGGAACCGCATATCTACGTCGCCAACTGGTTCTTTCTGGCCTTCATCGTCACCGTGGCGGTGCTGCACCTCGGCAACAATCTTTCGCTGCCGGTGTCGTGGACGGGAGCCAAGAGCTATTCGCTGTTCTCGGGCGTTCAGGACGCCATGGTGCAGTGGTGGTACGGCCATAACGCGGTCGGCTTCTTCCTGACCGCCGGCTTCCTCGGCATCATGTATTACTTCGTGCCCAAGCGGGCGCAGCGGCCGGTCTATTCCTATCGCCTCTCGATCGTCCATTTCTGGGCCCTGATCTTCCTCTACATTTGGGCCGGCCCGCATCACCTGCATTATACGGCGCTGCCGGATTGGGCGCAGACCTTGGGCATGACCTTCTCGATCATGCTGTGGATGCCGTCCTGGGGCGGCATGATCAACGGCGTGATGACGCTGTCCGGCGCCTGGGACAAGCTGCGCACCGATCCGGTCCTGCGCTTCATGGTCGCGGCGGTCGGCTTTTACGGTATGTCCACCTTCGAGGGGCCGGTCATGTCCATCAAGGCCGTCAACGCGCTCAGCCACTATACCGACTGGACCATCGGCCATGTGCATTCGGGGACGCTTGGCTGGGTCGCCTTCGTCAGCTTTGGCGCCATCTACCATCTGGTGCCGGTGCTGTGGCGGCGCGTCGGCCTCTATAGCGACCGTCTGGTCAGCTACCACTTCTGGGTCGCGACCGTCGGCATCGTGCTCTACATCACCGCCATGTGGATTTCCGGCATCATGCAGGGGTTGATGTGGCGCGCCTACGACCCGTTGGGTTTCCTGCAGTACTCCTTCATCGAGACCGTCGAGGCGATGCGCCCCTACTACCTGATCCGGGCCTTGGGCGGCGTGCTGTTCCTGCTGGGGTCGCTGATCATGGTCTACAATTTGTGGCGCACGGTGCGCGGCGGTGTCGCCAACGCCGGCGCGGCGGCGCCCGGCTTCGCCGCGGCAACGCGGTAGGGGGGTGACGATCATGCACGCCAAAATGGAACGCAACGCTATCCTGATGCTGCTCGGGATCGTCGTCACCATCGCCATCGGCGGATTGGTCGAGATCGTGCCGCTATTCACGATCAAGGAAACGATCGAGCCGGTTTCAGGCGTCCGCCCCTACACGCCACTCGAACTCGTCGGCCGCAACATCTATATCCGCGAGGGTTGCTATGTCTGCCACAGCCAGCAGATTCGTCCCCTGCGCGACGAAGTCGAGCGCTATGGCCACTACAGCCTGGCGGCCGAAAGCATCTACGACCATCCGTTCCAATGGGGTTCGAAACGCACCGGGCCGGATCTGGCCCGTGTCGGCGGCAAATACTCGAACGAGTGGCACCTGGTCCATCTCATCAATCCGCGCGCGGTGGTGCCGGGATCGGTCATGCCGGGGTATCCGGCGCTGGCGCGCGACGAGGTGGACGGATCGGACATTGCCGACCATCTGGCGACCCTGCGGGTCGTCGGCGTTCCCTACAGCGACGACATGATCGCCAACGCGGCGGCCGACTTGGCGGCGCAGGCTTCCGCCGATTCCGATCTGGCGGCGCTCGATGGGCGTTATCCAGGTTCTCGTTCCGGCGATTACGACGGCGATCCGGAGCGGTTGACGGAAATGGATGCCTTGATCGCCTATCTACAAGTCCTGGGCCGGATGGTGGATTTCACGACCTTCAATCCCGATTACGCCAAGACAGGGACGGAGTAAGCCATGACCCTGACCGACATCGTGGAGATTGCCCGCAGCCTATGGGTGGTGTGGTTGGTGGGGGTGTTCGTGGCCATTGCCGTTTGGGCCTTCTGGCCGGGGAACAAGGCGCGCTTTCAGGCCGCCGCCCTGATACCGCTGCGCGACGGCGACGAGGAGCGCTGAATCATGGCCGAGCAGAACAAGACTCCGACGACCGGGCACGAGTGGGACGGCGTTACCGAGTTGAACACGCCTCTGCCGAAATGGTGGGCCTATGTGTTCTGGGCCACCATCCTATGGGCCATCGGTTATTGGGTCGTTTATCCGGCTTGGCCGTCCTTGAGCGGTTACACCAAGGGCGTCATTGGCTATTCTTCGCACGCGGATTATGAGGACAAAGCCGCCGCCGCTGCCCAAGCGCGGCGTGTCTGGACCGATCGAATCGACGCCTTGACCGTCGATGCCGTCGTGGCCGATTCCGAACTGCTGCAATATGCCGCCGCCGGCGGCCGCAGCGTCTTTGCCGAAAACTGTGCTCCCTGTCATGGCGCTGGCGGCCAAGGCGCAGCGGGCTATCCGATCCTGGCCGACGACGACTGGCTCTGGGGTGGGACTGCCGCCGACATCTATCAAACGGTTCAGTACGGCGTTCGCAGCGAGCATGACGGTGCGCGCCTGTCGGAGATGCCGAAATTCGGCGCCGATGGACTGCTCGACGAAGCGGCCATCGCCGACGCGGCGGAATACGTGCTGTCGTTGTCCAACCGCTCGGAGGATGCGGCGGCGACCGGGCGCGGCCAGACGATTTTTGCCGAGAACTGTGCCGTCTGTCACGGCGATGCCGGACAGGGCATCAAGGAATTTGGCGCGCCAAGGTTGACCGACGATATCTGGCTTCATGGCGGCGAACGTAACGATATCGTCGCCCAAATCACCAATCCGCGTCAGGGCGTGATGCCGGCTTGGTCGGGGCGCCTGGGCGACACCGGCATCAAGATGGTTTCGATCTATGTGCATTCGCTGGGCGGCGGCCAGTAATCACGGGGGCGAGCACGGCATGAAGGGGTTTCTGGAGCAGACCCTCCCATGACCGATACGGCGGCGGGACCGCCGCGGGCGGTCGTCGCCGCAGCCGACCGGTCCGAACCCCTCTATGCCTCTCACGTCAAGGTCTATACGCAACGCGTCGCCGGCCGCTTTCGCCAGATAAAGTGGATGGCGCTGGTGGTGCTGCTCGGCCTCTATTACCTTGCCCCGTGGCTGCGCTGGGATCGCGGCGCGGGAGCACCCGATCAAGCCCTGCTCATCGACATGCCGGGGCGGCGGGCTTATTTTTTCTGGATCGAGATCTGGCCGCAGGAGGTCTATTACCTCACTGGACTTTTGATCCTGGCCGCTTTCGGTCTTTTTCTCGCGACCTCGTTGGCCGGACGCGTTTGGTGCGGGTTCACCTGTCCACAAACGGTGTGGACCGATCTATTCATGCTGGTCGAACGCCTGATCGAAGGCGACCGTAACCAGCGACTGCGGCTCGATCATGCCGGTTTTTCCTTGGCCAAGGCCGCGCGCAAGCTGGCCAAGCATGTGGCTTGGGTAGCAATCGCGGCTGCCACCGGCGGCGCCTGGATTCTGTATTTCGCCGATGCGCCAACTGTTTTGACCGAGATTTTTACCGCCCGGGCCAGTGCCACCGTGTACGGCTTCATCGGCCTGTTCACGGCGACGACCTATCTGCTTGCCGGCTGGGCCCGTGAACAGGTGTGCATCTACATGTGCCCGTGGCCGCGCTTCCAGGCGGCCATGTTCGACGAACATTCTTTGTTGGTGACCTATGAGGCGTGGCGCGGCGAGCCGCGCGGGCATCGCAAGGCCGGGCAGAGCTATGACGATCGCGGCCATTGCATCGATTGCGGTTTATGCGTGCGGGTCTGTCCGACCGGCGTCGATATCCGGCTCGGGCAACAATTGGCCTGTATCGGTTGCGCCCTCTGCGTTGACGCCTGCAACGGCGTCATGGCCAAGGTCGGGTTGCCGGGTGGCCTTATCGCCTACGACTCCCTGGCACGCCAGACGGCGCGCTCGCGCGGGCAAAGCGTGCGCTATCGGCTGTTGCGCGGGCGAACCATCGCCTATGCTGCCTTGCTGGTGGTCGTGGGGGCGGTCATGCTGGCGGCGCTGGCCACCCGTTCGACGCTCGATCTCAACGTCTTGCCGGATCGGGCGCCGCTGTTCGTACGTTTAAGCGACGGTGACATCCGCAACGCCTACACGCTGAAGATCATCAACAAGAGCCGCGAGACGCGGCACTATCGCCTTACCGCCGACGGCATCGCCGATGCGGGCCTAAGCGTACTGGGTGTCGAACCCGGCCCCGATGGGGCGATCGAACTTACCGTCGAGGGCGATTCCGTCGGCACCTTCCGTGCCTTCCTGCGAGCCGAGCGCAAGGCCCTGGCTGGCGAGTCGACGCCGGTGACCATGGCCCTGACTGAAATCGACAGCGGACAGAGCACACAACATGAAACTTTCTTCTCAGGCCCAAAGCGCTAATCGAGGCCGCTGGATACCGTGGGCCTTCGTCGGCGCTTTTGCCGTCGTCGCGGCCGCCAACGGTATCTTCGTCTGGTTGGCGCTCGACAGCTTTCCGGGCCTGGAAACGGAGGGCGCCTACGAAAAGGGCCTTGGCTACGCCAGCACCTTGGCTGCCGCGCGAAAACAGCAAGAACTGGGCTGGCAGGCCAGCATCAGCCATGAGACGGCGGTTTCGACGGCTGGCGGCCTTGACCTGACCCTGAGCGTGGCCCTGTCCGACCGGGCCGGGGCACCCCTGGCTGGGCTTGCCGTGCGCGCCCTGTTCTGGCGCCCAACGGCCGAGGGTCTCGACGTGGCGGCCGATCTGCGCGAGCTGGCGCCGGGTCGCTATGTGGCGGCCCTCACGCTGCCGTTGTCGGGTCAATGGGACGTGCGCCTGATCGCCGATGGGAGCGGCACCTCGTGGCAAACCAGCCAGAGGCTCATCCTTCATTGATGTCGCCCTGCCTTCATTGCGGGTTGCCTGTTTCGGCGACGGCTGGCGATGCGGCTCGATTTTGTTGCGCCGGCTGCAAGACGGCCCATGCCATCATCGGTCGCCTCGGCCTCGATCGTTATTATCGCCAGCGCCAGCTTGATCCGTCCTTGCGCCCGCCCAAACCCGAGGAAACCGTGGTCGGCCCCGACGGCGCCGCCGCCTTCCTCGGCCATCGGGACGGTGTCGCCACGCTCAACTTTTTCGTCGAAGGACTGCATTGCGGCGCCTGCGTCTGGTTGATCGAGAGCGTGCTGGCGCGCGAGGCGGGAGTGATTTGGGCGCGGCTGTCCATGAGCACCGGCCGGCTTGTGGTCAGGTGGCGCGACGGGGAAAACGACGCGGCCCGGATTCAAGGGGCCATTGCGAGCTTGGGCTATCGCGCCGTTCCGTTCGATCCGGAGCGCCTGGGCCTGGCAACCGAGCGACAGGATAAGGCGCTGCTGCGCGCCATGGCCGTGGCCGGTTTTGCCGCCGCCAACATCATGTTGCTTTCGGTGGGCATCTGGGCCGGCCACCGGCAGGGCATGACGTCCGAAACGCGGGCCCTGCTACATTGGGTCTCGGCCCTCATCGCCATTCCGGCCATCGCCTATTCCGGGCGACCGTTTTTTGCCTCAGGCCTGGCGGCACTCAAGGCCCGGCGCACGAACATGGACGTGCCGATTGCCTTGGCTGTCGTCATCACACCGGCGGTCAGCCTGTTCGAGACCTTCAGTGGCGGCCGGCACGCCTATTTCGATTCCTCGGTGACGCTGTTGTTCTTCCTGCTGATCGGGCGCTATCTCGATGCCCGGGCGCGCGGGCGCGCCCGCTCGGCGGCGCAGCAACTGGTCTCGCTCGGCGCCGCCGCGGTGACCGTGCTCGATGGCGATGGACGGGCGCAAAGCCTGAGACCGGAGGCAGTGAAAACCGGCATGACGGTACTGGTGCCGGCCGGCGGGCGCATCGGCGTCGATGGGCGAGTGGCAGAGGGGGCGAGCGAGATGGATACCAGTCTCGTCACCGGCGAATCCGCTCCAGTTCGGGTGCGGGCGGGGGATGCCGTCTTTGCCGGCTTCCTTAATTTCTCGGCGCCTCTGCGCATAAGTGTGACGGCGTCTGGCGACGGCACCTTGTTGGCCGAGATCGTGCGCCTGATGGAAGCGGCCGAGAGCGGTCGTGGGCGCTATGTCGCCTTGGCCGACCGGGTGGCCCGGCTCTACTCGCCGGTCGTGCATCTGTTGGCCGCGCTCACTTTCATCGCCTGGACGACGCTGGGGGACCTCGCCTGGCAGCCGGCGCTATTGATCGCGGTCGGCGTTCTCATCATCACCTGTCCTTGCGCCTTGGCCCTGGCGGTACCGGTGGTGCAGGTGGTGGCGAGCGGCCGGCTCATGCGCCAGGGCATCCTGATGAAATCGGCGACGGCCTTGGAGCGGCTGGCCCGGGTCGATCATGTCGTCTTCGACAAGACGGGAACCTTGACCGAGGGGCGATTGGAGCTGTTGCGCGAGGCGGGTTTCAATGAGACCGCCTTGGCCGAAGCGGCGGCAATCGCCGCTGTCAGCACGCATCCCCTGGCTAGGGCCCTGGCGCGGGCCGTGCCGGGGTTGGTGCCGGCGCCAGGCGTGCGTGACGTTCCGGGGCGGGGGTTGGGGCTCGATACGCCACGGGGCGAGGTCCGACTGGGTAGCCGCGCCTGGTGCGGTGTGACCGAGGGCGAGGAGAGCGGACCGGAACTGTGGCTGGCGCGGCCGGGGATGAAGCCGGTGCGGTTTTTCTTTCACGACCGGGTGCGCCAGGACGCGGCCGAGGTCGTGCAACACCTTAACGTGCGCGGCTATGGCTGCGAGCTGCTGTCCGGCGACCGCGCGGCCACGGTGGCCGAGGTCGCGGCGGCGATTGGGATCGAGACTTGGCGGGCGGCCGTGACACCGGCCAACAAGGTCGAGCGGCTGGCGGAATTGGCGCGCCAGGGGCGGCGTGTGCTGATGGTTGGCGACGGCCTCAACGATGCGCCGGCGCTGGCGGCGGCCTACGTTTCCATGTCGCCGTCCTCGGCCGCCGATGTCAGCCAGACGGCGGCCGACCTGGTGTTCCAGGGGCGGCACCTGGCGGCGGTGACGGAGGCGCTGGCGGTGGCCAAGGCCTGCGAGAGCCTAGTGCGGCAAAACCTCGCTTTCTCGTTGCTCTATAATGCGCTGGCCGTGCCGCTGGCGGTCGCCGGCCTGGTGACGCCCTTGATCGCGGCCGTCGCCATGTCGAGTTCGTCGATGGTCGTGATATTGAATGCCATGCGGCTCGGCCGGAGGCGAGGGACATGACCATCCTGCTCTATCTGCTGCCTATCGCCGTCGGCCTGGGGCTGCTTGGTCTTGGCGCCTTCCTGTGGTCGCTCAAGAGCGGGCAATACGACGATCTCGACGGCGCCGCTCACCGGATCCTCTTCGACGACGACGATCGCCCCGCCGCGTAGCGGTTGTGCCGGGATGGGTGCGGGCCGGGCCCGGTCCTGCTAGAGTGTGGGACTTGGCGAGAACGGAGCCATCATGTCGCGCGACACCGCCCGGCGGCGAGAGCGCCGCGTTCACAAGGGCCTGCAACAGCTTCCCTGGCGCTCCTATCGCAACCCATACCGACCGATGGAGGTGTTGAGCGCCGACCAGGTCGAGGCGATTCACCAGGCCTCGCTGAGCGTTCTCGAAACCATCGGCATGGAATTCCTCAACGCCGAGGCCCTGGGCCTCCTGAAGTCGGCCGGCGCCGAGGTGGACGAGGCCAATTCCCGCGTGCGCTTGGATCGCGGCCTGGTCATGGCAAGCGTTGCCAAGGCGCCGCCCCGCTTCACGCTTCATGCGCGCAACCCGGCGCGCAATCTCGTCTTCGGCGACAACCATGTGAACTTCGGTTCGGTCGCCAGCGCGCCCAATGTCTCGGACCTCGATCGCGGTCGCCGACCGGGCACGTTCGACGACTACTGCAACCTGCTGCGCCTGGCGCAAAGCCTCGACATCGTGCATTTCATCGGTGGCTACCCGGTCGAACCGGGCGACCTGCCGGCGGCGACCCGTCACCTCGACGCGCATTATGCGGCGATCACGCTGACCGACCGCGTCTGGCACCCCTATGCGCTGGGGCGCGAGCGCATCGCCGACGCCATTGCCATGATCTGCATCGCCCGGGGCATAGACCGCGAGCAACTAAAGGCCGAGCCCAGCCTGTTTTCCATCGTCAACAGCAATTCGCCGTTGCGCCTCGACGGGCCAATGCTGCAAGGGCTGATGGAAATGGCGCGGCATGGCCAGCCGGTGGTGCTGACGCCCTTCACGCTTTCCGGGGCCATGGCGCCGGTAACGGTGGCGGGAGCGCTGGTGCAACAGAATGCCGAGGCGCTGGCCGGCATAACCATGATCCAGATCGTGACCCCGGGCGCGCCGTGCATGTATGGCGGCTTTACCTCGAACGTGGACATGAAGTCCGGGGCGCCCGCCTTCGGCACGCCGGAATACACGCGCGCCGCCATGGCCGGCGGGCAGTTGGCGCGGCGCTACGGGCTGCCCTACCGTTCCTCCAACGCCTGCGCCGCCAACGCGGTGGATGCCCAGGCGGCCTATGAGTCCGAAATGTCCATCTGGGGCGCGGTCATGGGCGGGGCCAACCTGGTCCTGCACGCGGCTGGTTGGATGGAGGGCGGGCTGGTCGCCTCGTTCGAGAAAATGGTGATCGATGCCGAGATGCTGCAAATGATGGGCGAGGTTCTGCAACCGGTCGAGGTGAACGACGACACGCTGGCCCTCGATGCCATTGCCGAGGTCGGCCCGGGCGGGCATTTCTTCGGAGCCAAGCACACCATGGCCCGCTTTGAGACGGCATTCTACGCGCCGATGGTTTCCGACTGGCGCAATTACGAGACCTGGCGAGAAGGCGGCTCGCTCACCGCGGCGCAGCGCGCCAATGCGATCTGGAAAACGCTGCTGGCCGATTACCAACCGCCACCGCTTGATCCGCTGGTGAACGAGGCCTTGCGGGACTTCATCGCCCGGCGCAAGAGCGAGGGCGGCGCGTTGGCGGGCTAAAACGGCGGCGGCAAGGGAGATCGAGAATGGACAAGAAGGCGAAGTTCAATCTCTGGTACGTGGTCCTGGCCATGCTCGCGGTCATGTTGATGCAGACTCTGTGGGCGCAGTACCAGCACGTCGAGCCGATCTCCTACAGCCAGTTCCAGGAAT
>Ga0315281_10004624_pt1 | contig 19928 bp, 18 predicted proteins | sample YL17G07_0_MG_FD_204540 | JGI IMG/M metagenome (GOLD analysis project Ga0315281, IMG submission 204540) | Sediment microbial communities from Yellowstone Lake, YNP, Wyoming, USA - YL17G07_0 | ecosystem: Environmental > Aquatic > Freshwater > Lake > Sediment | place: USA: Wyoming | collected... | reverse complement strand
ATCAAGATAAGCGCGTCGTTCTTGTTTCCCCATGTCGGATTACCCTTGTTGTTTCGGTAACCTTTAACTTGAGGCAACGATCCCTTTTGCTGACTACCTTGGGTAACTTTTATCTTGAGGCAACTCGCGTCTCCTTTCTGCTGTTGCCCTAAACAGAGCGCTGCGGCATAATCAGCGATCTCAATGAAGTTATGACAACTCAACATTCAACCCGTTCAGGGGTGTTCAGGAGACTAGCGAAAAATGTCTGCGGCTCGTAATGTAATCCCCCCAAAGTTTAATGACATAACCGGCGCGATTCGCATACTGGCAGTGGATGCCGTGCAAAAGGCCAACTCCGGCCACCCCGGCGCGCCGATGGGTATGGCGGAAATTGCCGAAGTGCTGTGGAATCACCACCTGCGCCACAACCCGGCCAATCCAAAATGGCCGGATCGCGACCGCTTTGTGCTGTCCAACGGCCACGGTTCGATGCTGGTTTACGCGTTGCTGCATTTATCCGGTTACGCTTTGCCGATGGAAGAATTAAAACGCTTCCGCCAGATGCACTCAAAGACGCCAGGCCATCCTGAATATGGTTACACACCGGGCGTGGAAACCACCGGCGGCCCACTCGGCCAAGGCATTGCCAATGCGGTGGGGATGGCCATGGCGGAAAAATTGCTGGCCGCAGAATTCAATCGCCCCGGCCATGAAATCGTAAACCACCACACCTATGTGTTCATGGGCGATGGTTGCATGATGGAAGGTCTCTCCCACGAAGCCTGTGCGCTGGCCGGAACCTGGGGCTTGGGCAAGTTAACCGCGTTCTGGGACGACAACGACATCTCGATTGACGGTCATGTGGATGGCTGGTTTACCGACGACACGCCGAAGCGTTTCGAGGCTTACGGCTGGCACGTCATCGCCAATGTGCAGGGACATGACCCGGAGGCGATCAACGCCGCGATCAAAGCCGCCAAGGCCGTCACCGACAAACCCACGCTGATTTGCTGCAAGACTATTATCGGCGCAGGCTCCCCCAACAAGGCTGGCACCCATGACGTGCACGGCGCCGCACTGGGCGATGCAGAAGTGGCTGCCACGCGCGAACACATCGGCTGGAAATACCCGCCGTTTGAAATTCCCAAACATGTGTACGAAGCATGGGATGCGCGCACCAAGGGCGAAGGCCTGGAAAAACTGTGGAACAACAAGTTCGCCGAGTACCGCGCCGCGTTCCCGAAAGAGGCTGCCGAATTCGAGCGCCGCATCAAGGGTGGGTTGCCCGCCAACTGGGTGGCGCACGCTGCCGAGGTCATTGCCAAAACCAACGAAAAAGCCGAAACCATCGCCACGCGCAAGGCTTCGCAAAATGCCATCAATGCCATGGCCCCAGCATTGCCCGAATTCCTCGGCGGCTCGGCCGACCTGACCGGCTCCAACCTGACCAACTGGACGGGTTGCAAACACATTCGCGGCAAGAGCACCGGCAACTATATCAGCTACGGCGTGCGCGAATTCGGCATGGCGCACATCATGAACGGCATGGCGTTGCATGGCGGTTTCCTGCCGTTCGGCGGCACTTTCCTGATGTTCTCGGAATATGCGCGCAATGCCTTGCGCATGTCCGCATTGATGAAGCAGCGCGTGATCTATGTGTTCACCCACGACTCCATCGGTCTGGGCGAAGACGGCCCGACGCACCAGCCAGTCGAACAAACTGCTACCTTGCGCTACATCCCCAATATGGAATTGTGGCGCCCGTGCGACACGGTGGAATCGGCTGCCGCGTGGGTGGCCGCTGTCGAGCGCAAGGATGGCCCGACCAGTCTGGTTTTCAGCCGCCAAAACCTGGCGTTTCAAAAACGCGATGCGGTGCAAATCGCCAATATCCGCAAGGGCGCGTATGTGCTGTCGGAAGCCGCTGGCGGCAAGCCGCTGGCAATCATTATCGCAACGGGTTCAGAGGTATCGTTGGCATTGGAAGCGCAAAAAATACTGTCTGCCGAAAGTATCAACGTGCGCGTAGTGTCCATGCCGTCCACCAATGTATTTGACAAGCAGGGCCAGGACTACAGGGATAGCGTATTGCCCAAGGGAGTGAAGCGTGTGGCGGTTGAGGCGGGCGTGACCGGCGGCTGGTATAAATATGTGGGCCTGGATGGTGCTGTGATCGGCATGGATTGCTTCGGCGAATCCGCACCCGCGCCGGAGTTGTTCAAGCACTTCGGCATTACCGCTGACAACGTGGTTGCGGCGGTGAGGAAAGTTATTGGCTGATGATGAGACCAGGACCCATCCAAACCAAATCAAGCCTTCGTGCCCTATCAGACAAACACTGACAACAAATTTTCCAATTTCCTTACACCATAATCAGGCAAACACCGATAGCACCTTTTGCATACAAGGAACACTATACAGATATAAAGTTAGATGCGATTGTCGGGCGTAGCCCGACCTACTAAAAAATTTTTAATTACTTAACGGGAGAAAAAAATGACAATTCGTGTCGGTATTAATGGGTTTGGTCGCATTGGTCGTATGGTGCTCCGCGCTGCGGCGCAAAACTTTCCAGACATCGAGGTCGTTGGCATCAACGACCTGATCGAGCCGGATTACCTTGCCTACATGCTGCGTTACGACTCCGTGCATGGCCGTTTCAAGGGCGAGATTTCCGTCGAGGGCAACACCCTGATCGTCAACGGCAAGAAGATTCGCCTGACCGCCGTCAAGGATCCGACCGAACTGAAGTGGGGCGAAGTCGGCGCAGATATCGTCGTCGAGTCCACCGGCCTGTTCCTCACCAAGGAAACTTGCGAAAAGCATATTACCGCAGGCGCCAGGAAGGTCATTCAGTCCGCGCCGAGCAAGGACGACACGCCGATGTTTGTGTTCGGCGTGAATGACAAGACCTATGCTGGACAAACCATCATCTCCAACGCTTCCTGCACCACCAACTGCCTCGCGCCAGTCGCCAAGGTGCTGCACGACAACTGGGGCATCAAGCGCGGCCTGATGACCACGGTGCACGCTGCCACCGCTACCCAGAAGACCGTCGACGGCCCGTCCAACAAGGATTGGCGCGGCGGGCGCGGCATCCTCGAAAACATCATCCCGTCTTCGACCGGCGCCGCCAAGGCAGTAGGCAAGGTCATCCCCGAGCTGAACAAGAAACTCACCGGCATGGCCTTCCGCGTGCCCACCTCGGACGTGTCCGTGGTTGACCTCACCGTGGAGTTGAACAAGGATGCCACCTATGCCGACATCTGCGCCGCCATGAAAGCCGCATCTCAGGGTGCGATGAAGGGTGTGCTCGGCTACACCGACGAAAAAGTGGTTGCCACTGACTTCCGTGGCGAGAGCTGCACCTCGGTGTTCGATGCCGATGCCGGCATGGCACTGGATAGCACTTTCGTCAAAGTCGTTGCCTGGTACGACAACGAATGGGGCTATTCCTGCAAGGTGCTGGAGATGGTTCGCGTCATAGCCAAGTAGAAGCATGGGGAGTGGGGAGTAGGAAGTGGTAAGTGGGAAACCCCCGCTGTACCCACTTCCTACTCCCCACTCCCCACTTCCCGTTTTTTCATGGAGTTGAAAATGTCCATTATCAAAATGACTGACCTTGATCTCAAGGGCAAGCGTGTCCTGATCCGCTCCGATCTCAACGTGCCTGTCAAAGACGGTAAAGTAACTTCCGATGCGCGCATCACCGCTTCGATGCCGACAATCAATTTCGCTTTGCAAGCCGGTGCGCGTGTGATGGTGACTTCCCACCTGGGTCGCCCCGTAGAGGGCGTCTATTCCGAAGAAAATTCGCTCAAGCCGGTGGCGGATGTCATTGCCAAAAAGCTGGGTGCGCCGGTGCGCCTTATCAAGGATTGGGTAGAGGGCGGCTTCGATGTCGGCGCAGGCGAATTGGTATTGCTGGAGAATTGCCGTTTCAACAAGGGCGAAAAGAAGAGCCTGGATGAGACTGCGAAAAAATATGCCGCGCTGTGCGATGTGTTCGTGATGGATGCATTCGGCACTGCGCATCGCGCCGAAGCCTCAACCCACGGTGTGGCAAAGTATGCCCCCGTGGCCGCTGCTGGCATTCTGCTCATGGAAGAACTGGAAGCGTTGACCAAGGCGCTGCTCAATCCGGCGCGCCCTTTGGTCGCCATCGTCGGTGGCTCCAAGGTTTCCGGCAAGCTGACCGTACTGGAATCGCTATCCGAAAAGTGCGAACAACTGGTGGTCGGCGGCGGCATCGCCAATACCTTCCTCAAAGCCGCGGGCAAGAATGTCGGCAAGTCGCTGTGCGAAGACGATCTGGTACCTACCGCGCAGGCATTGATGAAGAAAATGTCTGCCCGTGGCGCGACAATCCCCATCGCCGTGGATGTGATAGTGGGTAAAAGATTGGACGCCAGCGAACCGGCTGTGCTGAAAGACGCTGCGGCAGTAGCGGACGACGAAATGATTTTTGACATCGGCCCCAGGTCAGCTCAAGAGATCGCCGACATCATCATGAAAGCCGGCACGGTGGTATGGAACGGCCCGGTCGGTGTGTTCGAGTTCGACCAGTTTGGCGAAGGCACCAAAAAAATCGCCATGGCCATCGCGGAAACCAAAGCCTTCACCCTGGCGGGTGGCGGCGACACCATCGCGGCAATCCAGAAGTACGGCATCTATGACAAGGTGTCCTACATCTCCACCGCTGGCGGGGCCTTCCTTGAATTCCTTGAGGGCAAGAAATTGCCGGCGGTGGAAATTCTGGAACAACGAGCGGGTTAAAAACAGCTTGTAGCTGGTAGCTTGTAGCAAAACCGGTTTGGCTATCCGCTACTAGCTATCAGCTACAAGCTCAATTAGATAAGGAAATCATGCTACGCAGAACCAAAATTGTTGCAACGCTGGGGCCAGCTTCCAACGAACAGACAGTCCTCGAACGCATGGTGCGCGCTGGAGTCGATCTGGTGCGGATGAATTTTTCGCATGGAACGGTGCAGGATCATGTGATGCACGCCGAAAAGGTGCGTGCGGCAGCGGCGGTAGTAGGGCGCACCGTGGGCATATTGGCTGACCTGCAAGGCCCGAAAATCCGCGTTGGCAAGTTTGAGAATGGCAAAATTGTCCTGCACAAGGACGACATTTTCATTCTCGACGCTACGCTGGAGGGGTTGGGTAACCAGGAGCGCGTCGGACTGGATTACAAGGAGTTGCCGAATGATGTCAGCAAAGGCACCGTTCTGTTGCTGAATGACGGCATGCTGGAATTCAATGTCGTCGAAGTCAAGGGCCACGAGATTATTTGCAAGGTGGTGCGCGACGGCGTGCTATCCAACAACAAGGGCATCAACCGCAAGGGCGGCGGACTGACCGCCCCCGCGCTGACCGACAAGGACATGGAAGACATAAAAACCGCCGCGCTGATCAAAGCGGACTACCTTGCGGTGTCGTTCCCGCGCAACGGCGATGACATGCGCCTTGCGCGCGAACTGATGCACAAAGCGGGCGGCAAGAGCCTGCTGATGGCCAAAATCGAGCGTGCCGAAGCCATTCCGGCATTGAGCGACATTATCGAGGCGTCCGATGCGATTATGGTGGCGCGCGGCGACTTGAGCGTGGAAGTCGGTGATGCGGCTGTACCCGGCTTGCAGAAGCGCATGATAAAAATGGCGCGCGCTAAAAACCGGCTGGTGATCACCGCCACGCAGATGATGGAGTCGATGATTACCAACCCGATTCCCACCCGCGCGGAAGTTTCCGATGTGGCCAACGCCGTGCTGGATGGCACGGATGCGGTGATGCTGTCGGCGGAAACGGCGGCAGGCGATTACCCGGTTGAAACGGTCGAAGCCATGGCGCGCATCTGCCTCAAGGCCGAGCGCGAGTTGGAAGAGAATGTGTTTGATCGCCGCGCCATGCAAAAATTTCCCCGCGTTGACCAATCCATTGCCATGTCGGCGCTGTTTGCCGCATCGCATTTCAAGGTGAAGGCCATCATTGCCTTGACCCAGTCCGGCTCGACCCCGTTGTGGATGTCGCGGCAAAATACACACGTACCGATATTCGCGCTGACCCCGTTGCCGGAAACATTGAGCAAGGTGACTTTATTCAGCGGTGTGCACCCCATCGCATTCCATTCCAAAGCAAGGGGTCATGCGCAGGAATGGCATCAAATAGAGGAAACACTCTTGAACCTGGGTTTGGTGAAAGACGGCGACATGGTGGTGATGACCCTCGGCGAGGCGATAGGTAAATCAGGGCATACCAACACGATGAAGATCATGTGTGTCGGGGAACACAAAAGATAGACGTAAGACGTAAGTTGGTAGCTGAAAAGCTAAAAGCAAAGCATCGGTTTTGCTTACGTCTTACGACTTACGTCTTCCAACTTTGTTTTGCTTACATCTAACAACTGACTTTAAAAAGGAGAAAAAAATGGCTCTCGTATCTATGCGTCAATTACTCGACCACGCGGCGGAAAACGGCTATGGCTTGCCCGCCTTCAATGTCAACAACCTGGAACAGGTCAAGGCCATCATGGAGGCGGCTGACGAAACCAACAGCCCGGTGATCATGCAAGGTTCCGCCGGTGCGCGCAAGTATGCGGGCGAAGCATTCCTGCGCCACCTGATCGAAGCCGCCGTGGAAATGTATCCGCACCTTCCGGTGGTGATGCACCAGGATCATGGCGCGTCGCCCGCCGTCTGCATCCAGTCCATCCGCTCCGGCTTCTCCAGCGTGATGATGGACGGCTCGCTGATGACAGACGGCAAGACCCCCTCCAGCTTTGAATATAACGTTGATGTCACACGCAGGGTAGCGGAAATATCCCATGCGGTTGGCGTGTCTGTTGAAGGCGAACTGGGCTGCCTCGGCTCGCTGGAATCCGGCAAAGGCGAAAAGGAGGACGGCCACGGCGCGGAAGGCGCGTTGAGCCGTGACCAACTGTTGACCGACCCGAATGAAGCCGCAGAATTCGTCAAGGCCACTCAGGTGGATGCGCTGGCGATTGCCATCGGCACCAGCCACGGCGCATACAAATTCACCCGTCCGCCCACCGGCGCGGTGCTGCGCATAGACCGCATCAAGGAAATCAATGCGCGCATTCCCAACACCCATCTGGTGATGCACGGCTCATCCAGCGTGCCGCAGGAATGGCTAAAGGTGATCAACTCGTTCGGCGGCACCATGGGTGAAACCTACGGCGTGCCGGTGGAAGAAATCGTCGAAGGCATCAAGCATGGCGTGCGCAAGGTGAACATCGACACCGACCTGCGCATGGCCTCCACCGGCGCGATACGCCGCCACTTGGCGGAAGACACCAAAAACTTCGATCCGCGCAAATTCCTCGCCGCCACCACCAAGGCGATGAAAGAAATCTGCAAGGCACGCTACGAAGCTTTCGGCACAGCCGGCCAAGCGGGCAAGATCAAGCCGATCTCGCTGGAAGCGATGGCGGTCCGTTACGCCAAGGGCGAACTGAAAGCCATCGTTAAATAATCGCGAAAAACTTATCTGCCAAACTCCTGTAATCTTCAGTTATGGCAAGTCCCTCCTAAAACGTGTTGATATTTTAGAGGTGGAAGGTTAGAGCGCTCTTGTCTTATGTAGGCAAGAGCGTTTTTCGGTTTAGTAACTGAAATAATTAGCGCTCTTAAACGAAGGATGAACCATGTTTCGCTTCCCACGCATTGCCACTGCTTCACTAATCGTTTTTTTGCTCTCCGCTTGCGGCACCGTCCGGGTGGGGCGCGATTTTGACATGCGCGTTTTCGAAACGAGGATTGAGCGCGGCACCACCAAACAAAGCGAGGTTAGCGCATGGCTGGGCGCACCGAATGGCAAAGGAATTAATGTGGATACGGGCGGCGAACACTTCGACGAATGGACCTATTATTTTGCTTCAGGGAAGCTGCCCGACATGGGAGGCGCAAAAGTTAAAATGCTGCAAATCAAATTCGACAAACAGGGAATCGTGCGCGGCTATAACTGGTCAATTTCCGACTAATCTTTGGTGCCTCCTGCCTCTGCCTGCCCATCCTGCGGGGAGGAGGCTCGTGACATACTGCGTTGCGCTCTACCGCTTCCGTTGGCGGCTGCATAGAGTACCTTGCCTCTTGTCCAGACCCTGTTGTTTTGTTTTCGCTCCACAGCAGACGGACAGCAGTCGAGTTCTGGTGGGCTCGCCGGTTCGGACGAATATGGGCGCTGGCAAGCGGTCGTTTTATTACCTTGACCTTCCGCTTTACGGCATGAATTTGCTGTTCACGAAGGGCATCGACACAAACGGGATATTTGACTTTCTCCAAAGTCTTTTAGCGCGGCTTGTAAACCGGCAACATCCTTACTAATCCAGACTATTTCTGCCCCTGCTCTTTTTTCTGAAAGTTGTTGTCTTCCGGTGGCTGTACACTCGATGGGAGTGTTAATTTTTCCTGTTGGTTTGAACAGCATCAAGGATAGATTTACTCCAAACTTGAACCTGTGGTCAGTTTTTTGTATGGCTCGATAACTTCCGCCTTCATCCGGTAGCTGGCGCTTCCCATGTCGGTGTCGGAAGGATGTGCCTCCAGTACGCCGCTGATCCAGACGGCATCCATACTTTGCATACCCTTCTTCAATGGCTTCGACGGGAATACGTGGATGATCTGATTGGCGGGCGGCGGAGGGACATGGATGCATCCGCCGAAATAGGGTACCAGCAGAAATTCCGATATCTGGTGATGAGCTACCTCAAGCGGTACGATAAAACCGGGGATGCGGATGTGTGCACCGTCCATCGAAGGCTCAACGGGTGAATTGCTCCAGGTTTCGCGCAGGTGCAGCAAGACCTCCTGTGCACGGGGATCGGAGTCTTTCAACTTGCTGAGGTCGAGCTTTTTGAAGTCAGCCATGGGATCCCAACCCTTGGGCATGAGGTCATCCCAGGTGACTTCCTTGTAGGGCGATTTGGCGGCGGCGGAATGCTGCGACAGGCGGTCGCCGACGCGATAATCAGTTTTTTTACTGTCGAGGGCCGCAGCGCTTCCGGCAGGACCGGACAGGAAGCATATCAGGGCGGTGAACAGGAGAATACGGTGGTTTTGCATGATTGAATGATCTCCTTAAATGCGCGGTGTCAGCCCGTCCAACAGGGATAACTTATAGGCGCCATAACCAGGCGCAAAACTTGCCAGCAGGCTGACGCCCATTACGATTCCAAGCAGCCTGAGTTCATCGTAAGAAATAAGCTTGGGGGACATCATCAGGCCGTAGTGTGACTGGATCATCGGGGCCAAAGTTGCAGTCAATGCGGTGAGCAACACCATGCCGACCAGCGTACCGGACAACGTGATAAACAGCCCTTCCGCGCTCAGCAACAGGAAAACATCCATGGGGCGCGCACCAACGGAACGCAGGATGGCCAACTCCCGCCGCCGCTCATTGAGGCTGGCAAGGATGACCGCTACCAAGCCGCACAGCCCGACCACTACGACCATGCCCGATACCGCGAGCAAGGCGCGCTCCGCAACGCCGACGACTTGCCAGAGCTGATCGAGCGCGACGCCAGGCAGTACCGCAAGCAACGGTTCAGCATGGTACTCATTGACGTAGCGCTGCATCTTGAATACTCCGGCGCGGTTTTTTAGCCCAACCAGAATGGCAGTGATTTCCTTGGGCGTGAGATCGAACTTGCTGGCATATTCCGCTGGAATGGAAACTCCCGGAATTTTTGCGCCGCCTTGCCAGTCGAGATGAATGGCCTCGATGGCTCCGAGACCGACATGCACGGTGCGGTCAACCGGCGTCCCCGTGCGGGCGAGGATGCCGGTCACGGTGAAAGGTTTGTCGGCATGTTCGGTAAGTCCTATGTCCCCCGTACCGTGGGAGAGCGTAATCTTGTCGCCGACACGGTAGCCAAGATGTTCGGCGACTTCCGCGCCGATGACCGTATCAAACAATCCGGTGAACACTTTTCCGCCAGTGAAGGCCAGTGGCTCCGATTCGCCGTAGTGGAAATGTTCGAAATAATCCGCCGTGGTGCCCAGCACCGGGAAACCGTGATGCGAGTCGCCCAGCGAAATGGGGATGGTCCACGCCACCGATGGGTTCGCGGCGATGTCCCGGTATGTTTGCCAGTGGATGTTGTTGGTGGCTTCGCCGATATGGAAAACCGCATACAACATCAACTGCACCGGACTCGTTCTCGCGCCCACTACGAGGTCTGTTCCCGATACAGACTGGGCGAAACTTTCCTGCGCATCCTGGCGCACACGCTCAACCCCGATGAGTAGCGCGACACTCATGGCAATGGACATCAACGTTAGTCCCAGCGTCAGCTTGCGATTCCAGGCACTACGCACGGCAAGAAAAAAAAGATATTTCATCTTAAAAATCAATTAGCCCAAAACTGCGTCATTCCCGCGCAGGCGGGAATCCAGATGTTTAAAAATCTCCCGCGCAGCGGGGCAACATAGCGGTTTTGTCCGCTTTGCGGAACATTTGTTTTTGCTGGATTCCCGCCTGCGCGGGAATGACGGGTTAATGGTCGCGGTAGGGATGCTGGTTGCCCAGCACCCCCCGCACAGATCCCTGCGAGCGGAATTACCGCACAAGGCTCCTGCCTCGGGTGAATACCGTGATGCCTCATCGTCTGATCCCGTCTGACGACTTCACGTGCGCCGTTGAATTTCGTCAACATTTGTTTTCCGGCTCTGTGTCCGGCAAACGGGAAATTCAACAACGCTCCCCTTGGCTACCCCCCTTTTCTCCACCCCCTCCGCCGGACGGGCTTTGTTCGGAAGTTTCTTCGATATTATGGGGGTATCCGACTTCTCATCAGCGAAGATGGCAGGATTTCGGTTTCCCTTCCCTGCCCCTCCCGACAATTCTCCGTCGGGAACCGATGAGACCTCCCAGCTCCTGTGCAAGCAACTTCCCGACATGCTCAGGGTCTCCGACCGCGCAGGATCACAGCAGGACTCGCGTGTAGCGCCCCGCTGTGTATTGCCTTCTGTCCATAACCATGGCATCGGCATCCCGGATTTACCCATTTCGCGGCTCAATGGCTGGCCTGTCGGTGTCCCCTGTCAACGCTTCGCCCAACACCTCGCGATGTAAAACGCATGACTCGGGGTCAAGACGGTTCGCTACTCCTTTCTTGTATCGGACTTTCACCGACTATCACTTGCCAGTTTGTGCTGGCGCACGATTATTTAGGTTCATGCGGCCTCCTGCCCAACTTGTGCCCGATTGAGCGACGGCAGCGCGATCTCCCGGCTGAAACCGAATGCTAGCCTGCGATCATGGCTGACGAACAGTAAAGTTGCGTCGGCAGCTATACATTCGCGCGACAAGAGATCGAGAAAGGCTGACTGTCGTTCGGCATCGAGTGCGGAGGTCGGCTCATCGGCAATGACGATCTCCGGGCGTCCGATCAGCGCGCGCGCCGCTGCGACCCGCTGTTGCTGGCCGACGCTCAGTTGCGTAACGGGGCGGTGGCGCAATTCGGGGGCGATGTCGAGATGGTCGAGCAGCCGCGCTGCTTCATCATGCAGCGTATTGCCGGAAGAAATTGCCCTGTTGCGGCGTCGCGAAGAAAACCGGCAGGACAGCAGCACGTTGTCAGTCACAGAAAGGTAAGGAATAAGGTTGAACTGCTGGAACACAAAACCAATGTGATTCGCGCGCAGCTTGTCCCGGGCGGAAGGCGTCATTTTTGTCAGTTCGTGGCCGAGCAGGGAAATCGTTCCCCGTTCGGGCGTCAGCACGCCGCCCAACAACCCGAGCAGCGTACTTTTTCCGCTGCCGCTGGGGCCGTAAATAAATATGCGGTCGCCCGCATCGGCATGAAATTCCTGGATGTCCAGGCAGTCGCTGCCCGCCTTTGGATAACGGAAGGCCAGGTTTTCGATGCGGATGACTGGGTTCGCCATGAGCACCCTACCAGCTTGTACGCCGCTGCTCTGCCGTGAGCGTGGTCGCAGCCTGTTTTTTCAGCGTCGCCACTTCGACCTTGAGTTGACGGAGATGGGGGAAGGCGTCGAATAATTTCACTTCGATGTCATGCAGCTTGCCGGCTTGTTTGCATGTGAAGACGAATTCGCCGTCGAGATCAGCATGGCCGCCTTCTTCCTCATGGTGTTGTGATTTCTCCTGCTTGCCCGGCGATGCTTTCGGTTCGAGCACCAGGGAATCGAGCTTCACCGACTGAAGCGTGCACTGCGCATCCACAGTTGGGATGAAAAGTTGATCCGCCTTATTGAGGCTGTCCGCCATGTTCTTCACTATGGCCTTTTGCTTGCCATTGCGCGGAACGTGCTCGAACCCGAGCAGGTTGTCGAGCGGGCTGGAAAAATCCAGCGTCATGGTTTTTCCGTCTACCGCAACTTGCAAAGTCGCTACCCCATGCACGTGTGCGCCAAGTTCATGGGCGATGGTAAGGGATGGATTGGCTGTCAGTACTGCAAGAGCCGCGCACCAATAATATTTGCGGGACATGGTTACTCCTCAAAAGCATGACAAAACCCTGCCTGATCCAGGCGATGGGCAATACAATGGCTTATGCGGGGTAAGGCGGGGCGCGCGCCGCGAAAGGAAACGATGCGATGGAAGAGAAAGAGTATGGTTGGTTTTGTTCTATGCCAAAGAAATTACGGCACGGGGTAAAACTGATGATGCTGCTGCCGATGGCACTGGCGATCTGCGCATAGGCATCGCAGAAATCGCAGTGTTTTTCGTGTTGCGGTGATTGATCATCCGATTGGAACTGATTCCCCGATTGCAACTGCTCGGCCAGTACATGCGCAATGCCATGTGTCAGCCCCCCAAGCTGTGCAAACAGCAGGGAAAATATCACCAGAAGCCGGATGGACAAGCTGTTACGCATTGATGCCGTCAACATTCCTGTTGTTTTGTTCAATGAAAAGAAACCCAAAGAATTCCTTCTCGCGCCCTGAAATTTGTATTTCTCAAGGTGCGCTACTCTATCCAGAAAATATCAACTGGGCAAGGAGATGAGCTAATGAAGGGTAGCCATTGGCACACAGCCGAACTTCAAATCGCTGGAATCAACGCCCGTAAGCAGCATTTCAGTAAGCCCATAATCTATCTCCTTGGTGGCAATTGGCCTGAAGATCCAACATTTCAGTCGTCGAACAGATTATTTCTTAAGTAAATCTCGAATTTCTGTAAGCAGAACCTGCTCTGCTGAGGGGGTAACTGATATCGCAGGAGCAGCTTCTTCCTTTTTCTTAAGCGAGGCTATAAGCCGTACAACCATAAAAATGACAAATGCAATAATCGTAAAGTCGATAACGGTCTGGGCGAATTTTCCATAGGCAATTACAACCGCTGGTGATTTATCCACTGCTTCCTTTATGGTGAATGCAAGATCGGTAAAATTTACTCCACCTAAAAGAACTCCTATTGGTGGCATGACTACGTCGGCAACAAAGGATGAAACAATTTTCCCAAACGCCGCCCCAACAATAACGCCAACGGCCATGTCAACGACATTTCCTTTAACTGCAAATTCCTTAAACTCTTGCACCATGCTCATGGCGTGTTTCCTTTCTGATTTAAAGTGTGGGCTTCCCTCGGTTTCTTGTCTTCCAATGGGTGAGTTTTATGCTACCAGCTTTTCATCTCGTTGAGTGATGAGCCAGCCATTCAGAGGGTGGTGTTGAGTATCTGCTACCGGCACAGCCCTGCCATTCACCAGTGTCTGCTTTGAGGCCGTAAATTGGCTGTTCGAGTCCAGGTATGCGGGCCAACTACAACTCGAATGCAGGCTATCTGTTCGTGGCTGTTTTCGGAAGACGGCGTTCTGATTCTGCCAATGTAGGCGTTATGAACAAGGAGTTCGCAGGATGGGTGGAACGCAGAGACACCCATCAGGTTCTTCTTCTTTATTTCCTAACCCTGCCTGTCCATCCTGCGGTACTGCACCGCCTCGGCGATATGCGGGGTAAGGATGTTTTCGCTTCCCGCCAGGTCGGCGATGCTGCGCGCCACCTTGAGCACGCGGTGGTAAGCGCGCGCGGACAAATTGAGGCGGGTGATGGCCTGCTGCAACAGCGCGGCGCCCTGCGCATCCGGCGCGCATAGAGCGTCAATCTCGGTCACCGTGAGTTGCGCGTTAGGCTTGTCCTGGCGGGCAAGCTGGCGTTGCCGCGCGGCTTCCACGCGCGCCTGAATGACCTCGCTGGTTTCGCCGTCGGCCTGTTTGAGCAGCGCTTCCTGCGGCACGGCGGGCACTTCAATCTGGATGTCGATGCGATCCAGCAGCGGGCCGGAAATTTTGCTGCGGTAGCGCGAGACCTGATCCGGCGTGCAGCGGCACTTGCCGTTAAAGTGGCCGAGATAGCCGCAGGGGCAGGGGTTCATCGCGGCGAGCAACTGGAACTGTGCGCGGAAATCGGCGCGGCGCGCGGCGCGCGAGATGGTGATGCGCCCGCTCTCCAGCGGCTCGCGCAATACTTCCAGCACATGCCGCTCGAATTCCGGCAACTCGTCCAGAAATAAAACGCCGTGCATGGCGACGGAAATTTCACCGGGGCGCGGGTTGCTGCCGCCGCCGACCAGCGCCACGGCTGATGCGGTATGGTGCGGCGCACGGTATGGCCGCTGCTTCCAGCGGCTCACGTCGAACATGCCGCCGAGCGATTGCATGGCCGCGCTTTCCAGCGCTTCGACCTCGCTCATCTGCGGCAGGATGCCGGGGAAGCGCGCCGCCAGCATGGATTTTCCGGTTCCCGGCGGCCCGGTCATCAGCACGCTGTGGCCGCCTGCCGCCGCGATTTCCAGCGCGCGCTTGGATTGCGGCTGGCCTTTCACTTCGCGCATATCGGGATACTGCGGCTTCGCGGGTTGCACGTCGGGAATGTAGCGGTTCATCGCATCGCGCCCGGCAAGATGCGCCGCCACCTGCAACAACGATTGCGCGGCATACACCGTTGCGTCTTCTACCAGCGCCGCCTCTGCCGCATTCATTTGCGGCAGGATGAAGGCGCGTCCGCTGGATGCGGCATGGTAGGTCATCGCCAGCGCGCCGCGTATCGAGCGCAGCTCGCCAGTCAGCGCCAGTTCCCCGGCATATTCGTATTCTGCCAGGCGTTCCGAGGGTATCTGCCCCGATGCCGCGAGTATGCCCAGCGCGATGGGCAGATCGAAACGCCCGCTTTCCTTGGGCAAGTCGGCGGGGGCGAGGTTGACGGTGATGCGGCGGGAGGGAAATTCAAACTGGCAATTCAGCAAGGCAGCGCGCACGCGATCCTTGCTTTCCTTTACCTCAGCTTCGGGCAGGCCGACGATGGTGAAGCTGGGCAGGCCGTTGGCGAGATGCACTTCGACGGTGACCTGCTCGGCATCCATGCCGGAGAGGGCGCGGCTGTAAAGAACCGCGAGGCTCACAAGTTTGTCATTCCCGCGCAGGCGGGAATCCAGCATTTCAATACACTTCCACGTAGTGAACAACACTTTGATTTTGTCGCGCTACGCGCAAAATTTTTAATCAGCTGGATTCCCGCCTGCGCGGGAATGACGGGGCCAAGAAAATTTTCTTGTAACATCAAAAGTTATTTGCGCTGTGCTTCCAACTCAGTCATCCGCGCTTCCAGTGCAGTGAGTTTTTCGCGCGTGCGATCCACCACTGCTGTTTGTATATCAAACTCTTCCCGCGTCACCAGATCGAGTTTGGCAAGACCCTGCGCCAGCAGCGCACGCGCATTCTTCTCAAAATCTTTCGCCGGGCTGCTCGCCATAACATCATTTAACTTGGCGGAAATCTCATCTAAAAACTTTTGGTTAAACATGGCGCGCCTCCATCTCATGGGTGTGCATGCAGTGTAGCAAATTTTCCACTTTTAATCGTTGCACCCGATAGGTGCAAGCTCGCTATCCCCGCAAGCGCGGGAAAGCCTGTCTCAAAATTTACCCGCCAAAAAAGGTGAAGCTGGCCGGTAAGCCGGGTTCTGTCGTGGACAGTCATTCCTCTAGGCGTTTCGTTACCTGACGCTCAAGCAACCTACCCGCAGACGACGCGAGCAACGTCATGGCCTGCTTATTTGGTCTTGCTCCGGATGGGGTTTACCCTGCCACTGATGTTGCCACCAGCGCGGTGAGCTCTTACCTCGCCATTTCAACCTTACCTGATCTGCTTGCGCAGCCATCGGCGGTGTATTTTCTGTGGCACTTTCCATCGCCTCACGGCGTCCGGTCGTTAACCGGCATCCTGCTCTGTGGAGCCCGGACTTTCCTCCCCGCACTTGCGTGCGCGGCGACTGTCTGGCCAGCTTCGGGGCGGAGTTTAACACGGGGCTTGGATAGATATTGACCTCCTTCGCGCACAGATTCTTCACCATCTGAGCGCGCACGACGAAGGCAACGTCCAACCCCACATGGCAGTCGATATCTTCGCCGTGCTCGGCAAAATCCAACGCGGCAAGCACATCGGCGGCAATCGCTTGCTCGGTGTTCATGGGAGAGTCGGCAATTTTCATGCCCAAGAGGTAAACCCGGATAAAAATTCAGAGTTCGCCCAAATGCCCCACAAGGGGACGCCGATCCGCTACGAGCAAAAGCAGCCTGTGCGGAGCCGTCAGCAAGACGCGGGATAAGGGGTAGGCAAGCAAGCCGCAAGCGGCTGCTCGCAAAATTTAGCTCCGGCTAACCTGAAGGTTACCCTACACTGAAACTTTGTTTTGCCGCGCCGTATATGTTTTATTGCGCTACGGGCGAATGAATTCAGGGCAGATGCGGTTTTTTGAATCCAGAAAAAGCAGTTTCATTTCGCGCAAGCTGCGCAAATCACGTTGGCGGGTTTTATCATTGAATTTGAGATAAAGGCTGCCATACCACGGAGCTTGCCGGATTTCTTCGAGCGGTATGGGCTTGCCTCTGGCGAGCAACTGCGACAGGATAGTGTACTGGCGAGAGTTGATCTCTTTCCTGTCGAGAAGCTGCCTGATCTGCGTTTCGAACAGCAGCACCGCCACAATTCCGTTTACCCGGTCATGCAATTTATTGATAACCACGCGCATCCCTTCGATGTGGAATGCGATGAAGGGAGCGTTCGGTTCGGGCTGATGTTTATCCGCTGCCTTGCGGCAGGTATTAAACAGCGTGAAGTAAGCATCAATGTTGTCCAGGTAATAGCGCGCCATGGCGAAGGGCGCGTAGCGATAACCGGCAGCTTGCAGCAGGGAGGCTTCCAGCACGCGCCCGACGCGGCCATTGCCGTCCCAGAAGGGGTGGATCAACTCGTAATAGAGATGCACCAGCGGCGCGCGGATCAACGGCGAGACCCCGGCAGACTCCAGCGCATCGTGCCACTCGATCAGCTTACCCATCAGCAGCTTTATGTCGCTGCCGTATTGCGGCGGTTTGTAGCGGCCGCCATGCGCCTCGTTGCCGACATAGGTAATAAGGCTCTTGGGGTTGTTGCGGAAGATTCCCGGCTGATCGTGCGGGTGCGGCAATTGATGGGTGATAGCGGCATGAACCTCGCAAACGAAGTCAAGACTCAGGCGCCACCCCGGAGCATTGGCTGCCTGCCGGGCGAGATCATATGCTGCCTTGATATTCAAAGCGCGGCGCTGTTCGATTTCCTGCACTTGCGCCGGATCCAGTTGCAGTGCGGTCTCTGTCTCTTCTTCGCTAAGAGTGCCGCCTTCGATGCTGTTGGTGCCAAAGATGCTGCTTACCACAACCTCATGCTCAAGCCGGTTAGCCACCTGCGACAGAGGCGAAGCAGCAAAGCGCTCGTGTGCATCCACCACGCGCTGCATGGCAGGCGTTAGCGCGGCAAGATCGGCGCCAATCTGGAAAACAAAACAACCCGAACGCCGGGTTTCAACCCTTAACTCATAATTGGACAGCGCATTCATGTTGGCATAAATGTCCAGAAAAATGTCTGCTCATAATAGCTGTAAAAACATTACGCGACAATATGTTATAGAAATAATAAAAAAATAATGTCCTGTAAAATGTCCGCCATATAATCGTCTATGCCGTTCTACCCGTGTTTACCATTTTGAGCTGGAATGGTGCGCCGCTTCGTACAAGTGATTGCTACGCCGTGAATCTATACATGGCGACAAGGGCGTGGTATTGCGCCACCTCGAATGTATAACTGATGTCGTTGCATGGACGCCATACACATCGGCGCTACCTGTCAACCAGCCACGGCCACAGCCACAGCCATTCCAGCAACATCCACACCCAGACGAGCGCAGGGGCGGCGCACCAGTGCTCCATCTTGATCGAGAGCAGATCATGTCCGCCACGCCCCGCAGCATGGAGTCGTCGTTCAGCGCATCCAGCACTTTCTTGCGCACAGTGCAAGGCTTGGACGATACGCAGGTTATGTAGCCTGCGGCGGACAAACAATATGTGGCCGTCGAGCTAGGCCACCAGCGCATAGCCATCGGCGCGAAGAATCAAAGAAAGGCTGGCGGCCTGCCAAAATCAACAAGCCGAACGGCGCTCCCCAATCACCAGAACACCTTTAGCCCGAATTCCTCGTACTCTGAAAAACCGGCATCTTTTGAGACCAGCACAAGCGGTTGCTGGATTGCTTGCCATATAATCATCCGGTCAAACGGGTCTTTATGTTTCACCTTCGGCAATCGGTGAAAAGAAGCCGTTTCCTGCGCCGTCGGCTGAATAATCTCAAAATGCATTTGCGCTGCGATGCCGGGCATATCGTCTGGTTTGCAGTTCACCAGATCAATTTTGCCCAGAGCGAACTTGAGGGAGATTTCCCAAAACGAAACGGTGCTCAGGAAAACCCGGTTTTCTGCCGAGCGGATTTCTTTTCTTGCTTTCGCGCTCAACTTGCCCGGCGAAAAAGCCGCCCACAGAAAAGCGTGCGTGTCGAGCAGGCAATTCATGCGTCCAGCATTTCGTTATCGCTCAACGCAAAGTCATCATGGATGACGCAACGCGCGCGCCCCTTCATTATCCCCAGGGAGCGTTCGGCCTGCGGCCTGACCTGGCTGTAGGGAACGATGGCTGCGATTTTTTCTTTCTTCTTGCCGTAGCTGATCGCTATCGGCTCGCCGCTTTTGACCATCTGCCCCAACACCTCCGAAAATTGCGCCTTCAATTCGCCTACGGTCATCGTCTTCATGGTCATCCCCTCAATATTCGATGGAGAAGATTGCCATTTTCTTGTCAAGTTGTCAAGATATATGGTGGCGCAAATAAGGGACAGGCCGAAAGTGCAGCCACGGATTTAATCCGAACACGACCCCTTTTAGCCAGGAAACTTGGCTGCGTGGGCATCTCGAATGGCCCGCACTTCATCGACGATTCGTCATTCAACATTTCCTTCTCCTTGCCTTTCTGATTTCTGCCAACTGCCTATCCAGAACATATCATGTCCGCCGCGCCCCGCAGCATGGAGTCCGGTTTGGCGATGTATCCGGCGGGGAATCAGACACACGGTCAGTATGTGGTTGGGGCTGTGGTGCCATTCCAATTTTTCCAGTATCTCGCCGGAGGGGTCGGCGACGATGGCGGGATTGCGATCCGGCCAGGCGGCAAGACTCGTCTCTGGAGAAAGAAAGCGCGACCGGATCAGCTCCCGCGCTTCCATATCCTCGAACAAGGCACGATTGGCAATGCGACGGTACAAAGTTCGCCCTCCCGCAACCGGTATGCGCACCATGGCGAGCAACAATGAACCCGCAGACCCGACGACCAGCGCTTTTTTGGAAGCAAAAAGCTCGCGGTACGGATCGGGTTGTCCCCGCAATATCAGCGTGTCGAAAAATTGCCGCGTCGCGCGCAATTTTTCCACTCGTTGGCGATGTTCTTCTTTGTGTTTCATTCTCGCTTAAACCCGAATAATCGTGCGCCAGCACAAACTGGCAAGTGATAGTCGGTGAAAGTCCGATACAAGAAAGGAGTAGCGAACCGTCTTGACCCCGAGTCATGCGTTTTACATCGCGAGGTGTTGGGCGAAGCGTTGA